>ENA-UOWG01001642-UOWG01001642.1-activated-sludge-metagenome-genome-assembly--contig:-NODE-1642-length-21417-cov-7.899026_pt1 | contig 21417 bp, 28 predicted proteins | sample MGYA00238147_ERZ761563 | MGnify/ENA primary metagenome ERZ761563 (study PRJEB28884, sample SAMN05720216) | anaerobic digester metagenome | isolation source: active sludge of municipal... | reverse complement strand
ACACCGCCTGCACAGCGGCCAGCGCGGCATTCCTTTCTGCGACAAGCGTAGCCTCGAGCGTGACAGCCTGTGGGATCAGCGTGTTGGTGAGCTCGCCGGCCTCGTCTGCCAACGGCGCCTTCTGGGCCTCCAGCGCAACGATGTTGCCGGTCTTGCGCTCCGTGGAAACGGTGCCGTCGCCGCCGTACCAAGGCCTGCAGCCGGGCGCCAGCAACACCAGCGATGAGTCGCCGGGGATGTCGATGGTTGCGACGTAGCCCTGGGCCTCGGTGGTGTAGTCGGCGCACCAGGCATCGCGGTAGGAAGTCGTCTCGAGCGCGGAGAATCTGATCCGGCGTTTCACCCCTTCGGCGTGCGCGGCCTTCAGGGTTTCGTATTGCCGGCGAATGGGAGAGTGCGAGGCGACGAGCCGGCCGTATCTGAGCTTTGCGTCATTCAATAGATTCTTCGTCAGCTCGGCCAGCGTCGGGTCGCTCACCTGGACGACGACCAGCTGATCGATCAGCTGCTGGATCGCGGCGCGAGACTCGGCCTCCTGCTGTTCGGCGACGAGCACGGCGTCGCGCGCCACGTCCATCTTGAACGTGATCTGGGCCATGGCCAGCTCGTTCGCCGAGATCAGCGCCTTTCGCTGGTTCTCGCCCGAGTCCAGCCTCACGCGATAGCGGCCGTCGCCGAGGTCGCTTTCGATCAGCGCATAGCTCATGACGGCGCCCTGTAGCCCACGTCCATGTAGGCGTCGAGCGAGCGCGAATTCCCGGTCACGTAGTAGTTGATGTAGCTCACCGAGAAGTTGATCGTGCCGTAGGTCGCTCGCTGGCCTGGCCGGAGCAGCCAGTCGATGCCGCACCGGATCGAGATCGTCTGTCCGTAGGTCTGGATCGAGCGCACTTCCTGCAGCTCGCGGTCGAACAGCGGATCGGGGTCATCGTTGGCCGGCAGCGCCGTGATGTACCCGCTGATGACCGCGGTGTGGTTTGTCGCGCCCTGCGACACCTGCACGGTCTGCACCGGGCCGCGGACGAGCGGGCCCTCGACATCATCGCCGCCGTAGCTCGCAAACAGCCGGCTGATGCGGCTGATGCGGAACTCAGCTGCGGCGTTGATCGTGTCGAGCCATGGCGCGCACGCGGGGATCGTGCACTGGACGTAGCCCTCGAAATCGGTCTGCAGCGTCGCCTGCCAGGAGCTGATCGGGATTCTGGCCGTGACGGTGCCGGACTCGTCGAACAGATCGGCAACGTACAGAACGGGCGCGAGCGGGTCGATGTAGGGCGTCGGGTCGCTGTAGGCCGTGACCGTGGGCAGGGCAGGCAGTCCGCCGTCGCTCACCCAGGCAACGTGCCCCTTCGCCATGAAGAAGGACGGCGCGGCGGGCAGGCCGCCATCGGACAGCCATGCGCCTTTGCCAAACAGCACATGGATCGATGGCGGCAACGGCAGACCACCATCGGACAGCTGCACGGTGGCCACTGGCGACGCATGGAACGTCGGGGCGAGCGGCAGGCCGCCATCGGAGAGGATAACCTCGTTGGCCGCGATCGACGGCTCGTAAAACGTCGCGTCCGCGGCGTCGTAGTCCGGCCGCGTGTACGGCGCCGGCAACCACCCGGCATCCGCCGCGTCGTAGTTCGGGCGCGTGTAGGCCATGCCGGGCTACCAGCTGCCGTCGGTCGTCTCGAACACCACGCCGCCAGCGCCGGTCTTGACGATGAGGAAGTCACGCCCGGCCAGCGAGCCGCTGCCCGAGAACGTGTCGAAAGTCGTCAGTCCGCTGGCCGGGTGGCACAGCATCCACATCCCAGGCACGTAGCCTCGATTGACGTTTCCCGAACTTGTGTGGGCGGCGCGGACCATCTTCCTTGAAATAAGGAGCTTGGCCGTTGCCGGGTCTGGGTATGCCGGCAATGACGTGCCGCCTGACACCGACTCGACGAATGGCGTGTTCGCAAACGTTGCATTGAACTGTACGCCTTGCGGTGTTTGGGCGAAAGATGCCTCGATGGCAACCCGAGGGGCCGCGACTGCAACGCTCGTGTTGTTGAAGTTGAAAGCTTGGCGCGCAGTTGTTGCTGTTGCTGATGTAGTGCTCGTGTCCGAGCCTGCGAGCAAAAATGTCGTTCCGCGATCACCAGGCAGTGAGCTATCAAGCTCACCGAAGCCGAGGTGCGAATCCCCGCCGTCGAATGAACCGAGTGAAGCTTTGTTCCCGAAGATGATGAGAAAGAAGTGCCTTTCGTTCGCAAGGCAGATCCACGGCCTGGCCGTGCTATCTGCAGTCACGGATTTTCGGCAGTAGACATCGACCGTCGCCGCAGACGGGAACGGCTCCGCGCCGGCACTCACGCCTGTCATGCTCCTGTAGCCGCGAGTCACAGCGAGGCGTGTGGGCGAGTCATCCACTCGCAGATATGACCCAAGACCGGCATTCTGATACGCGACCAGGTGATTGCCGGCATCCTCGTAGGACTTCGTCCATCCCGCGGCCGGCTGCGACCCGTAGCCGTCGACGAGGATCGCATTCAGCGCCAGGCGCAATGCGCTCGCTTGCCCGCTGATGACCGGCGCTGAGGCGTCGTCCGACCGGTAGATGGTGGGTGCGGCCATGGCTACGGTCCCGGCAAAACGCGGTCGATCAGGTCGTTGTAGAGCGTGCCCGCGTCGTCGTCGAGCACGATGCGCTGCACCTCCTCGTCTGGTGCGGGCAGGGAGAATTCGCCGGTGCCGGCGTCGCTGACCATCTCGCCGAGCAGCCGCCCGGTGGCGCGGGAATAGAGCCGCACCGTGCGCGCGCACTCCGCGGTCGTGTCGTCGGTGATCACGCCCTCGACAACTTTTGTGAGCTGGAGATGAGCGGCAGCATCAACCAGCGAAACGGATGCCGAAGCAATTTCAACATCCAGCCCGACAGCACCGAGGTCAGCCATCCCAATCCCCTAGAGCAATCGCCACGCCGGAGAATGACCCGGTGCCGACGAGGTAATGATCAACGCCAGTCGATTCGCCGCGACCTTCTATGATGGTCATCCAGTTCGGCATGCCGGACCCGCTGAAAAGATGGCCGAGCGCGCGAAGGCCTGGCAACTCACCGCGGATCGTGATGGCCGACGATTCCACAAGGGTCATAGGGTAGAGCAAAAGTTTCCCTGTCATGGGGTCAGGGAAAGGAACGTTCGTGACAAGGCCGGATTGCGTCGCTGTCACGTTCGGGAACGGTGCGCCGCGCTTGTGGCTCGCCGTCGAGGTGCTGGAGCCTTGGTTGTAGCTCCCGTTGGTGTAGAGCGTGGACTGCGCGGCGGACGAAAACGCCGTCAGGCATTGGCGCGCGTCTGATGCCGTGGTGCTCGTGGCCGATGTGTCTGACCCGGCGCAGATGAAGCTGGCGTTGATGTCGCCACTGACGCGCGTGTTGACGAGGGAGCCGAAGCCCAAATGGCCGTCACCACCATCAAACCCGTTCGGGGCCAGCGCGCCAGTGCGATTGCCGAAAAGGAAGATGTAGAAGGCACTGTCGTTTGCAAAGCAGATCCACGGGCGCGCGGTGGAGGTCGCGGTGATGGACTTGCGCGCGTACAACCCGCCTGAAATCTGCCCAGCGGTCGGAAACTCGTTGGTCCCGGTGTCCACGTCGCTCATCGCGCCGTAGCCGATGACTCTGGCAAGCCGGCCATCAGAATCATCAACGCGCAGGTAGTGCGACAGCCCGGCGCCCTGCTGGAATGCGGCCTTGTTCGTGCCGGTGTAGGGCTTCGTCCAGCCAGCAGCGGACTTCGCGCCGTACCCGTTCACGAGGATGGCATCGAGCGCCGCGATGAGGCTGCCGGCCGTGCCGTCGATGGCTGGCGCGCTGGCGTCGTCGGAGCGATAGACGGTCGGTGCGGTCACATCGTCACCCGATGACCGCGCTCAGGATCTCGACCGGCTGCCCGCTGACCAGCACCAACGAGTTGAACACCACTTTCCCGGCGACCGCGACAGTGCCCTGTTCGGCGGGGATGGCCAGGCGCGCAGTGCCGGCGCTGTTGCACACCGTGCAGTAGGCCGCCGTGCCGCTCGCCGATGCATTCACGGATGCCGAGGCCGGCGTGATCGTCAGCTGGCCGGTGGTGCCGTTCACCGTGCCGCCCGGATCGGTGAGCGTGTGCGTGCACAAGAGCGCGTCCGCGGCGCTGTAGGTCTTGATCGAGCCGGCCGTGCCGGAATCGATCAGCGCGAGGAACGCGGTGTGCGCGTCGATCTTCGACTGCGCATCGTAGGTGGCGACAAGAGGGGCGGGCATCGGATAGTCCTTTCAGGCAGAAAGCTGGGCGGTCACCAGGCAATTCACGGTCGACTTGCCGCTGGTGCCGAGGCGGTACTTTTCGAGGATGACTTCGAACGCGCCGGCCCGGGTCAGCAGGTGGACGCGCGAATAGAGCCGGATCATTCGGACGATCGCGGCGTCGATGGCGAGGTCGGACTTCCATTCGAGCAAGAACGCCATGTCCCCGGCGCTGTAGCCGCCGTCCGTCGAAGCGATGCCGCCGTCCAGCGTCATCACGCGGTTGACCCGGCGCGTCTGGTCGGTGTCGGGAGTCGACGTGAGCGGGACATGCACGTAGCCGTCCGGGTCGAACTCAGCAGCTGCAAGCACGCTCAGCATGGCTATGTCCCGAGCAGGAAGGGCAGGCCGTCGCGGTTCACGCGGACCTGGATCGCCTTCAGGATCTCGAACATGAACGCCTCCAGGTGCGGCTGCAGGCCGGCGCCGTCGATCTTGATCAGCGCGTCGCCCTTTTCCAGTTGCGCGGTCTGGGCGTTCAGACTGCGGATCTGCGCCTCGGTCAGTTCCTTTTGCAGTTCGAAGGCGTCGCGGCGCAACTGGTTTTCCTTCTCCAGCTGCGACTCGATGATCCGCAGCGCGCCCCAGTCCAGCGAGTCGAAGTCCTTGAGCAGGCTCAGCGACGACGAGATCACGTCGCCGGTGCTGTTGATCGTGTTGTTGATCGAGTCGAAGGCGGCCTGGACGCGCTTGGTGTCTTCTTCTAGGCGCGCGATGTCGAGTTCGACCTTGAACTCGATGTTCTTGATGCGCTCGTTGCTGGCGATCTTCTCGTACTCCAGCGCCATCTTCTCTGCGGCCTCTTGCGCCTTGCGCGCGGCCTCTTCGTTCTTCTTCAGCTCGTCGGACTGCGCCTTGCTGGTGCCGGTGGTGCGCTCCATCGCGTCGCTGACCTTCTTCTGGTCGTCCGCGAGAAGCAGGGTTGCCTTGCTGAAGTCTTCAGCCGAAAGCCGGCCGTTCACGAAGGCCTGCGTCAGCGAGCCGCCGAGGCGCGTGATGTCGTCGTAGGTGTCCGCGCTCTTGAGCGCCGCCCGCAGGCCGGCGAGGATCTGATCGCCGCTGACTGCCGGGTTTGCCGCCAGGTCCGAGAAGGCCTTGGCGATCGCCTCGATCGGCTCTTTCACCTGGCTGGGCTTGACACCCAACGCCTTCAGGCTTTCGTTCAGCGCCTCGGCCTGGGCCTTGGAAATGTCGAAGCCGTCGGCGATGTCGTCGGCCGCCGAGGTGATCTCGTTGGCCGACCCCTTCGCCGCCGTCCCGGCGCTCGCCGCCTCGTCGGTGTATCCGAGCAGCGCGTCGCGTGCGCCGCGCGTGCTGTCCGCGGCCTTGTTCATTGCCGCATCAATGGCGCTTCCGAGGTCGGAGAAGTTGCCGGTGGCGATGGCCGCAGCCACGGCGCCGGCCACCTCGCCCAGTAGCTTGAAGCCGGCCACGGCGCCAGTGACGGCGGCAGTCGCCAGCTGTACGCCCTTGGTGAGCGCGTCGAAGGTGCCGGCATTGCCGATCTCGATGAACGCGAGGGAGACGCTGTTCTGCAGGCGCGCGAAGCTGGCCGCGTAGCCATCGACGAAGCTGGTGTCGCCAAAGGTGTCCTTCAGCGCCTGGGCGAACTTCGGCAGAAACTCGGTCGCCGTCAGCTTGCCGCTGCTCACCAGCGCGTCAAGTTCCTGCGTCGTCAGGCCCATCGCCTTGGCCGCGGTCTGGAATGCCCCGGGCAGGCGCTCACCGAGCTGGCCGCGCAGTTCCTCCATGCTGACGGTGCCCTTCGACACCATCTGCGACACGGCCAGCAGCGCGCCTTCCGTGTCGGCGCTGCTCTTGCCGAGCGCGGCCATGGCCTTTGCGACGGCCTCGAAAATGTCCCGCGTCGCCTGGCCTTCCAGCGACGTGCCCTTCGTGGCCGCCGTCAGCGACACGAAGGCATCGGCGGATTCGAAAAGGCTGATGCCAAGAGTGTTCGATACCCCAGCGATGTACTGGAATTCCTTGCCTGCCGCTTCGGTGCTGCCCTTCAGCAGCACCATTGCGCGCTCGAACTTCTCGGCCTCGACGTTGGCGTCGATGAACGCCTTGACAACTAGGCCGGTGGCCAGCGCCTTCAGTGAGTCGGCCAGCCGGTCGACGCCGCCGCTCTTGCCGCCCAGGTCTTCCGCCTCTTTGCCCAGCTGGTCGACCTTCGTCGCGGCGCCGCCGGCCTCGGTGCCGATCGCCTGCATGTTGTCGGCGATCTTCCCGGACACCGCGCTCGCGTTGTCCTGCCCCTGGAAGATGATCGAGACGGTCTTGCTGATGTCAGCCATTCACTTCACCTCGGCGGCTCGGCGCTCGTAGTATGCGGTCCATAGCGACAGTTCCTCGTCGGTCAGCCAGCCGGCGGGGATGACATCGGGTCGGCACTCGTAGAGGAAGCCGCCTCGCTGCTCGGCGAGTCGCATGCTGGCGACGAGGCCGGGGTCTGTTGCGAGGCGGCTGCGGGCTTTCCCAGGTCATAGCCCTGGCCGGTCAGCTCGAGGATCGCGTTGGTCAGCAGCCGGAACTCGATGGCGAAGTTCTCTGCGATCTTGGCGGCCACGTGCGACTCGATGGCCGGCGTGACGGAGCCCAGCACCAGCATCTCCAGCCGCTTGCGGATCTCCCCGGGCGTGTCGGCGCCGAGCCCCAGCGCCTTGCGTACCGCGTCGACCTGGCTTCCGCCGCTGGCCAGCGCCTTGATGATCGCGTCGACGTTGACGCCGCGCTTCTCGGCCTCCAGCGCGCGGTTCAGTTCGTTGCTGTTGAGCGAGCGCACCACGAACACCGCCGGCTCGCCCTCGCCGAAGAATGGCGCCAGCGCGTCGACGGCAACCTCGCGCGTGCGCGGCACGAACTTGGCGCGCTCGAATCGGTCCAGATCGAATCCCATTCACACCCCGCGTCATCAAAGAGGCCCGGCGCGATTCACACCGGCCGGGCCTGGGAGCCCCGCAAGGGGCCAGGAGACAACCGATTACGAGGCCTGCTCGATGGCCGGCTTCGCCGCGCTGACCGTGCAAGCCGCCTGGATCTCGTCGTCGACCGGGAAGGTCCGGCCCACGCCGAGCTTCCCCTGGCACAGCAGGAAGGGCGAGGCGGCGCGATCCGGGAAGAACTTGAACCACAGCGTCGAGTTCTTCAGCACGACCAGCGCGTCGGTCACGCCGTTGATCAGCCGGGCCGTGAAGCTGCCCTGTCCGAGCGTCGAGGACGAACTGCCGAGCGTGGCGCCGTAGACCTGCGTCGAGGTCACGCTGTGGGTCGTCTCCGGCGGTACGAAGTCCGAGGCCAGCGACACGTCGGCGAAGATCGGCGACGAATAGCTGGCGTAGACGCGCTTTGGCAGGCTGCCGGTGTGGATCAGCGGCAGATCGTCGTACATGGTCACGCTGCCGCCGGCGCGGGTTTCGACGCCGGCCTCGATCAGCGGGCCATAGTTCACCTCGTACAGCGGGAAGTCCGCGCGCTCGGTGTGCGTGCCGACGACCTGGAAGATCTCCGAGGCCGCGACCACAGCGGCCGTCACCGATGTGGTGCGGACCTGTCCGATCTCGATGCTGCCCACCGGGATGAACGGCGGGCCGCCGGTCGCGCCGCGCGTCTCACTGAATGCGGTGTGGTCCGTGCCGGCCACGGCCGCCAGCGCGCCGGTGCTGTCGACGGTGATCGACGTGATGCAGTGCGTGTCGGTGGTCACGCCGCGCGTGATCGACAGCTCGCCAGCGGCCACCGAGGTGACCACGCCGGCCAGGTTGCAGGTCAGCGCGGCCACGTCGACCTTGTCATTGGCCGCTGCCGCGTCGGGGGTGATCGCGCCTCCGGTCAGCAGTCCGTTCGGACGCACAACGGGCGTGTAGCCGCTGCGGCCGGACCACAGGGATGCCGCGCTTTCGAAGGTGGTGTGGTCGCCGCTGTCGGTCAGCAGCGTCATGGCGGTGGCGTTCTGCCCCGCCTCGTACTGGAGTTTTGCATTCTCCGCGGTGGACATGATGGGCTCCTATGCAGTGGGGGTGTTCTTGCGGGGGCGGCCGGGCGGGCGCTTCGGCGGCTCCTGCGGCGCATCGGTGGGCGGCGGGTAGGGCACGTGGCGGGCCGGATCGAAGTCTTGCAACCTGATCCAGTGCCAGCCGCGCGGCCCGTCCCTGCACACGGCAATGCGCGCCGGGGCCTCGGTTTGCTCGCCGGCCACGCGATCAGCCCATCAAGACGGCGATGCCGTCCGGCTTCCAGGCCTTTTTGCCCCACACGGCGGCCACGTAGATCATTGCCTTGTTGAAGCCCTTGTAGACGCTGATCTCGAACACCAGCCCGGAGAACGGGTCCTGCACGAGCATCACGTCGACCGCGGCGTCGCCGCCGGCGGGCTTCGCCGGGGCGCGCATCGCCAGCTCAACCGCGGCCTGGTGCAGAAGCACGTTAGCCGTGTAGCTGTTGCCGATGGTGATCTCGTTGGCATCCGCGCCAGCGATGCGCAGGCCCGGAGAGCCGATGACGATGTCGCCGCCGGTCGCGGTCGTGCCGGTGTTGACGACATACTTGTTCGTCGAGTCGCCGGCATGCGTGATCACGTCACCGGCCTTGATGCCGGTGCTGTTCACCGTTCCGCCTTCGACGGTCAGCGTGGTTTGGCCGACGGCCTCGCCGGCTGCCGCGAAGTCATAGCCGGTGCCGGCGCCCTTGGTGTGCGCCTGAACCTGCGCTGACTCCTTGATCATGATGCCCAGGATGTCCAGCAGCGTGCCCTGGCGCAGCAGGCGGGAATCTCCGGCCTCGTTGACCTTCTGCAAGCTTGTCAGCTTGCGCATCTTCGTGCCGGCCACGGTGTTGATGATCAGCGACAGGCGGCCATCGTTCATCGGCATGCCGTTGTCGGCCAGGATCTGGCGCGCGTCGGCGGCTTCATCGAGGTTCGAAGCGAACGGGGTGGTGCCCGCAGCACCAACGGCGCGGCTGGCGTTCTGGTAGGCCTCGGTCGCCAGATCGACTTCGATCTCGTTGGTGATCGCGCGCATCGCCTGGGCGATCTGGTCGCCATAGATCGTCTCGTAGCCGGCGCCGCCGTTCACGAAGCGGATGTCCTCACCTGTCCAGGGGATCGCCACGCCGCGCTGCTTGGTGAGCGTCAGCGTCTTGTTGTCGACGGTCTGGTCGGTGCCTTCCGGGATGGTCATCGACGGGCTCAGGGAGCCGACCGTCGCGGCGCGCGTGAAGTGCGAGCGCACGGTCTGGCCGACCGCAACGCGCTCGCTGCCGGCGTTGATCGTGACCGAAGGGATGAAGCCCACGAGTTCGCGGGCCACGATGTCGGCGGCGCGGTAGATGTCGGCCGCCAGGTTGTCGAGAACGTTCGCCATGATTCAGATCCTGAGAGGTTGGTGCCGCGCTCAGTCGGAAACGACCTTGCCGCCGGCCTTCGCAAATTCGGCGCGCTGTACGTGGTCCGCTTTGTCGAACTCGCTGCGCGTCATCGTCTTGCCTGAGCCACCGCCTCCCGCGTTGCTCTGTCTCACCCCCGCGCCTCCCGCGCCGGTGGGCTTGAGCAGACCGGGGCGCGTCTTGGCGATCCCGGCCACTCCATCCTTGACGGGGAGCAGCTTGCCGCCCTCGTCCTTGAAAAACAGGTCGTCGCCTTCCCACTGCAGCCGCTGGCTGACGAAGGACTCGACCACCTCGCGGTCAACGAACTCGTGACCACCCAGCGCCTCGGACACCGCGGCGCGCTTCAGGCTGTCGCGGAACTTGGTGTCCGCCGCCGTCGCGCGCTCCGTGGCCTCGGCCTTCTCGCGCTCCAGGCGCTTGATCCGCGCTTCGTACTGCTTCGTCGCTTCCGCCATGCCCTTGGCATCCGGCAGCGTCTCCACGTCGTCGAGCGAATCCACGCCCAGCTTTTCCAGAAGCTTCGACTGCGACGAGCGCAGGGCCTCCAGATCCGCCTTCATCTTCTTCCTGCCGTCGATCGACTCGGCCCGTGCGCTGTCGCGCTGTCCGGTCAGGTCGTCTACGTGCGCCTTCAGCTTGGCAAACGTCTCGTCGCCCAGCTTTTCCTTCAGTGCCTCGATGTCCATTCAGCCTCGCGCCTCATGTGTTGACGGCGCGCAGTGTTCGACGCGATCCATTAAGGCCATTAATGGAGGCGCTTCGATAGTCGCGGCCATTGCAACGCCGGCCCAGGCCCCAGGCAATGGCGAACTCCGCAGCCTCGAACCGCTTCCGCTTCATCGGCCACGCCCTGGCCGGTGATGGGCCGTTTCGTCCCAACGTCACGGCGAACGCGGACGGCCTGGCGTCCAGCTCCGGTTCGAGCTACCTGATCCGCTACCCGCGCGAGTCCGACCAGAAGTTCGCGCGGCGCAACGAACTCGCGTTCTTCGCCTCGCCGCTGGCGCAGGCCGCCGCGCGCTTCGTCGGCTACCTGAGCACGAAACCGCCGGTGCGCAAGATGACGCACCCGCTGTACGAGGCGATGGACGCGGACATCGACGGCAAGGGCAACGCGATCAACGTCTTCTTCGCGCAGTTCCTGGTGCAGGCGAAGGCGCGCGGTTCGATGCTGCTGCTGGTCGACATGGACCGCGCCGTCGACGTGCCGAATCAGGCCGCGCAGATCGCCCAGCGCGCGGCGCCGTACTGGTCGGCGGTGCTGCCCGAGTCCCTGACCGAATACGAGATCGGCGACGACGGCAAGTTCACCTTCGCCGAGTTCTCCGGCAACTGGACCGCGCCGGACGGCAAGCGCGTCGATTGCATCTGGCGATTCGACAAGACCACCTGGAGCGCGAGGGAATCGCAGGCCGGCGGCAAGCTGCTGGCCGAGGGCGAACACCCGCTCGGCGAGTGCCCGCTGCTGATCTGGACCGAGGGCGGCGACTTCCCGCACTTCGGCGCCTTCGCGGCCATCGCGGACCTGTCGAAGCGCCTGTTCAACCTGGACAGCGAGCTCGACGAGATCCTGCGCGCGCAGACGTTTTCGATCCTGACCATGCAGGTTCCGGACGATTCGACCGAGGCGCAGAAGCTGGCCGCGGCGCAGACCGCTGGGCAGACCATCGGCACGTCGAACCTGGTGGTGCACAGCGGCAGCACGCCGGCCTTCATCGCCCCGCCGGACGGCCCGGCGAATGTCTACCTGCAGCGCATCGACAAGCTGCGCGGCCAGATCGACGAGGTCGGCCTGAACGTGGCCACGATCAACCAGCAAGAGAGCGGCATCGCCATGAAGATGCGCTTTCAGGCGATCAACGCCGCGCTGTCGGCATGCGCCGAGCGCACCGAAGGCCTGGAGCGCCGCGCCTGGGCGCTGTCGCAGAAGTGGCTCGGGCTCAGCACGGCACCGGAGGCCGCCTGGGCGCGCGACTATGACATCGCCGACGTGGAGGTCGAGCTGCAGATCCTGCTGGAGATGCAGCAGGGCGCGATGCCGCCAGAGGTCATCGTCGAGCAGCAGAAGCGCATCGTGCAGCTGCAGTTCGCCGGCCTGGAGCAAGACCGCGTCGACGAGATGATGAGCGCGCTGGAGAGCGGCTCGCACGTGCTGGCGCCGGGCGGGAACGTCGTCCCGATGCCGGATCGCAATGCGGGCGTGCGCGAGGCCATCGTCAAGACGCTGGGGGCCGGCAATGCCGCAGGCTGAAGACGACCAGCTGCTGGCCGCCGCCCTGGCCGCCAAGGCGCTGACCACGGCGCAGCAGGCCCTGGCCGCCGCGCAGGCTGCCGGAGAACGCGCGCTGCCGGTTCCGGTCGACGTGCAGGCGCTACTGGCCGGATTCGTCGACGCCATGTCGAGGCTGATCCTGCCGACGCCGGCCGTGACCGTCGAGGCCGCAGCCGCGCAGCCGGTGAACTTCACCGCGCCCGATGTCACCGTCAACGTGGCCGCGCCGCCGCCGGCCGAGGTCAACGTCTCGCCGGTGTTCGAAGTCACGGTCCCGGAGGCGCCGCCTCCGGTGGTCAACGTGGCCGCGCCGGTGGTGAACTTCGAGCCGCCGCCGGTGAACGTGCCGGCTGCTGTTGTGCGGATCGTCGAAGTTGCCACGCCGCGCGCGCCGTGGCGCATGACCGTCAGCCGCGACCCGCGCACGAATCTGATCCTGTCGGCCGATATCGAGCCGGTGGAGGCGGCAGCGTGAGCATCGCCGAACGCCTGCGACTGCTGGCCGATGAAGTGGCGGCGCTGGAGATGACGCCTGCGCCTGCGCCTGCGCCTGCGCCCGAGCCGCCGCCAGCGCCGGCCCCGCCGCCCGCGCAACCCAAGCCCGCTGACATTGAGCGCCCCGTTGACTACGAGCGGTGCCTGAACTTCGACTTCTGGAACGGCACCTCACGGTACAGCCGCTGGCAGGAGCACGAAGCCTGGGTGGCGGGCCAGCTCGTGCGCGTCGGCTTCGACTGCCAGGCCATCGGCAATGGCGGCGGCACGGTCAAGATGGCCGGCGGGCGCTACGCGCTTACGCTGGATGGCGTGGAGATCGCGTCGATCGACATTGAGCCTGGCGCGACCAAGGGCCGGTTCAGTGTGCAGACCGACACACTGCCGCACGGCTACGGCGTGCTGGACATCGTCGGGCCCGAGCCCGCGCTGCCGTGGCCCGTGTTCGTGCGCCGCGTTGACGGCCCCGAGCCCGAGTGGATGCCGGTGGCCACCGCGAGCCACGAGGTCGCGGTCGGCCGCCGGCCGTTCCTCATCAAATGGGTCCCGGCCCGGTTTGATCCCGTGCTGGTGCCGCTGACGAAACGCAGCTACGAGCCGTTCAGCGACGCGCGCAGTTCCAAGCATCTGTCCCTGGAAAAGCTGGTGGTCGATCACCAACGCCGGCCCGCGCGTGCCAAGGGCGGCGAGCTATGCACCATGCAGCGGCAGTGGTACACGATCGGCGACGCTGTTGCCAAGCTGCCGAAACAGGCCCTTCTCGACGGCCCCCGGGGCCGCGCGTGCCTGGGGTACATCACTCACGCGATGGTGGGCACCGGCACGCAGACCGCAGACCCGACCAGCGAGCCGCGCGGCAATGTCTACGTCTCCACGCCGTGGAGCGTTGTGCGCATCGGCCCTGACGGCACCGCGACCACGCTGTTCGGATATCGGCACCCCGGCATTGCCAACTACTGGGAAGACCCGACCAACGTCGAGCTGGTCGGCGGCTTCGGCCCCGACGAACCGGCGCCGCACGAGATATGGGGCATGGCCTGGCTCAAGTCGAGCTTGGGTGTAGACACCAGCGCCGCGCCGATCCCGGGCGAGGACAACCGGCAGCCGCACCTCGTGCCCCCGAAGCTGCTGTTCACGAACCCGCAGAACGACCGCATCCAGGTGGCCGAGTTCGACCCGCGTGCTCACGGTCCGGCGAAGCGGGTGACGACGTGGTTCAAGGGCCCGGATGTGTGGGATGTCGTCGGCCCCTGGCGCGGTAGCTACTTCGCATCGGTCCGCGGCGAACACCGAGTCGTGCAGCTCGACGAGAACGGCACCATCGAGCGCGTTCTGCTGCAGGGCCGCCCGCTGTCGCGCGTGGATCATTCTCGACTGGTCATTCGCCTCGCAGCGCTCACTGAGATTCAAGCCGAGCCCGTCGTGAGTCCTGAAGGGCTCGCACTCATGGACGACTGGCTCTACATCGCGTCGCACGCGATGGGTCAGGTCATCAGGCTGAATCTTGAATCCGGTGAGCGCCAGGTTGTTAAGGCGTTCGCTTCGGACCACAACTACTTCTTGAAGATCGCCGTGTCCGATGGCAGCTTCGGTCCGCGACACACGCTGTTCATCACGTCGTGGACGGTGGGTCGGTTTGGCTTCCCTGCAGCGTTCTTACCTGACGGCACGAACTGGCCCCTGTCCACCTATAGCGGCGCAACGGCACGGCCGCGCGGCGCGGGTGGCGTGTGGGAGGGCTTCAGCTACAACGGCGCCGTCGGTGTCGGTGGCGGCCGCCTCATCGGTGGCGGTGCAGGCGAGGGCGTCTGGGAGATCGCTGCCACCCAGGCCGGCTCACCGGCCGTCGATGGCGCCAAGTACCAGGCCGGCAAGAAGCGCTGGTACTCCAGCGGCTACTGGCTCACGCACGGCGAGGGTGGCTTCGGCCACTTCGGTCTGCCACTGCCATGGGGCGAAAACCCCGAGATCGACTACTACCTGCAGTGCCACGGGCACACAAACCAACCCCCTCACACCTGAAAGGCAATCATGACTGCTCGCACCATCAAAGCTATCGCGCTACTCGCGTTTGCCGCGTTCGCGCTGATCATCTACGGCACCAATGCTCGAGCTGCGCCCACGCTGACGGCAGATGCCTATAGCGCCACCGGGCCGCAGCCGGCATCCGCCGAGTGGTCGAGTGACGGGACGACGTGGCGGGCATGCACGATTGCCGCTCGCGTCCCATCGTGCGATCTGGCGAGCATCGGCGCTGCTGGCAACTATTCCCTGCGCATGCGCTACGTCTACGCCGCCGGGTGTCTTGGCGAGGTCTGCTGGGCAGCAGGAGCGGCGCCGTCCAGCCCTTTCGCCTTCGTATGGCAGGGCGTTCCTGCACAAGCTCCCGCAGGTCTGGCGCTCAAGCCGTGATCTGCGTTAACGAGATTTGGAAACACTGACATGACCTTCCCTGCAAACTCATTGCTCCTGGCGAGCACGCTTGAGCGCATCAGCGAAGAGATGCGAGGCATCAAGGCCGACGCACAGAACCTGCGCACGGCAAGCGCTGCGGGCTCTGTGGCGGCGACGGCTGTCGTGTCGTACCTTGGCCGACTTGTGGATGCCCGCGACCGGATGGCCGTGCTTACTGCTGCGCCAGGGCTTGGCGAATACGCGAAAGCCCAATACAACAGCCCGAATCTTGACATCGCGGCCGAGTACACGGCCACGGTTGCGCAGATCAACGCCACCGGGGGTTGGATCATCGCCAACTTTCCGAAGACCGCCGGCACCAACGAACTGCGTGAGCGCACGTTCGATGCGAACGGCAGAGCACAGCAGGTTATGTTCTCAACTGCATCAATGGCGGGGCTGCGCACGGCACTTGACGCGCTGATTGCGACCATCGGCTGAGCATGCCAGATCCGACCCGCACCAACGTTGCAACGGGCACAGGCTCTCTAGCGACGACGACGGCTAGCTTTGGCTTCACAGCCACGGCAAACCGTCTGTTGGTACTGGTGATTGGCGCCGACGACTACAAGACTGGCAATCCAAGCGGATGGACGTTATCACCCGGATGCAGCCAGGAAGTTTATCTAGGCCACTACGTTTTTTGGAAGATCGCCTCCGGGGGCGAAACAAGCGTCCAGTACACCATCGGCAGCGCGAGCAAGAGCGCGTGGTTGGTTTGCGAGTTCGACAACATCGACACAAGCAGCCCACTAGATGTGTCCAACGGACAGAACAGGATAGCGTCAGCCAGCTCTTACACCACCCCATCGGTGACGCCAAGTACCGGCCGCAGGTTCGCTTTGGCATCGATGGGGTTCTCTAGAGGATCGTTTGACTTCACTGGCGTCGGTACGTGGCTCAACTCGTTTACAGAGCAGGCCGAGTCCTATGTGAATGGCGGGGGGACACGCGATGCGATTGGGCTGGCGTCCCTCGCGCTAGACGGCAACGGGTCAACTTCTGTTTCTAGCGGCGCAACCTGCACTGCAACCGGCGGGAATGCCGATTCTCAAACCGGGATCATTCTTGTGTTTAGGGTTGCTACCGGCGGCGGCGGCGGGTCTATCAAAAGTTGGCCCCCACAGATGCAGGGCGGCATGCGTAGCCTTACTGGTGGAATGCAATGAAACTCACAGTTCTAAAGGGCGCCACCAGTCAGACTGTCTACCTGTTCATACGGGACAGCAGCGCGACGACCGGGGCCGGGCTGACTGGACTTGCGTACAACTCTGGCAGCCTTGTTGCTAGCTACGTCCGACCGCTGGGGTCGCGTACTGCAATCACGCTGGCGACCCAGACCGTCACAGGCGCTTGGTCAAGCGGCGGCTTTGTTGAAGTTGACTCTACCAACATGCCCGGCGTGTACCGGCTGGATGTTCCTGATGCTGTGTTCGCTTCTGGCGTGAACAGCGCAATCGTGATGCTCAAGGGCGCCACGAACATGGAACCTTCGGTTATCGAATTCGCGCTTGAGGCAGTGAACGCTCAAGACGCGGTGCGCATGGGGCTGACGGCGCTGCCGAACGCCAACGCCGAAGCCGCTGGCGGCTTGTACACCCGCGGCACTGGTGCCGGGCAGATCAACCAGCCGGCAAACGGTATGGCTGATGTGAACGTGGTTCGCAACGCAGGGACGGCGATCACTGCTTCGGCGGGGCGGCAAGAGGTCAACGTGTCGCACTACGGCGGCAATGCCGGCACTTTCAGCGGTGGTCGGCCGGAAGTCAACACCACGCACGCCGCGGGTACAGCATGGAACAGCGGCGCCATCGGCGCGAACACGCTGGCTACAGACACGATTACCGCCGCGAAGATCGCTGCCGATGCTATTGGCGCGAGCGAACTGGCGGCCGATGCTGTGACAGAAATTCAATCCGGGCTCGCCACTGCGGCGAACCTTGCGACGGTGGCCGGCTATCTCGACACCGAGATTGCCGCGATCTTGGCCGACACGAACGAGCTGCAAACCGACTGGGCGAACGGTGGTCGGCTGGATCTGATCCTTGATGCGCGCGCCAGCCAGTCGAGTGTGGACACGATGCAAGGCAACGTGACCGACATCCTTGCCGACACTGCGGACATGCAGCCGAAGCTTGGCACGCCGGCCGGGGCGTCGCTGGCTGCTGACATCGCGGCCATTGAAGCGCAGACCGACGACATCGGAACTGCTGGCGCTGGGTTGTCGGCCGTGCCTTGGAATGCCGCATGGGATGCCGAAGTGCAAAGCGAGGTGGCCGATGCGCTGGCGGCTTACGGCGTGGCCACGGCAACGAACGTGACCGACGCCGCCGCGAATGTGAGCGTTGATGAAATTCAGGCAACCGCGCTGGCCGACCTGTTCAACACCGACAGCGGCACAACCTACGCTTCTGCGGTGGCCGGATCTGTCGTGAAGGAAATTGCCGACAACGCGGGCGGGTCTAGCCTCACGGCGGCAGACATCGCCGATGCTGTTTGGGACGAGGCAATCAGTGGGCATGCTGGCAGCGGCAGCACTGGTGAGGCTCTGGCGGCGGCCGGTGGGGCTGGCGATCCGTGGATTACTAGCCTGCCTGGCAGCTACACAGCAGGTCAAGCCGGCTACATCGTGGGCACAAACCTGAACGCCACTGTCAGTAGCCGCGCATCGCAGGCCAGCGTTGATGACGTGCCTACCAATGCCGAGTTGGCTACGGCCCTTGGCACGGCAGATGATGCGGTGCTTGCGCAGATTGCGCTGGTCAAGGCCAAGACCGACAGCCTGCCGGCAGACCCAGCAGATGCCAGCGACATCGCATCGCTAGTTGACGCGCTGCCGACGGCTGCGGAGAACGCGACCGCCATCTGGGCGGCTGGCACGCGCACGTTGACGGCTATCGACGAGGACAGCACGACCATCGATCTTGATGCGGCGATCCGCGCGGCGGTGGGCATGGCATCGGCGAACCTCGATACTCAGATTGGCGACTTGCCGACAAACGCGGAGCTGGCTACCGCGCTGGATGATCTGCCGACCGCCGCGGAAAACGCAACGGCGGTGCTTGGCGCGACGGTTGAAGGCTCCGTTACGCTCGTCCAGTCAATTCGCCTTGCAAACGCAGCACTTGGCGGGAAGGCATCCGGGCTCGACACCACGAACCCGATCTACCGCGATCTTGCCGATACGAAGGACCGTATCGACGCAACTGTTGACGCAGACGGCAACCGCTCTGCGGTTACGCGCGACTTGACCTAGCGCCATGTTCGGCCGCGCGTATTTTGGCGGGCGCTGGTACGGGGCAAGGTACTACGGCGACGGCAGCGACACTGCGGCGCCGGGTGCGTCGGCCGCGCAGATTTGGAACTACGTCCTGTCCAACGGGCTGACGGCAGGCGCGACCCTTGTCGCCATACATGAGCGAATTTGCCTCAACAATCCGCGCGTCGAGGTCAACGTCAAGGAAGTCAATGACATCCTGATCCAAGGCACCGGGGCGCCGCCTGACCACTGGAGGCCGGCGTGAACCAGAGCACATGGGGCGACTCATGGGGGGCATGCTGGGGCAACACCTGGGGGCCGATAGACACGGCAGCCCCTCCTACTGGCGGCGGCGGCTTCAGACAACTCCCGCGCGCTCCTGAGCGCACAAACGACGATGACGAAGTGCTGCTGTTGATCGCGGCGGCCGTGGCGGCGATGGAGCTATGAGCGAAGAACGCAGGACGCGCGACATCGAGCAGGACGCCCAGATGGCGCGTCTGCTTCAGAGCGTCGCCACGCTTACCGATCAAGTGTCCGAAATCACCATCGCGCAGCATCGCGCGGCCCGCGATTTGGCGGCGCGCAGCGAAGAAATCGCCGCCATCAAAGACTCTGTGAAGCAGGCGGCCGACACGTCGAGAGAGATGCTCGATATGTTCTCGACGCTGAAGGGCGGCTTCAAGGTGCTTGGCTGGCTTGGGATGTTCGCCAAGGGCGCCGCTGGGCTGGCGGCGGCCGGCGTGGCCTTGTGGGCTGCGTATAACCAGATCCGCCACGGAGGCCCGAAGTGAAGCTGATCCCCGAAGCCCGCCGATGGTGGCGCATGCTGTCGATGCAGTTCGGAGCGCTGGCGCTGGTGTGGCTGGCGCTGCCTGCTGAAGCACAAGCGACGGTGCTGCGCATGCTGCCCGGCATGACAGAAGAGCGCGTCGCCGGACTGCTGGTGCTGCTGGCGATGCTGGGCCGGCTGATCGCGCAGCCGAAGGTGCGGGAATGAACCGTCAAGCAATCCTTGTCAGTTGCCTGCTGGCCGGCTGCTCGACCGTGCCGACGCAGCCCGCGCCGCCTGATCTGGCCGCGCCGCCTGGCGGCACCAGCATCATGTGCACGCTGGTGTCCACGTTCACCACAACCGTGCGAACCGTGTTGCTGCAGGTCGGCGCCGACGCGCCCGCCGGCACTGTCGAGACGGGCGAGGGCTGCTCGATCAAGGTGACGCGCAAGTGATTCAACCCGGATTCGTCGGCGCCGTCCTGGCCCTAGCGCTGGACCTTCTGCCGCGCGGCATGGACACGGACAGAGCGCGCCTCATGCTGCTCAGCATCGGCCTTCAGGAATCCCGCCTGCTGCACCGCCGGCAACTCGTCGGCAGCCCACCGAAGCCTACCGGGCCTGCTGCCGGGCTCCTGCAGTTCGAGAAGGGCGGCGGCTGTACCGGGGTCTTGGAGCACGAAGCCAGCTGCGACCTGATGCGCTGGGTGTGCCGGGTCTGTAGGACAAAGCCCACGGCCGGCGCGCTGTGGCAGGCCCTGCAGTATGACGACGTGCTGGCCTTCGCCGCCGGCCGGCTGCTGCTGTGGACCGATCCGATGTCGCTGCCGTCAGTGCGCGACCCTGGGGCGGCGTGGGAGCTGTACATCCGCGTGTGGCGGCCCGGAAAGCCGAAGCCCGCCACCTGGGGGCCGAATCACGCCGCAGCTCGGGCTGCGCTGGGGCTGGCGTGATTCCGATAGACACGGCGACCGGCCTGCAGTCGGGAAGCCTGGTGCACCCAGACCGCGCTCCGGTGCTGGTCGGCTGGCTGGTGACGCACGATGACGGCTTCGAGGCCCGGCTCGGCCCAGATCGAGCCCGCGCCGAGGTCTACGTGCGGCAGCACCGGGCGGTGCGGATAGAGGGCATGTTCGTTTGGCGGCCGGTGGCCTGGTAGCCCCGCCGTCGCGCCAGATCAGCGCAGGCAAATCGTAGGCATCAGCGTAGGCATCAAACCTGCTGGACGGCCGTTTTCATAGGTGAGCGTGCCTCCCACCCTCTCCTTCTATGGCTTCCGCGCGAGCTTGGTGCGCGCCTCTGCCATGCGTTGGCACTGGCCGGCAGCGTTGCATGGCTTGCACACCAGCCACGGCGAATCGTTGTCGGCGCATTCGTTGACCGGCCAGCCGGTGCGCTGCATCTCTTCGGCCTCGGCGCGCTTGTCCCTGCGGTTGCGGCTTCTGCGCGAGGCCATCATTCGTCCCTGGCCACGGTTGTCGGGCTGGCTATCCACTCATCGGCGCCAGGGCCAAACGAGTGAAACTCGGTAGACCCTGCGGGCAGCGTTTCATGCGCGTCGATGCAGTAGCCGCCCATCGAAAAGGCGTCGTCAGACAGCGGGTCAGGAATGCGCCCGAACTTTCCGCCCAGCACTCGGCGGTGTATTTCGACGAAAGCGAGCATGCCGATATGACTATGGCTCTGCACGCGCATCGGCTGGTGCATGTGTCTGCGGCTCATCCCTGCTTCTCCTGTGGTGTGGCGGGAGGCTGACGACGCGCTTCGACGATTGCCTTCACGCGCTCCGGATACTCCCCGTTGTAAGGCGAGAACTCCCATTCGTTGTAGTGTCTGCACTCATCCGCGCAAGTGTCGTAGCACTCAGCGTGGTAGCGGTTGCGGTAGGGCTCTCCGTCATAGAAGCCTTCTTGCTGCACGTATTGCTCGCCAGCCAAGATCGGCCCACCGCAGTAGATGCATCGGTGCTCCTTCCTGGCCTTCGGGTGCGTTGGCGTTCCGTGATGGTCGGCCATCCTCACCCCTCCTGCGCCGGGACGGCGGGTAGCTGCGCCTCCCCCTTGCCGGCTGCGGCGTCGATGGCGGCTCGGAACTCGTCGATGTCACCACTCCAGGCCATCACCCCGATAAGTGGGCGCAGTGCTCTTCCGGGCACATGACGCATGAGCCAATCAAGTCGCACCGCATCCCGCTCAACCGCTGACGGTGGCGCCGGCTGTGCTGGGGGTTGTGGCGCCTTCTCTGCGATGGAGAAAGCTTCGTCAACCTTCGCCTGCGTGACGTGGCCGGCAGCAACCAGCAGCCGAAGCACAAACGCATCCATGCCCGTCACCCGCTCTGCCCTGAGGCGCGCAAGCTCGGCGGCCTGGGCTTCGAGGGCGTTCTGCCACGTCCACCAGTGGCGCTGCACTGAATCGTCGGCGTAGGTTCCATCCGGCAGGCGGTCAAACA
>ENA-UOWG01001638-UOWG01001638.1-activated-sludge-metagenome-genome-assembly--contig:-NODE-1638-length-21456-cov-29.815336_pt1 | contig 21456 bp, 20 predicted proteins | sample MGYA00238147_ERZ761563 | MGnify/ENA primary metagenome ERZ761563 (study PRJEB28884, sample SAMN05720216) | anaerobic digester metagenome | isolation source: active sludge of municipal... | reverse complement strand
TACTGGACAGGCACTTCACCACCATGCTTCGCAAAAGCAAAGGCAGCGATATTCTCGCCGCCTGCGGTCAATTGAGCGGTGCTTTCGGGATCTGATGTTCTGTTTGTTGGTGTTTTTTAAATCACGGATAAAAAATAATATAATGCGATTCTAAACGGGGACACCTTTGCGGCGCGGACAAATGCCATCAGCGATTCTCTCGCCGTGATCAGACAACTCCCGTCATCCCCAGAAGGGCAAGGAGTGAGATCAAGGGCGTTGACCTCTTGTGACAACAATAGTTCTTTCCCACCGTGCCCTGAAAACGACCCTTGGCGAACTCCAACCCCTTAAAGTTAAAGAGGAAATTACCGTTCTCATGGATTAAAGCTATAATTTTCCTGACTATTCTCGATTCCTGCGGCTCGATTTCATCCGCAACCATCAACGGGACCAGACCGAGGTCGAGATAGGGCAGGCCTTCCTTTTTGAAGATCTCCATGGCGTGATTCATGATGACGTACCACAACCCCTGTTTGAAGGAGGGGCAGGATCGGGAAATGTTGGGAACATAGCTGACGATTCGTTTTCCCTCATAAATCGGGTCGAAAAAGATGAACCCGACGGCCTTACCATTCATGTAGGCGAAGAAATGTCGGGAGTTTTCCTTGTAATCAGTCTTCAGGGGTCTGATCAGAAAACGAATCTCCTGGCGACTGCACGCCCTTGTCTTGATCCAACTTCTGGAGATCTCGTCGGCATGATCATCCTTCTGGTTCTCCCGGACCTCGACACCCATGGCTGCGGCCTGGTTGATGGCCGTGCGGATCACCTGTTTCTTGCCGCCCTTGAGATTCCAATTTTGCAGATCTATCCGGATTTCCGAACCAAACTGAGTCCCGTAATACCTGTATTTCCGGTGCAGAATGTCAACAACCGGCTTGCTCACCTGCATGAACTGGCCGGATGGATGACGTTTCAGAAACTTGTCGATGATGAGCTCGAAGTGAATCGGATCGCAGACCGGGTCGGCCAGTGCTATCTTGACTCCCCACTTCTTCATAAAGGCAATGTAACCGATGCCGGGTAGGTCGAAATACTCCATCCCGGGCTGCATGGTCGAGAAGGACTGAGAATGAGAGCCGTATTCCTTCAGATAGCCAATCCGCTCCGCATGGGAAAAATCCCTTCGTTCAGCCATCACACCCGAATGCAACAATAGTACCTTCTCCAATGTACTCACCTTGAAAGAAATCTATGACACAAACGATCAACCGGCCTACCGTCAGGCAGGCTTCTGACCAAGGACAGACCAGTAGCAATTAATGATGCCCAACCTGTAATGTTTTTTCTCCTGGATCACCAAACCGAGTTGTTCCATATGTTCCGGATAGTTATAGATGTTATGAACGGCGTTCCTGGCGGTGAGCCAGAAAAAAAGGACGGCACCGTACCAGTAAAGAACCTTGAAACCCCGGGAGACGATGTTGCCTGAAGGATAGGAGAAGTCCCCTACGACAATCTTTGCCCCCGGCTTTCCCAGTTTGACAAGCTGCTCCAGGACCCTGACCATCGTTTCCCGATCAAAGACGTTGAGAAAGAAATTTGCAACCACCATGTCGTACTTTTGAAACTCATTGAATTCCAGGATGTCCGAATGAACCTGGCGGATCTTTAACTTTGCGCTGCTCTGCTTCAGGTTTTGCCGGAATTGTTTAAGCATCGTCTCCGAAAGGTCAACAACCGTCACGTTGGCGCCGATTTCAGCCGCACGCACGGCGTCCAATCCATGCCCCACACCGGCAAACAGGATTCGATCACCCTTCCTGATATTGTCCGTGTTAATCATGGCAACTTTGCAGTGATGAATGGAGCGGCCACTGTAGAGATTACTCAGCAAATCGTAAGCGGGACCTACAAACCGGTATTTGTCCTTGGTCTTTCCCTTTTTATTTTCAGAAACTTTGCCTTTTGTTGCATTCTTCATTCAAGTCACCATTCCGGGCCCTCGATCCTTCGATCCAGGGATTTTACAAGCGATAGTTTGAGTGGAATCACAGAAAATATCATTCATTCATGATGCGGCAGCACATGAACCTAAAGCTTGCACCCCGGCATCTTCAATGCTGAATTCCCTGTAAAAAATATAGTCCTCTACCCAAAAAGCAAATACCTTAGGAAGAGCGGCTTGTAAATACCTCTTTCAGGGTATTTATTCGCTCTGCACATCTGAAAGTCACAGCCAATCCTCACCTACAGCATAACGGATATAGACAAGTATTTGATAAAAATACCTTGAATAGTGTTTTATTAGGAACGTCGTCTTAGCCAAGTGTCACTTCAATGCTACTGGCTATCCAATTTGTTTTTATTCCGTAATCATCTTCTCGTACGACCAGGTCATGGTGGATGTTTTGTAATAAAGCGTTTTTTCTTAATCAAGGGTTCGACGGTAAAATTTTACGGCAACGGCCATGACAACAACCGTGAATAAAATGATCGGCCAGATACTCGGCCAGAGATCCCAACCGGTATTGCCTTTGAGGATGATACCTCTGATCAGCCGATTGAAGTGAGTCAACGGCAAGACATTGCCAATATACTGCGCCCATGTCGGCATCCCCATAAAAGGAAACATAAAACCTGAAAGCAGTAAGTTGGGCAGGAAATAGAACATGGACATCTGCATGGCCTGCATCTGGCTTTTCGCCAGTGAGGATAACGTAATGCCCACGACAAGGTTGGCGTTAACGAACAACAACGCCGCCAGATACATCATCGAAAGACTTCCCACAAAAGGAACACTAAAGATAAAACGCGCGGCCAGCAGGATAATCGTGATTTGGATGAAGCCGATGGCGATATAAGGGACTATTTTGCCGGTCATGACTTCAATGGGCTTTACGGGCATGGCCAGTAGATTTTCCATCGTTCCCCGCTCGCGCTCCCGTGTAATAGCCAGACCGGTCATCAAGACCATCGTCATGGTGAGAATGACGCCCATGAGGCCGGGAATGATATTGTACTGCGTAAGCCCTTCCGGGTTGTAAAGACGATGAACATGAACTTTAAAAGGGGGAGCAGCATCCGCAAGAGATGCCAGGGAACCTGTCAGATCTTTTAACGATACTTGCCGGGCAAGTTGAGACGCGGATGCAATGGCCAGGCCGGTGGCCATGGGGTCGGTGGCATCGGCCTCAATGAGAATGGCCGGGCGTTCTCCGCGAATCAATTGCCTGGTGAAACCGGCCGGAATGTTGATGACGAATAAAACATTGCCCCGGGCGAGCGCTTTGTCCGCCGTCTTCTCGTTGGGAAGAACGCCGACGATATTGAAGTACTCTGAATGCTTCAGAGTAGAGATGATGGTTCGCGTAATTTCACTCTGATCGGCGCTGATGATCGCTGTCGGCATATGTTTGGGATCCGTATTGATGGCATATCCAAACAGGAACAATTGGGCAATCGGAATACCGACAATCATGGCGAAGGTCAGGCGGTCACGTTTTAGCTGGGAATACTCCTTGATCACCATGTTCCACCAGCGCAGGAGTGAAAAACCGTTAAGACGACTCATCTTTTCTCCCCAGAATGCGCGGCATCATGTTTCATCATATAGATAAAGACATCTTCGACACCCGTTTCCACATGTTCCATGCGAAAAGGTTTGCCGGCAATGACTTTCCGCAGAGAACTTTCCAGCATATTTCCATCCTTGCCGCTTACATGAAGCATAACGCCAAACATAACCGTCTGTCCTATGCCGGGCAGGTTCTGCAGCGTCTTGGAAAATTCTGCAAGGTTTTCGCCATAGACCGCCCATGTCTGCAATCCCTGGGCGGCAATTACTTCCGATGCCGTGCCGCGGGTCAGCAGTTTGCCTTCTGCAATATAGGCCAGTTTATGACAGCGCTCGACTTCATCCATATAATGGGTGCTCACCAGAACTGAAATGCCGAGGGTGGAAAGCCGGTGAAGTTCTTCCCAGAAATCACGCCGCGCCCCCGGATCGACGCCGGCTGTCGGTTCATCCAACAGGAGAACTTGCGGATCGTGCAACATACACGCAGCCAGCGCCACTCTCTGTTTCCAGCCGCCTGAAAGCGTTCCGGCAAGTTGATTGCTCCTTTTGGTCAAACCCAGATTCTCCAGGGTTTGATCTACTGCCGTGCGGCGGTCAGCAAGCCCATACATGCGCGCTACAAAATCTAGGTTCTCCCGGATGGTCAGATCTTCCCAAAAAGAAAATTTCTGGGTCATATATCCGATATGGCGCTTGATTTGATCGGTTTCACGAATAATATCATAGCCCAGACAGGTTCCACTGCCTGAATCAGGTTTCAACAGACCGCACATGATGCGAATGGTCGTTGTTTTCCCACTGCCGTTAGGACCCAGAAACCCGTGAATTTCGCCGCGTCCCACCTGAAGTGAAACATCATTGACAACATGTTTGGCGCCGAAACTTTTATTCAGACCTTTGACGTCAATGGCATAGCCGGAATTCATCTGAACCTGACCTCGACCGGCTGTCCGGGATGAAGTAACGCTGCCTTATCTTCGGAAGGATGCGTTTCGATCATGAAGACCAGTTTGGAACGGGTTTCGTTGCTGTAAATGATCGGCGGCGTATATTCGGCCTCAACCGAAATATACGTTATCTTCGCCGGAATATTTGCGGGACATCCGTCATAATGTATTTCAACATTCTGACCAATGGATAAAGTGCCGAGAATTGATTGCGGCACAAAAAATCGAACCTTCACATTCTTTGGCGGCAGCAGTCGCACAACCGGATTTCCCCCGCGAATCCACTCGCCTTCGCGGTAAAGGGTATCAAATACCAGACCTGGGCAGGAGGCCTTGACAGCTTTCTGACGCAGCTTCCACTCAGCCTGCTCAAGGGCGGCGCGGGCTGCCGCCATCACAGCGGATTGCGATTTGATCTGCTCTGTCCTGGCTGGAAGTTTTGCGACTGCAAGTTGTTTTTTGAGTTCGCGCACACGCGCCGCATTCGATTCGGCTTCGGCAATTGCCGCATCTAGGTCAGCTTGAGATACAGCATTTGATTTATAGAGGGCTTCGTAACGTATTCGTTGTGTTGCGGATTTTTTATCTGCTGCAATAGTCTGTGAAAGTTGCGCCTCAAGCACTTCAAGTTCCTGCTGGCGCTTACCGGACTGAATATCTTTGAGCGACGCTTCCGTTGCATTGTACTGTTGCATAGCCTGACGATGCGCCGCTGATTCGCTTTCCGAGTCTAACGCAAACAATGGCGTCCCCGCTGAAACCTGCTGGCCCCTAGTGACCAATAAACGGTCAAGACGTCCCGATTCGGACGAGGCGACATTGATATACTCCCCCTCGACATAGCCCTGAAAAGAGGTCATTTGTTTTTCCGAACAGCCTGCAAAAAAGATAAGCAGAAGACTTAAAACGATATACAGAATATTCTTTTCTGATTTAAATGCTGAAAATGACATAGTTCCCTCTGGAATATTTACTTTTCTCTCTTCGGTATAGATGAACCAATTAACTATCATGACTGATACGAGATTTTGCTGGTTGATAAGATTTTATTTAGTCAAGTTAATTAATCAGTTAGTTAATGTCAAGAAATAAAACTTCTGGATCGGTTCAAAGGAAAGTGGACCGATGACGGATTAAAATAAGAGAGCTTGTAGGTTATAATAAATTTCTTGAAAAGGAGAAAAGAGATTTGCAGCTGCTTGGCTATTTACTCTGAATCCACTTTCTGGCAGCATCTATATCAGTACACCACATTAATGACGACACACCTGCATCTTTTATTGCAGTCTTATATTCAGCGTTTTCTGGAAGGTCAACTATGGCGGACCGGATGTAAAAAAGTGTGGAATCATAGTTTCTGAAATAATTATACAATTCTAAAGGCTTTATACGTTTTGCAACGGCACGGCAATCAGCTATTACTTTTACCGCGTTATTTGCTTTTACAAGAGCGTTCACTTCATTTACAACTTTTTCATAGGTGCTCTTTGTTACTTCGCCTGTTACGACAATTTCAAGGATTCCTCTATTCATAGAAGAAGAGACTTGATATTTTGCTTTATTTTCCATTTATGACCACCTTGAAGATAATGATTCCATTTTTAAATTCATTATGACAACTTTTCAATAATTATGCTCCTGCTTCCCCTTGCATACAAGTTCATGTCTTCCAATGGTTTTGGACAAATTGGGTCTAAAGTTAAGAGATGGTTTCAGCATTCATATAAACCTTTCCTGCATTTTCAGCAAGTCCCAAAGAACGTTTTTGCTTCCTTTGTAACAGCATGGTTTTTTGCTTGATCTCTTTCACCACAGATTCAGGGTCTTGTTTGGCTCACTGCCCACCTCTGTTCATTAAAGTCGGGTATTGGGGTTGGGTCGGCATAAGCATTTTTTTGTTTAGGAGGGCATAGGCGTGCTTCTTGGTCTTGGGTTGATAGGATTGGCAGGGGTGAGAAGAAAGATTCAGAAATAAATGCACGTCACATCATGTTTTCTATGCATGATGCTTATCCTCATAAAGGCAGGGCCAGAAACGACTCTGCCTTTTCTTTTATGCCTGCGTGTGCTGTGCTGATACATTTTATGCTTGGCATTGTCGGGATTCTTTACACATCTCATATTTATTTAAGTAATTAATTTAATATTGTTTATTACTAATATCGTCAAAAATTACATAAAAATCGCTGAAAACACTGTCGGATATTTTTACACTTACAGCAGCATCAACAGCATGGCCATATGCAATATAAACAATTACAATGTCTTACAAGTTGGTATGATTAATGCAATTGAAAAATAAAAAAATAAGGGGGTGTTATACAGATGAAAAAGTTATTGATAGTATTGGTAATGATCGGATTGGCAGCGTTGCTTTTCACTATTCCAGCGCAGGCCGATCTTACCTATTTCACAGGCACGGATGACAATTTAGACGGGATCGACGATTACTTCACCGTCAACGGTGGAGATGCCTACTTGGTCACGGCAACAGCCATTGGCTGGCCCAACCTGCCAGATGCGAATAAGACTTTAGGGAAGTACATTTCGTGGGCGGCCGACCAGTCGAATGCGACGCAAGGGGGCGTGCCGGGCGGCCTCTATACTTACGCTTTCGACTTCAACTGGGCAGGCGCAACAACCAACACGACATTCGACTTCCGATGGCTCTCCGATGATTATCTCAGCGAAATTAAACTGAATGGCGTGGGTCTAGGGGTCAATAATCTGGATCAGCCTTCGCCATGGACGACGTCTTATTTGCAGAACGGCGTGGTTGGTACGGTAGAGAGCGGCGTCAACACGATCGAGTTCCTTATCTGGAACACGGCGGGCTATCAACCTGGCTATACAGGAGTCAGTGGCCCGACTGGAATGGCAGCGGACTTCACGGTTCACGGCGACGCCACGACGGTGCCGGAACCAGCGTCCATGCTTCTTCTTGGCCTCGGTCTGCTGGGATTGATTGGTGTAAGAAGAAAGATTCAGAAATAAATGCACGTCACATCATGTTTTCTACGCATGATGTTTATCCTCATAAAGGCAGGGTCAGAAATGGCTCTGCCTTTTCTTTCACATCAACAGTGCGTATGCACTTCGTGTGTAGCGGGCAATCCTATAATACCTATCTGGTTCCATAACGAGTCCGCTGGTACCCCCACCCCCCATCCGGGGAGAAAAACTTTGAACTAAAAAAATCATCTATTTTAAGCCTGCCTGTGGAGAATAGTGTGGGGAAATGAAAAACAAGCAAAGAAAAAGGGGTTGACGATTTCTCGCTAACCCCTTGAATTTATTTTGGTAGCGGGGGATGGATTTGAACCATCGACCTTTGGGTTATGAGCCCAACGAGCTACCAAGCTGCTCCACCCCGCGATAAGATATATCTAAGGCGCCGACTTTAGACCATTATCTCCTATATTTGTCAAGGAGTTATTTGGTCGCTTCGGGCATTGCGCCTAAAAAATAAAGACGGCGGCGGCCACGACTGTTGTAAACCAATTGTTTTTGACAATGGTTGATTGCGTAATGTTGCGCGTGCTGACAATCTTGCCGCTGATTTTGAATATTTCTTTTTTCTCGTCCCAACTTTCATCAATATCGAAATCGATGCCCAGTGTCGAAGCCAGCATAGCGGCGGCCAGATCTTCCGCATAGTCGCCCGTCTCTTTTTCCGTTCTGCCAAAAGCGTGATGCTCGCTGATGTAACCGTAAGCGTTTTTATCTGCGGGAATGGCCAGCCCGACCGCCGAAGCAAGCAGTCGGCGAGGTTCATTGCTGCAGCAGCGACTCATCACACAATACGTAATTGCTCCCGGTTGCAACTCCTTGACGCCTTGTGCTTTCGAAATAACCTTGCAGCCGGGCGGTAAAATGCTGGATACCTGCACCAGATTACACTTTTCTATACCGGCGTCGCGCAAGGCCAACTCGAATGAATGCAGTTCTTCCTTGTGGGTACCGACACCTTTCGTGAAAAACATTTTTCTGGGGACATTGGGATTCAATTTGTTATCTCCACGATATAATAATTAACTCACGCACGAGTCTATTTCGTCATATAACCCATTAAACGATAAATCAGTTTAGCCGCCATGAAATCAGGCGCAACAACACCGGGCAGAGGAGCTAATTCGACCACGTCAAATCCGCGAATATTGCATTGATGTGAAACCAGACGCAGCAATTGCAAAACATCGCGCCAGTAAAGGCCGCCCGGCTCAGGTGTCCCGGTTGCGGGCATGATGGACGGGTCGAAAACATCCAGATCGATGGTGATATAAACATCGCCCCGTACGTTCTTAGCGACGGTTTCAGCCCCGTTTTTATTTTCAAAAATATAATCCGCGGAATAAGACTTGACCTTGCTTTGGGGTAGGTAATCCCCTTCTTCCTTGCTCATACTGCGAATACCCACCTGAACCAGATTACAAAACTCAACCATCTGTCGGCCCACGCAGGCGTGATTATAAGGCGTGCCCTGATAGCTGTCACGCAAATCGGCGTGAGCATCCAGTTGCAGGACGGTTAATTTTGGATATTGATCGGCGACAGCCTGCACGGCGCCCAGTGTAATACTGTGCTCTCCGCCCAGCATGACCGGAATCTTGTTGCAGGCGACAATGCGGCTGATTTTTTTGCGCACGGCGCTGATCATATGCTTCGGCCCGCGAGCGTCCACCATCACCGGCAGGGCGGTATGGATGCCGGCCAGATAAGTTTCTTTTTTCAACTCTTCATCGTAGAGCTCCATATTGGTCGAAGCTTCGATAATGGCGGCCGGTCCCCGACGGCTGCCCGGCTGATACGTTGACGTTAGATCATAAGGGACGGGAACGACAACAAATTGAGCGTCACGCAGGGAACACTCGGGATATATTCCGCCAAAATTCATGATTCTGTCCTTCTTTTTTTATAAAAAGATCGGGTTTCCTAGCACAAAGACCGCGATATGTCCAGTTTTTAGTCCCCATATTATACGAGGGAGAAAGTAAGAGGAACCGGTGATTACCGGAGCGGATAATAACTCATAAAAAATTTTCTGTTTTCGTAATAAAGAAACGAGTAGTGTCTGATCCAGTCGCCTAAAGCGACAAAAGTTTTCTTCCTGCCTCCCACGTCAAAATAACGCAACACGGGTTTGTGGCAATGTCCCAGGATCACGGCATCATAATCTTCACGCAACTTTCCGGTCGCAAAGGAAAGCATTTTTTCAACCAGAAAGTCGCAGTTATCATCGCTCATTTGTTTGCTCGCGCTTGATGTTATGCCGGCCAGCGCCCAGCGGACAGAGGCGGGAATCACGCGCTGGGTATTGTAGAAAGGACGGCTGCGCAGAATTTTACGAAACATCATGTATGTCCGATTAGAGCGATCCGCGGTATCACCGTGGGCAACCAGCATCCGCAATTTGTCCAGTTTGATGTCAGCCCATTCCTCAAACACTTCCATGCCCAGCACGTCATGGAAATATTCTTTCATGAAAAAATCATGATTGCCTTCACACAAATGGATGCGAACTCCGGTTTTCTGCAGATCCACCAGACTATGAATCACCAACTGGAACTCGGGATGAATATGATCCTTGCTGCAAAACCAGAAATCAAAGAAATCGCCGAGAATATAGAGATCATCAATAGGCGTTTTATCACGGCCCAATTCCTGAGCATCGACAAGCGCTCTCGCCTTACCATCCCTAAGATCGGCCAAAAATTGGATAAACTGGCTGTATCGCTCATCGGTAGATCGTCTCAGGTGGGCATCGGATATAAAAACAGCTTTCATGCGCTTCGTTCTCTTCCCGTCAAAATAATTTTGTTTTATAGCAGCTAACTCCGTGCGAGACCATGATTTATTTTATTTAATCTGTCAAATAGAAATCTGAATTGATTCTTGTTTTGTCCGTTGTTTTTTGCTAGTTTTGCAAAGTCGTGTTCCAACCGGTAAAGAAAATGAATAAGGTGCAGGAAAAAACATGAGCAATAATCGAGCGGCCATCCAGCGCGCCAAAGCGGTTTTGAAGATTGAAGCGCAAAGTATCTTGAGTCTGGTGGATAAAATTAATGGAAATTTCACCCGCGCCGTCAATCTGATCTTTCAATGCAAGGGGCGGGTCATCATCACAGGCATCGGGAAATCCGGCTTGATTGGGCGGAAAATAGTCGCCACAATGACGAGCACGGGAACACAGGCGCTCTTTCTGCATCCGGCAGAAGGCATTCACGGTGATTTGGGCATTGTGACCAAGGACGATATCCTGCTGGCCATTTCCAACAGCGGTGAAACGCGGGAGTTGATACCCATCATCAGCTCTGTGAAACACATTGGAGCGCCCATCATCTCCTTTACCGGCGTGCTCTCCTCGACATTGGCCCAAAACAGCGACATCGTCATTGACGTGTCCGTGGAGAAAGAAGCCTGCCCTTTCGGTCTGGCGCCAACATCCAGTTCCACTGCGGCGCTGGCCATGGGAGACGCGCTGGCCATTGCGCTGATCGACAAACGAAAATTCCGTGAAAAGGATTTTTATAAATTTCATCCCGGCGGCTCTCTGGGCACGAGACTTCGGGCAACGGTCCGGGATGCCATGATCGTCGGTGACAGAATTCCGCGTGTATGGAGCAAAACATCGGCCCGGCAGGCCATTTCAGAAATCGACCGCATGAATGTTGGATTCGTACTGGTGACCGACAAAAAGAACAATCTGCTCGGAATTCTGACCGACGGCGATGTCCGACGAATGGTCAGCAGAGGCGCCTCTTTTGAAGGACGAACCATCGATGAGGTGATGACGGCCAATCCCAAGACCATAGACGAAAAAGCATCGCTGGCTGAAACGGTGGAGTTTATGCAGAAAAAGGAAATCACCTCTCTGGCCGTGGTCAATGAAAAGAAGAAACTCAAAGGGTATGTCCATCTGCATGATATCTTCGGCCGGGGCGGCTCGGTGAATATTTCTTTGACCTATTAACAGCAAGGTTGATTCCCATGGCATTGTATGAATTTGAGGGCAAAAGACCGCAGATCCCACCCGATTCTTTTATTCATCCGAACGCTGTTTTGATTGGCGATGTTCGCATCGGCCATGAATGCCTGATCGCTCCCGGTGTTTCCATCCGCGCGGACTTCGGACCGGTTATTCTCGGCGACCGTTCCAGCATCCAGGACAACGCCGTAATTCATGTCTATCCGGGCTCTCAGGTTATCATCGGAGATGACGTCACCGTGGCGCACGGAGTCATCCTTCATGACGTTCACATTCATTCCCGCTGCATGATCGGCATAGGCGCCATCGTCCTCTTCAATGTCGTTTGTGAAGAAGATGTATTCGTTTCGGCGGGTTCACTGGTCCCCAAAGGCATGCATATTCCCCCCGGCAAGATTGTCGCAGGAAACCCCGCCACGATCACCCGTGACATCACCGATAAGGATAAAGCAACCGCCAAAGATGGCATTGAAGCCTATCGGTACCTTTGTCGGCAATATTTGGCCACGATGAAGCCTGCAGACTAAAAAAGGGCCTATGTCGTTGTGACCATAAACCCTTTCTCTATCTCAAAATATCAAAGTAGAAAAATTTAAAATGTATATCTTACGCCAAGGTAAAAATTATGGCTTCCGTATGAAGCAACTGTATTGCCAAATGTTAGATCTGAGGTTTGAAAATAGCGATATTTAAGATCTATCGTTAATTTTTCAGACACCGTATAACCGACACCGGCACCAAACTGGTACGCAAATACCGTGTCTTTATGGCTTTCTCCAAAGGTATAAGTGTTTCCACTTTTCGCGTTTAATCCGCTGATTTCGACCATGGCAACCCCCATACCCGCAGTTAAGTATGGTGTCACAACATTTTCAATCTTGAATAATTCGAGGTAGCCATTAAACAACAGAGCAAGATTTCGAATATCACCCCACGATTCATTTTTTCCACCCGAAACGCTGATTGTATCTATTGCATTTCTTTGGTATGAAATTTCTGCTTCAGCCCTTCCATAATCAAAACCAAACCCAACAGCCGCTGCGCCGGCAAATCCAGATTTATATTCAATAGCGCCCGATGAGGTACCGATCGACGTACTAATCGTGGTATCCGTATTTTGAGCCATGGCGTAACCCAAATTAGCGCTGATATATATTTTATTATCCTTTTTTTCGACGATCTCCGGCTTACTATCGGGTTCTGTTACTTTAGTGGCTTGATCAGACTTTCCATCAGGAGGTTGAACGCCTTGCGTATCCTGAGCAAACAAAACGGAATTTAACGATAATACAAAAATAACAATGGAGAGATAAAAAATAATTTTTGCTGTTGTTTTCATCATTCCCCCTTGGACTGGATATTGAGTTCAAATCTTTGAACGCCTGTTTGAACCGTTGATTAGTAAATATCATATAATTTATTAGAATTCTATGACAAAATAAATGAGTTTCAACATCAGTGATAACGTCAAGCATCCGGCATGGATCAGGCAAGGAATGGTCTGCGCGCCCTGGATCAATCATCGTAATTCGTCAAAAACAGTATGAATGTCCGACAAACATCGACATTGCCCCTCCGTTTATCGTCAAGATTTCATTGACACACCAAACTGATTATCTTACATTCTAACCATCAAAAAAAGAATGTCTTATCAACTGGTCACCAATTTTATTTTAGTCTGGGAGATTATCATGAAATTCATCGGGCTTGACAGCAAGGAAGAAATGATCCGCCGTTTTGCCGACCATGTCAATCCGGGAAAGGTGGAGACCTTCCAGTCCTTTAACATGGCGTTTGTCTTCGGCAAACGCCAGGGGCCGTTTATATGGGATGCCACAAGTGGCAAGAGGCTCATCAACTGCCACTGCAACGGCGGTGTCTTCAACCTTGGCCATGCCCACCCACAGATCGTCGGGGAACTTCAGGAAAGCCTCAAAGAACTCGATATCGGCAACCATCATCTCATCAGCGAGCAGCGTGGCAGGCTCGCTGCAAAGCTCGCTGCATTGATGCCCGGCGATATCGATTGTACCGTTTTCGGCGTTGGTGGCGGCGAGGCGATCGATCTCGCCATCAAGCTTGCACGCGGCACGACCGGCCGACAGATGATCATCTCGGCAAGCGGCGGCTACCACGGACACACAGGGTTCGCCCTCGCCACAGGTGACGAGCAGTATCGGGCAGCGTTCGGCCCCAATCTCCCCGGGTTCCTGCAAATCCCCTTCGATAATGTCGGTGCGCTCGAACAGATGGTTGACGACACGACCGCCGCAGTCATCTTTGAAACAGTGCCGGCGACCCTTGGGATGCCCGTGGCCAGCCCCGACTTCTTCGCTCATGCGCGGAGAACCTGCACGGAACGAGGCGCCTTGCTCATTATCGATGAAGTACAGGCGGGACTCGGCCGGACCGGCAGGCTCTGGGGCATTGAGCATTTCGGGATTGTGCCCGATATCGTCGTGATCGGCAAAGGGCTCTCCGGCGGTATCTACCCCATGAGCGCCACCTGCTACCGCAAGGAATTCGCAAGCTTCTTCCGAAACAATCCCTTCATTCACATCTCCACATTCGGCGGCGCGGAGGTCGGATGTCCGGTCGCCATGAAGGTCTTGGAGATCTCTTCCCAACCGGAGTTCCTCGCCCATGTGAACGAACTTGCCGCTGTATTTCAAGATGGATTTGCCAAGCTCAAGGCGCAACATCCAAAAATAATGGTCGGTTTGAGACAGCTTGGGCTCATGATGGGTGTCGAGATGGTCAATGATCTATGTGGTCCGGTGATGACGAAAACCTGCTATGACCGGGGTGTGCTGGCCATCTACGCCAATAACGACAAGCGGGTCCTCCAGTTACTCCCACCGCTGATCATTGACAAAGGGGTTGCGGAAGAAATTCTGGAATGTGTTGATGGGGCGCTAAGCGACGCGGAGGCATTCCTGGGAATGTAATGGTGGAAGGGTTTATCAGTCTTTAAAGTCTGAGGACGGCAAGCAAAGGCAATCGAGGTGATGCCGATGAACATCGATCTTGAGTTATTGAAGCGTTTCGAGGACGGCCTCGACCCGGAGCACCCGGAGCGCAGTGCCATCCCGGCTAAGATTCTCGGCTACGGAGAGATAAGCACCATCTTCGAGATTGATGCCGAATCCACGAAGGAAATAGCCTGCAAACGGATGGCAATCTTCAGGACCGACCAGGAAGTCTCTGAATATGAGAATATTTACAACGGCTACAACACCCTTCTCGAAAAAGAGATCCGGATCGGTGTGCCCGACTATGGTTTCGCATGGTTCTTTTCTGCAAAAGGAAATATCGTCGCGTTCGATATCCAGGCCAAGCTTGCGCCCGAATCGATTGCCAACCGAGCCCTCCATCTGATGAACACGGAAACTGTCAGGGCATTGTTCCTGCTCATTATCCGCGAGCTGGCGAAGGTTTGGGAGTTCAACCGCCTCCATCCGGATCGCGCGATCGGTATCGACGGGCAGATATCGAACTGGTCATTGGCAGGGTTTAATCCCTCCAACCCGCAGATTAGCCCCGATTCGAGACTTCTCTATTTCGACACTTCGACGCCTCTGATGAAAGCAGGCGGCGTCGAGCAACTCAATCCGGAGCTTTTTCTCAGAAGCGCCCCGTCATTTCTCAGGTGGCTGATCCGCTGCTTCTTTCTTACGGGCGTGATGACCCGCTATTATGATGCCCGACTCGTGACGATTGATATCATCGCCAACCTCTACAAGGAGCAGAGGCCGGAACTGGTGGAGCCGATGGTCGATACGGCCAACGGGTATTTTACGGGAGAAGGTTCACGGTTCGGTGTCAAGCCGCTCACCGTGAAGGAGATCGAATCCTACTACAAAGAAGATTCCCGCATCTGGATTGTCTTTCTGGCTCTCAGGCGATTCGACCGGTGGCTGCACAAGCGCATCCTCCACAAGCCGTACATTTATATCCTGCCGGGTCATATCAAGCGTTAGCATGTCGAGAGATTGGGAGGACCTAGTTTGAAAAAATTTTTTCGGATATGAACGGCCAAGCAAGAACATAAAAGAGTAGGCAAACGTGTCTCCAAAGTGTGATGGATTCGTTCACAGAATGGTCGCAAATAACAAAAAAGGGATTACAGCTTTAACCGTAACCCCTTGATATTCATGGTAGGCGGTGCTGGGATTGAACCAGCGACTTCTACCGTGTGAAGGTAGCACTCTCCCGCTGAGTTAACCGCCCGAGTGCCGTGTCCTATAGCTTAAAGATTCCCGCATTTCAAGCAAAAAGACTTCCTTAATTGAATCGTGAAAAAATTTGGAAAAGAAGCGTTGCCGCCGACCCTTCCGCCATCGAATACACTAAATGGCGGAAGGGTTCGAGCGACGCTTTCAGCTTGGCGCTGGAGGGGTTTCTAATTACAACATTTCATAAATACCGGCTGCGCCCATACCGCCGCCGATACACATCGACACGATACCGCGTTTTGCATTGCGACGTTTCAATTCATGCAGCAACTGAGTGGTCAATTTCGCGCCGGTGCATCCCAGCGGATGGCCGATGGCAATCGCGCCGCCGTTGGGGTTGATGTCGCCTGCCCAGTAGCGGTCTTCAATGCCGACCACGCGGCAGGAATAGATCGCCTGTGACGCAAAGGCTTCATTGATTTCATAAACATCAATGTCTTTCGGCGTCAAACCGGCCATTTTCAGAACCTTCGGAATCGCGTAAGCGGGACCGACGCCCATTTCTTCCGCCAGGCATCCGGCGACTGCATAATAGGCCAGTCTGGCAATGGGTTTCAGTTTTAATTCTTTGGCTTTCTCGGCCGTCATCAGCATACAGAAAGCAGCGCCGTCGGTCATCTGTGAAGAGTTAGCCGCCGTTACTGAACCGCCTGCTTTGAATGGTGATTTCAATTTGGCCATATTTTCCACGGTAGCCGGCCAACGCACACCGTCGTCCGTATCAAAGGTTACATATTCTCTAACACGTTTGCCGTTTTTGATTTTATATTTCGCGGCCTGGATGGGAATAATTTCTTCCTTGAACTTGCCGGCCTTGATGGCTTCGTAAGCGCGGCGGTTGCTTTCCACACCCATCTTATCCTGATCTTCACGCGAAATATTATGATTTGCCGCGACGTTTTCCGCCGTGTTGCCCATGTTGATATAGACATTGGGCATACTGCCGTCCCATTTCCAATCCGGATGCGGACGCATGGCGGAGCCGCCCATCGGAATGTGCGTCATGCTCTCGCAGCCGCCGGCAATGATAATTTCCGACCAGCCGGCGCGAATCTTGGCCGTCGCATCGGCAATGGCCTGAAGACCGGACGCGCAGAAACGGTTGACCGTCATACCGGAAACGGAAATCGGAAGACCCGCTCCCATCGCTAGAATTCTTCCCAAATTCATCCCCGTTTCGGCTTCCGGGAAAGAACAACCGACAATCAAATCATCTATTTCTTCAGGCTTTACTTGCGGGACTCTGGCAAGCAAACCTTTGAGCACCTGGATCCCATACTCATCCGCTCGGGTGCTGGCAAGGCCGCCTCTTCTGCGGGCGCCTGGACTTCTTACGGCTTCAACAATTACAGCATCACTCATGATCTTCCTCCTTCATTTCTAGAAGGCGCGGAGGCTTTTCTTAGCTGTTTTTTAAACCGCCGCGCACATTGTTTCATTCAAATTAGTTACGCAGAGGCTTGCCCTTGGTCAGCATATGCATAATGCGCTCGTGCGTTTTCGTCTCTCCCATCAGGCTGAGGAAACCTTCTCTTTCCAGATCCAGGATTTCCTGTTCGGAAACAAACGTTCCTTCCGCGCAGTCACCGCCGGAGAGAACATAGGCCACTTTTCTGGACACGACCAGATCGAAATCGGAAATAAAGTTGCCGTAACGCATATTCATCAGAATCGCGTCCGCCAAACCGCGGAAGTTCTCGCCCATGACGGGGATCAGAGCGGGCCGGGGCGGTTTGTAACCGGCCATCACCAGGGACTTCACGAGCTGTTTGGCTTCGTAGATCTGCTGATCGCGGCTCATGTTGATGGTTTCCGACTTGCGGATGTAGCCCAGTTCCATGGCTTCGGCCGCACTGGTGGCAACTTTGGCCATCGCGATATTTTCAAACGCTTTGGCCATATGATACTGCAGATTCAAACCGGCTTCCACAACGCCATCCGGAATGCCTTCCGTCACGCGCAGCAGAATTTCCTTGCAGCCGCCGCCCGCGGGCAGCACGCCGACGCCGACTTCGACCAGACCCATATAGGTCTCGCCGTTCGGCAGGCAGCGCGCGCCGTGCATGGCGATTTCGCAACCGCCGCCCAGCGCCAGACCGGCAGGAGCCGTTACAACCGGCTTGGAGAGGTACTTCATCTTCATATTGCCGTCCTGCAGGGCTTCGATGCTCTTTTCCAGCAGATCCCACTCGCCCTTCTGAGCAGCGACCAGGACCGCGAAAACGTTGGCGCCCGCGGAGAAAGCACGCTCGTCGTGATTGGCGACCACCATACCTTCAAAATCTTTCTCGACGATGTCGCAGGAATCGTTGAGCATCTGATTCAGGCCTTCGTCAATGGAGTTCATCTTGGTATGGAATTCCAGGCAGACCACGCCGTCACCGATGTCAATGAGGCTGGCGCTTTCATTTTCTTTAACAATCTTTTTGCGGCTTTTCAGATCGGGCAGCAGGATGATTTTGGGATTTTCATCAATCTTGGCATAGCCCTTCTTTTCAAAGTCGTAGTAATACTTGCCGTCTGCTTTGGTTGCGTAGAAAGTCTCACAACCTTTTTTCAGCATTTCATCGATCTTCTTGGGAACTTTCAATTTCAGCTTCTTCATGACTTCGATAGCTTCTTTGACGCCCACGGCATCCCACATTTCGAAAGGACCCAGCTTGTTGTTGTAGCCCCATTTCATGGCGTTATCGATGGCCATGATATCATCGCAGATTTCACCGATCCGGTTGGCCGAATAGATGAACGTTTTGCACAGGTACTCGCGCGTGAATTCGCCAGCCTTGTCTTCCGCATTGAAGACAAGCTTCACGGAGTCGGCAACGTTTTCCAACTTTTTCGCGGCGGAAATCGAGTCAAATTTCGGTTTGCCGGCCGGCACGTATTCCATCGTATCGATGTCCAGCATCAACTTGGCTTTCTTGCCGCTGGCATCCTTGGTTTTTTTGTAATATCCCTGCTTGGTCTTGTTGCCCAGCCACTTGTTGGCAATCATTTTGTCCAGGAAAGGTGCCGCCTTGAACGTATCGCGTGCTTCATCGTCGGGAACGGCATCATACAGGTTTTTGGCAACATGGTATCCCACATCGAGGCCGACGAGATCCATCGTTCCGAAAACAGCCGTGCCGGGATGCCCGAGGGCCTTGCCGACAATGGCATCCACTTCATCAATCTTCATCTTCTTTTCCAGCATGATTTGGACCACATCGGACAAATCAAATACGCCGATGCGGTTGCCGACGAAGTTCGGGCTGTCTTTACAAATAACCACACCCTTGCCCAGGGTTTCCTCGCTGAATTTCACCATGTAATCCACAACGTCTTTATCCGTGTCCGCGCCGGGAATGATTTCCATGAGTTTCATGTAGCGGGGAGGATTGAAGAAGTGGGTTCCCAGAAAACGCTTTTTCAGAGCGGCGCCGAACTTCGCGCTGATGTCTTTAATGGGAATGCCGGAGGTATTGGTGGAAACGATGCAGGTCGGTTTGATCACTTTTTCCACTTTGGCAAAAAGTTCCTGCTTGATTTTGAGGTTTTCCACAACAACCTCAATGACCCAATCCACATCGGCCAGCCAATTTAAATTGTCTTCAAAGTTGCCGATGGTGACCATGGGCGCATTTTTCTTGGTGAAGAAACTTGCGGGTTTCGATTTTGTGACGGCGGCCAGACCGTTTGCCGCAAAGCGATTACGCCATGCGGGGCTTTTTTCCGTCAGGCCCTTTTTCTTGTCGTCATCCGTCAATTCGAATGGGATGATATCGAGCAGATAACACTCGATACCGGCATTGGTCAGATGAGCCGCGATGCCCGCGCCCATGACTCCCGCACCTAAAACAGCCGCTTTTTTGATCTTAAATGACATTATTCTCCTCCTTCTCTTTCTTATGAACCGCGGATTTGATTTACGGCCCATAAATTGTTTGAGGCCAAGCTGCGCCTACATTAACTTTCATACCTCGTTCGATATTTCATGAACCGCACAATTCCCGGTTCACATTGCATCTTAAATTATAATGGCGAGCCGATCACATCCTTTCTCCAAATATATTTCCGGCAGCAAAAAACAAGTCGCCATCAAAAATCCAGCAGGAAGCTTTTTGTTGATTGCCATTTTATGGCGATGTAAAAAAAGGGGTGACTCTTGAGAAAAAATAAGGGGATTAAACCAGCTCGACAAAGCTTTGACTGTTGATGCGCCTTTTCGAGCATGAAGCCATGCGACAAAGTATATGATAGTAAAGACTTCAGGCATTCCGTGGTTCCCTTTCCACATTAAAAAGAGAATTCAAAAATAATGATTGAAATTGATTTTGCCCTGCGGATACACCCGGGCATCAATTCCGGACACTCAGGGGAGAATAATAATAGTGAACCCTGAGGGATAACCTTTAGCTGACGTCTGGATTTAAGTCAACTACTGACTAAAAGTCATGTTGTTTATTAAACCAAACAAGGACTAAAGTCAAGGCAAATAAGTGATTTTTTGAGCTCTCATTGATAATTTATCGGGAATCCCATAAAATTTTAATTTTACTGAAGATTTTGGCATTTACTTTACTAGGAATGACAAACAGATTAGAAATTCTTATAAACAAATACGACCCATTGCTACATTGCCATATACACGATGTTACGCGGAAGATTTTTGCTTCTTAAAACTCGTCAGAAAACGCGAAACTCCAAAAACCATAAATACGAGCCCCATGGCCAGCATGAAAAAAGCCCAAACAAGTGAGGGGCTACCTCCGACCATCGGAATATTGCGATGGGGATTAGACCGGTCGAACCTGATTTCCAACGTATTATCAACCTGAAACATATCCCACTGTTGTTTGGCTATAATGCTGCCGGCGCTGATTTTACTGCCGGCGGAAGACATAAACTCATAGTCCAGATAGTAATTACCACCTCCATCGGCTGCCGTCTGAAAATACTTTTTTGTGATGTGACCAATGGCCCGCCCGCTGTAATCCTGGACCCTTTTATATTCTGAATAGGCCTCCCAACTGCTCAATGTAAAAAACAGCCCGACAAGCAGGCAAACAATGCCAATGATAATATTGGATAAAGAAATCTTCACTCTCTTAGCCCTATGATGTTCTGACGAGTCTTAGCCTGTATTTCTATCTGCCGTTTATAGGTCAATTTTACACCTGTCAATACCCCTATTACTTTTACATCAAGATACAGAAAAACAAATCCTCAGCCATCAATTAATCTTTTTAAATTTATTGATGGAGCTTTTTGCAATAAAAAAGGACGTTTTGCAACGCCCTTTTTTATTTCGTTAACTTGGGAGCCTTATCTTATTAAGGTGTAGCTGGTGTTAACACAGCTCCATTAGCAGGAGTAACCGTCATAACAGCCTGATTGGTCGTAAGACCCCATGCTGCGTTACCTGCAATGGTAATCGTGTAAGTATTCGTATTAGTGTATGGGTTTACTGTGCATGTAGTACCAGTAGTTGGTTTGTACCCTGCACTCTCTAAACCTTGTCCAGCAGTTGTCGTACAATCCATAGCTGCTAAATTGGGGTTGTCAGCAATCAACGCTGTAGAAGCTGTGTAAGCATTTTTAACATCACTGTTAAGTGTTGCCGCCCAACCTCTTTTACGGTACTGCGTGAACTGCGGAATGGCGATGGCCGCCAGAATACCGATAATCGCGACAACGATCATCAACTCGATCAGGGTGAAACCTTTCTGTCCTTCTTTTTTACGAAAT
>ENA-UOWG01001636-UOWG01001636.1-activated-sludge-metagenome-genome-assembly--contig:-NODE-1636-length-21463-cov-33.525785_pt1 | contig 21463 bp, 14 predicted proteins | sample MGYA00238147_ERZ761563 | MGnify/ENA primary metagenome ERZ761563 (study PRJEB28884, sample SAMN05720216) | anaerobic digester metagenome | isolation source: active sludge of municipal... | reverse complement strand
TGGCTGCAAAAGGTCCGGAAGTTTATATCAAAGCCCTCAAAGGCCAGTCGCCCGGTGCTAAACAGGACGCACTGTTGCTTGATCCGGCAACGATGTTAATCAAAGCTTAGTGACTTTACTAAAATGTAAACTTAAATCTTGGCACTTTTTAAGTATAGAACCTTGTGTTCAGAGGTTGATAAGTATCATATTTGAGGGTTATAGTTTAAAAGAGAGAACGTGCCGCATAACCAGTCCAGAGTTGATACGGTTGTTATGCGTCTTTAAAATCTTTATTTAATAGACATTATATAATATTCCCCATCAATCTTCCCACCACAAACCTTTTGGCTTGTTGCCCCTTCTTTTCATAGATTGTTTGGATTTGAAACATCCCTTCGTTATCTGTTATAGTTATAATATTGATTTTTGAATTTATAATCTTTTCTGCAGTACCATCTTAAAAGTGATTGAAAACATCCGTCAGGATTCGAGGTTGATGATTTCTTAATCATGGAAATAAATAACATCTTTGTGAATAGTTAAGCAAGACAAACTCAAACAAAATGTTTGGTCGTTGACATGCAACAAATAAATAATGTATAAGTCTCACGTATTTCTAATAGTTGCATCCTTCACGTAACCAACGCTGATAAGGACAAATACAACGCATGATCTCGTTGCCAGGCTTATCAATATGGGAATACCGAACCCTGGAAGATGTTCAGATTCGGCTTCCCTTTTTCATTCAGGAAGTGTACAACTGCAAACGTCTACATTCCTCTCTGGGGTACAGACTGCCGGTGGAATTTGAAGAATTGTTTTATCAAAACCTTAAACCTTGGCCAACCGTTCTATCTCAATCTGTCTAACACAAGGGGTGCTGTCCAAAATATCGAAAGCACGTCAGGACAAGGAGAGACAATTATGAAAGATAAAAATCTTATTCTTGCTGTTGATGTTGGTACCACTGCGACGAAAGCGGTGATCGTAAGCCCTGATGGATACATAGATTCCGGTCAGTCAACCTGTAGTCTCTCGTATCCGGACAAATCGTGTGTTGAACAATCGCCGATCGAGATATCGGACGCCATATATAATGCCAGCAGGAATGTTCTTGCTGCGCATTCTGATCTGGTCGGAAGGCTTGCCGGCCTCGTGTTCACGAGCCAGATGCAAAACACCGTTCCGGTGGGCAAAGATGGAAAGCCTCTCATGAATATGCTCTCTTGGATGGATGAACGTGCAGCCTGTTTCACGCAGGAAGAGATGTTCAAGGGACTTATCAGGATTGAGGGCTACCCCATTTTAAAGCTTCTCAAATTCATGAGAATAACCGGCGGCGCACCCGGAAAAACCGGGAAGGATACTGTATGCAAGCTTGCCTGGATGAAGAAATACAAGCCGGACTTGTATCGCTCAGTCCATAAATTTCTGGACGCAAAGGATTATGCCATTTTTCTTTCAACCAGTAATTATGTGACGTCATACGACATGGCAAACGTCACCTGGCTCATGGATATGCGGAATAAAGACCAGGGGAAGTGGGTCTGGTCGGAAGATATTCATAAAATGTACGGGCTCGATTCACGTAAAATGCCTGAGCTCAGGGCATCAACAGCAATCGCAGGCCATGTCACGGAGGATTTTTCTGCAAAAACAGGCGTTCCGGTCGGCCTTCCGGTCGTGAACGGTTCCGGCGACCTGCTTGCATCGGCTATTGGCTCAGGCGCCATCGAGATGGGGCACATGCATGTTAATATCGGCACAGCTGGCTGGGTTGCCACTCACCATCCTGGGACTGCTGTCGATACACAACATTACGTTGGGGCAATCGTATCGGGAATTCCGGGCAAGTTCCTTTTGATCAGCAAGCAGGAAACCCTGGGTGCGGCTTTGGACTGGCTTAAGGACATGCTGTATCCCTCCGAGCTCATGCAGGGAAAATCAACTTCTGAAATATACAAGATAATGGATAAGGAAGTGGTCAACTCGCCCCCCGGTAAGAATCATGTTATCTTAACGCCGTGGCTTTTCGGGGAGCGATCGCCCATAAATAATCCGTACCTGCGCGGACAGATATTCAACATTTGCATGAATACAACACGGGCTGATCTCTGCCGGTCGGCGATGGAAGGGGTTGCCTTTAATATCCGATGGGGAATGGAATTCGTGGAAAAAATGTCATTGAAAAAAAGTAAACCGACCACGGATGAAGTCCGATTTATCGGCGGCGCTTCAAAGAGCAACGTCTGGTGTCAGATCTTAGCGGATGTTTTGCAGAAGCCGATTGTGCAGATGATGAATCCCCAGATGGCATCCGCGCAGGGCGCTGCGGCCATCGCGATGGTTTCCTTTGGAATCTACAAGAATTTTAACGCAGTAAACGGGATGCTGAAGAAAGGAAACTCTTTTCAGCCGAATCCCGGTAACAAAGCGGTCTATGACAAGCTTTATAAACACTATCAAGCGTTATATAAAAATAATAAAAGCAGTTTCAAAGATCTCAATCATTGAGGTGTCTTTATGATGAAGCGTTTCATGGATGATTACAAGAGCGAATCATTCGATATTCTCGTTATCGGAGGGGGTATTACAGGCGCTGCGGTTGCCTACGATGCCGCAAGCAGGGGACTGAGCGTTGCGCTTGTTGAAAAAAACGATTTCGGCTGGGCGACCTCCGCCGCAACTTCCAAAGTAATCCACGGCGGCTTGCGATACCTGAAAACCTTCGAATTCGGCCTTGTGCGCGAGTCTCTTAATGAACGCAGGATTATGGGGAATATAGCCCCTAATTTTGTCTATCCCACGCCATTCATGTTCGTCAATCCAACATTTGTCATGAAGGTAGGTCTTTTCGTTTACGATTTCCTCGCATTCGATAAAAAATTCACATGGGACAAAAGCAAGAAAATCCCTAATCATTATCCTTTGTCTCGAGAAGAAGTTATTGAGAGGGTGCCGAACGTAAAACGCGAAGGTTTGCAAGGGGCCCGGGTCTATTATGACAGTCTCAATATTTTCCCCGAGCGGCTGACGCTCACATTTTTAAAATCGGCCATTCATTATGGAGCCAGAGTTTCAAACTATACCAAGGTGGAAGATTTTTTCACAACAGAGGGAAATAAGGTTTCCGGTATCGTGGTGCGGGATCTTGTGAATAACAGATCGCACACCATCAAAGGAAAACTAACCATCAACTGCTCCGGGCCCTGGGCAGACATTGTCCTCAAACTGGCCAAAAAAGGCGATTCGCAAGATAAGATCCGCCGCTCCGAAGGGATCCACCTTATTGTAAAAAATCTTATTAATAATCAGGCCGTCGGCACCATGACAAAGACAGGCCATTTTTTCCTCATCCCCTGGCGGGGGTATTCATTAATTGGAACGACAGACAAGGAGTATCCAGGAACTCCGGATGACTATCACGTGACCAGGCAAAGCATTCAGGAACTGCTGGATACGGTGAACAAGGATTTCGGCAACAATAATCCACTTCAATATCAAGATGTGTTGTTTTCATACGGCGGCCTACGCCCGCTCCTCGATACAAAGGGAGAGGATGTGCATACCATTACCCGTAAATACGAGATTTATGACCATTCGGATGAAGGACTTCCCGGCCTCATAACCGCCGAGGGCGGCAAGTACACCACCAGCCGCAATCTCGCGCAGAATGTTTTAAAAATGGTGGAAAAGAGGATGGGGAGAAAACTCGGCAAGTGTATAACTCATAAACAACGGCTTATCGGCTGCGAGATAAAAGACATTAATGAATTTATTGATTCTATAAAAAAAGAAAACAGCGATTTTAAAAATATGACCGTTGAATACCTCGGCAGAAATTATGGTACTGAATATGACAAGATCCTGACGCTTGCACGGCAGGATAAAAAGCTGGCAGAAATTGTAAATGATGACGGCGAAATACTGGCTCAGGTAGTTTACGCTGTCCGTGAAGAAATGGCCCAATCGCTTGCTGATATTGTCCTGCGAAGAACGGGGATCGGTACTTTGGGAAATCCGGGGAAGGAAGTCCTGGAGAAAGTTGCTGCCATTGCCGCTCAAGAGTTGAATTGGGATGCCTCAAGGATTTCCCGTGAGATCGAAGAGGTTGAAAGAATATTGCAGATTCCAAAAGCATGATGCCTCAGTGCCTTAACTGTCAATCCGATGGATAGTCATGCCAAAAATAATTGTGAGGAAATATGCCACATAATCGACTGCAAAATGAGAAAAGCCCATACTTGCTCCAACACGCTCGCAATCCGGTGGACTGGTATCCCTGGGGAGAGGAAGCTTTTGTTAAAGCGCAGTTGGAAGACAAACCTGTTTTTCTGTCAATCGGATATTCGACTTGTCACTGGTGCCACGTGATGAAGCGCGAATCGTTTGAGGATGAAGAAGTTGCCGGGCTTCTCAATGAAACGTTTGTGAACATTAAAGTTGATCGTGAAGAGCGCCCCGACATCGACGTGGTTTACATGAAGGCATGCCAGTTAATGACGCAGAGCGGCGGATGGCCTTTGACCATCATGATGACGCCCGATAAACGACCTTTTTTCGCCGCGACCTACATTCCCAAGGAAACAAAATATGGCAGGGTTGGCCTGCTGGAAATGATTCCTACAGTCAAATCCCTCTGGCAGATGAAACGCTCGGATGTTCTTTCCACAGCATCGGAAATTACACAACTCGTGCAACAGCCGACCATCGGCAACACAAAGGATCTTGGCGAAGAAATACTGCATCGTGCGTACCGATCTTTATCTACGAGCTTTGACCGGACATTCGGGGGCTTCGGCCAGGCGCCGAAATTTCCCTCTCCGCACAATTTCTTTTTTCTCCTGCGCTACTGGAGACGAACCGGCGAGGTGGAGGCTTTGCGCATGGTGGAAGACACGCTGCAAAACATGCGATACGGGGGAATTTTTGATCAGATAGGATTCGGTTTTCACCGCTATTCAACGGATACTCGCTGGATCGTGCCGCATTTTGAAAAAATGCTCTATGATCAAGCGCTCATGGCGATGGCCTTTATCGAACTCTATCAAGCGACCGGAAAAAACAAATACGAAATATCGGCCCGCGAAATATTTACCTATGTTCTGCGCGATATGACAGACGACCATGGCGGTTTTTATTGCGCCGAAGATGCGGACAGCGAAGGCGTAGAAGGCAAGTTCTATTTATGGACGGAGAAAGAAATCCACAATGTTCTTACTCAAAACGAAGCGGATTTGTTCCTGTCATACTACAGGCACGATAGTGGCACATCTATGCAGGGCATGCAGGAAATACCAGACGGTTACTTTATTCCGTATATCAATCCGTCATCAATCGACGATGCAGGGGATAGTTTAATGGAATTATTCGGGAAAATGGAGGGCATTCGGAAAAAGCTTTTCGCGGTTCGGGAAAAGCGTGTGCGTCCACATAAAGACGACAAGATTCTGACCGACTGGAATGGGCTGATGATTGCGGCGTTGGCCCGCGGCGCACAGGTCTTTGATGAACCAACTTACTCTGACACTGCGCTCCGGGCGATGAATTTTATTATTCAATCGCTGCAAACCAAAGAGGGCAGGCTGTTGCATCGTTTCTGGGACGGTGAGGGTTCCATTCCAGGAAATGTCGATGATTATTCGTTTATAGTTTGGGGCCTCCTGGAACTCTACGAGGCAACGTTTGATACAAAGCATCTGCTCAAAGCACTGGAGTACCAGTCGCACTTATTTGCTTATTTTGGTGATGATCAAAACGGCGGATTCTTTTTTACGCCTGCTGACGCGGAAGAACTTTTGACGCGTCCCAAGGAACTTCATGACGGCGCCATCCCGTCGGGCAATTCAATAGCGCTTATCAATACTTTGCGTCTATCGAGGCTCACCGGCGATGCCGAGATGGGAAAAAGAGCACATGAAATTTACAGAGCTTTTAGCGCGCCGACGGATGCGATGCCGACAGCCTATACGCAATTTCTGTGTGGGCTTGACTTTGCCATCGGTCCGGCAAGCGAAGTGATTATTGCCGGACATGAGAACAAAGAAGACACATGGTTGATGCTGCGTGGTTTAAGAAAAAGTTTTTTGCCGAACAAGATCGTTGTTTTTCGGTCCGAGAGTTCAACGCCGCCGGATATAGAGACGATCGCGCCGTTTGTGCAATCACATTCAATACGCAATGGTCAGGCGACCGCCTACGTCTGCTCGAATTTTACCTGTTCGCTGCCGACGAATGATCCGAAGAAAATGATGGAACTGCTCAATAAAAAGTAGATGACCCCTACTTTCCCAAGCAGTCGGATTTGCCTTTACCTTTGCCTTCTGTTGATTCTTTTTTCAGAATGCCGTTTTCAAATGTCAGGGCGTAGATATAATCATTGTCGCCGCAGTTGTAATACCAGACATCCAACTTGTTGGCGCATTTTTTTGATTTCTTAATTTTCCCATCCTTGTCCCTGCCTGCGGTTGTCTGCTGTCCTTCGCAGGCTTTTTCTTTAGACGTTGGCTTGCCGCATGTGATGGACACTTGCATCTTTGTGTCACCGCTGGTGACCAGACCGGAACCGCAGCGAAAGGCCAGTGTGTCGGTGCTGAAGAAAAACAAAATAACCAAACCAATCACAATCATTTGAATTGCCTTCATGTTTCATCCTTTCTTTTTCATGTCTTGGGTCATTATCATGTATTCATACTTGTAAAGATCATAAATAAAATGCTGAAGTATTTCCTGCTGATCGGAAAGTGGCGCAGAGGATCGCAAGGCTGTTTGCACTTTATCATTGAGGTCGATGGGAAGGATATCGATATATTGCCCCCTGAAGACTTCATAATTGAAGGCACGGGCGATTATTTGCAAATAAGAAAACTTAATAGTGAATTCGGTATGGCCCTGAAGGGCTATTTTTTCTGGAGTTCCTGGGGCTGTGAAATGTAGATGAGGAAAGGACGGGTGATTTCCTGACGTTTCGCAGCTGTGTTCGCTTAAATAAATATGTGGGACAGCCGCCATGCATAATTTTTCTACAGCTTCCAAGGCTCCGATGTTTATATTTTCATCGGGAGTAAATTGAAGCGAGTATTCATTCTCAAAATCCGCAACTCTGTTTAAAGAGCGAACTGTCTCAGGATCATTTTGTTCAGGAATGTTTTGCTGAAAGGCCAGAGTGGGAAAATCACCAAGGTTTTCGTTCAGAATAACAAAGTCAAAGGATCGAAGTTCGGAGATGGCCATTTTCAGGAAATCCATTTCCCGGAAATTCACGGCAAGTCCCGTTAACGTTTCCTTCTGCTTTTGCAGCAGAAAAGGTGAAATATCCAACATGGTTGCCCGAAGGTCAGGGGCCAGCGTAAGAAAATCCTGCATCAAATACCCCAGACCACCGCCGACTTCCAGAATGTTTTTTAAGTCTGTGAGGGGGATAAATCGGCCAAGAAAGTTAAAAAGATGCTCACCGAAAGGAGCATTGGATTTTAGGGCTCTACGGCAGGGGCTGTTTTCCGGATACAATGCATTGCAGACGGTCAGTTCCCATCCCAGGGATCTCAATGTGTGAATATGATAATCATCCGTTGTATTTAAAAAATAGCCCATAAGATTAAAATATTTTATCCGTCTTTTGAAAATTATGATATTTAATGTACTTAATTCAGGAAAGCGGAAAAATCAATCATGAATGTTTTTGTCAGCAATAAACTGGAGAAACTGATCCAATGTCTTGCCGATCAGTTAAACACGCCACTTAAAAATCCTTTGGCTATGGAAACCGTTGTTGTTCAGAGCGCCGGCATGGCCAAGTGGGTTTCGCTTCAACTGGCAAGCCGGCATGGTATTGCTGCTAATTACTGGTTTCCCTTTCCCAAAAAATATTTGGAGATAATACTCAGAGCCTTTATTCCTGAATATTCGCCGGATTTGTCTTTCGATGAACGAGTGCTTACCTGGAAGATCCTGGAACTTTTGCCGCAATTGTCCGGGGATGACGCATTCCTGCCGCTCAGCCATTATCTAGGAGATTCAAACGACCAGCAGAAGATGTATCAACTGGCTAAGAAAATCGCCGCGACGTTCGATCAGTACTTAATTTTCCGTCCGGAGATGATTGTGGGCTGGGAAGATGGGAACGTCCATGATACGCGGGAGTTCTGGCAGGCTAACCTCTGGCGGAAAATTATTGACTCCCAGGGCACAATGCATCAGGCTCGGTTGCGGCAGTTGTTTTTATCCGCTGTCAAAAATAAGCCTTATCGGCCGGAAGCTCTGCCCGAGCGATTATCCATCTTCGGGATATCGTATTTGCCACCCTATTACCTGGAGATATTTTCCGGTCTGTCGGCCCATGTACCCGTGGATTACTACTATCTCAACCCGTCTCAGGAATTCTGGGCGGATATCCGGTCAAAGCGTGAAATCGGTGCGACGCTCAGCATAGCATCAACGAACCTGCCCGACATGGATGATGACTTACTGCACCTGGAAAGCGGCAATTCGCTTTTGGCCTCCTGGGGCAGGCAGGGCAGAGACTTTTTTCGACTGATGGAAAATACTTCCGCCGAATATATTGACCAATTTGAAAAACCTCAAGGTAAAAACCTGCTTGCCTCCATTCAGTCTGATATCTATCTGCTGCAGGAACCAGGTACAAGAGACACCTCAAGAACGCCATGGTCGTCTGAAGATCATTCCATCCAGATTCATTCCTGCCACAATCCACTTCGGGAGGTTGAAAGCCTCCATGATGTATTGCTTAAACTCTTTGAAGAGGACGGCCGCTTGACACCTAAAGATGTGCTGGTGATGACGCCGAATATCGGATTATATGCCCCATATATTGAGGCGGTATTTGAAGCAAGGGAGCCGAAGATTCCTTATACGATTGCCGACCGCGGACTGTTTTCCACAAGTGTCGTAAGCCTTGGCCTCATGGCTCTTTTAGATTTAGTTGTGAGCCGCTTTACGGTTACAGATGTTTTATCCATACTGGAAAATGCCGCCATCAGTGAAAAATTCGAGATCACTTCCGCTGATCTCGAATTGATCCGTCATTGGATTTCTCAAACCCACATTAAATGGGGGATTGATGCCACGCATCGTCAGACCTATGATCTACCACCATTCAGCCAGAATACCTGGCAACATGGGTTGGACCGGTTGCTTGCAGGATTTACACTGGACGGTCGTCGTCAAGAATTATACTCGGACATTCTGCCTTATGGTGAGATCGAATCGGAGCAGACCCAAGTGCTTGGCCGGTTCTTAACTTTTTGGGAAAAGGTGATTAGCCTAAGGGAAGTATTGCTAAAGACTCATACCCTTGTGGACTGGTGTGCGATCCTGCAAAATATTCTTGCGGATTTTCTGCCGACATCCGACACGTATCGTAATGATTTGCATCTACTCAGGGAATTGATCAGCGGTCTTGAAGTCGAGCGGCAGTGGGCCAAATCCAATCAGCGGATGGAATTGAGTATTCTGAAAAGCTATCTTCAGGAATCCGGTAAAAGTCCGGCGGGAATTTCACTCTTTCTGACCGGCGGTGTTTCGTTTTGCGAATTTTTGCCCATGCGCAGTATTCCTTTTGACGTCATTTGCCTCATAGGCATGGACAACGATGCCTATCCTCGCCAGGACAGGAAAACAGGCTTTAATCTTATAGAAACGAAAAGAAGGGCAGGGGATAGATCGCTGAGAAACGATGATCAGTACCTTTTGCTGGAAGCGCTTTTATCCGCAGGGAAAAATCTGATCATCAGTTATACCGGACAAAGTGCGACTGATAACAGCGAAATTCTGCCTTCGGTGCTGGTCTGTGAGTTTCTGGATTATCTGGATAAAAACTATTACGGCGGGGATGATCAGCCCCTATCACATTTGATCACAAGGAAACATCGTTTACATGCCTTTTCTTCCGCATATTTTGGAGAAGATAAAAATCTTTATAGTTATTCCAGGAAAAATTATCTGGCGATTCTTGGCCGCAGCGATGAAATACTTCCATTTCTGGGGGAGGCGCTTCCGGAAACAATCGAGCCCATAGAGATTATTTCGATCAAAGATCTGACTATATTTTACCGCAATCCGGCCCGGTATTTTCTGGAAAACCGTCTTTGCCTGACATTGCCCAAGGCGCTTTGGGAGGAGGAAGTCAGTGAACCTTTCTCAATTGACCATCTGAGCGCCTATCAGATCAAGCAGGATCTGGTGAAGAACCATCTCAACGCAGGGGACGATCAGTTTGTGTTCCATCTGAAAAAGGCTGAAGGTGTCCTGCCGGTCGGCAGTGCCGGGAATTACTACTTTAACATTCTTACCCGTCAGGCAAAGGATTATGCGGCGAGAGTTGGCGTCTATTTGAAAGGGAGAGAACCGAAAATACTGAATGTCGATTTACGCATTGGAGATTACTGTCTGACAGGTGTATTGGACAGCCTTTACAGCGATTTCCGGATATATTACCGGATGGCCAAATTAAAGATGAATGATTATCTGAGTGCCTGGATTTCTCATTTAATTCTTAATGCCACACCGGCTGGAGGCTACCCGAAAACCAGTCTTATTTTGGGTGAAGATTACTGCTGGCGGTTGGAACCGGTCAAAGACGCTCAAGAAATTCTAAAAGTTATCATTAAATATTATTCCCTGGGACAGACCAAGCCGCTTAAGTTCTTCGCGCGCTCGTCGTGGGACTATGCGCAGGCTCTATGGTTCAAAAAAAAATCACGCGAGGATGCAATCGTCGCCGCCAATCTGGCCTGGTGGGGTAATGATTACAATTCGACGGATGCGGAATTTCGGGAAACATCCTGCAAAATATGTTTTGAAAATGACATGCCGATTGATACGGAATTTGAGCAAATTGCGGAAGATATTTTGAAAGAACTTTTTACCCATCTTGTAAAACTGGAGTAGCCCAGTATGAAGCCTTTTGATCTTTCATCGTGTCCGCTGGCGGGCGTTAATCTTATCGAGGCCAGTGCCGGCACTGGCAAGACATATGCCCTGGCAGGTTTATACCTGAGATTTCTCGTAGAGAAAAATGTAGCTGCACGGCAATTGCTGGTGATTACTTACACAAACGCAGCTACCGCCGAACTCAAAAGACGCATACGCCAAATGGTTGCTGATGCTCAGATCGCATTTCTGACAGGAGAATCATCCTCTGCATTATTGAAAGACCTTTTGGACAAGTATCCTGAAGTACAAGAAAGAAAAAGGATGGCCCGGAATTTAAGCCTCTCCCTGGCCAATTTTGATGAAACAGCCATCTACACTATCCACAGCTTCTGTCAGCGGATCTTGATGGATAACGCTTTTGCCAGCGGAGAGCTCTTTGAAACGGAGTTAATCGAAAATCAGCATAGTCTGGAACAGGAATTTGTCGAGGATTTCTGGCGCAGGCACTTTTATGAAAATCATCCTGTGATCGTTCAATATTCGCTGGCTGGCAACATGGATAAAAACACGCTGCTGGCTTTATTACGGATGGTTCTGGCCAAGCCGGATTTAAAAGTTATTCCCGATTTCGATCCATTTTCGATGACCGACTTTGAACAGGATCTGAAATGTCTCCGTGAGAATTATTCGCGTTTTCAATCTTTATGGCAGGAAAATAAGGATGGAATCGTTGCCGCATTGCGCGATAAGGCTCTGAGCGGTGTGGCTTACGGAAAGAAAGTGGATGGCCTGATACGGGATGTCGAAGAGATGGTGAATCTCAATGATGTATCGTTGCCGGCGCCTAACTGTCTGCAAAAATTAAGCGCGGATTATTTGCGCCAAAAAACTAACAAAAATCAAATCACCCCCCGTCATGCTTTTTTTGACCTCAGCCAGGAAATGCTTGAACAATCGGAAAATCTAGAAAAGAGCCTTGATCGATACCTGTCGGGCTTAAAAAAAGATTTTATGGAGAAAGCCCGTGTCGATTTTCCCGGCTTAAAAAAAAGAAAAAATGTTTTGTATTTTGATGATCTGCTTTCTCGCACCTATGAGGCTTTGCGCGCCCCTGGCAGGGATCGGCTTGTCGATATCTTGTGCAATCAATACCGGGCGGTGCTAGTCGATGAATTTCAGGACACAGACCCGTTCCAATTTGCCATCTTGCAGTCTGTCTTTTTGACACCCGAAAAAAGGACAGATCATGCCTTATTTTATATCGGCGATCCGAAACAGGCCATATACAGTTTTCGCGGTGCCGATATTTACGCTTATCTGCGGGCGGCCAAAAGTGTCGATCATCAATACACGATGCAACATAACTGGCGATCGGAAGCGTCCCTGATCAACGCTGTCAATGTTCTGTTCGAAAGACCGGAGCATTCATTTGTTTACAATGAAATTCCCTATAACAGGATAACGCAAGCGTCGGAAGCACAAATTAAACAGCTGACCATTGAAGGAGAAGAAGCTGCCGGCTTGCAATGGTGGTTTGTGCCGGGAGGTGAAGATGGAAAACCTCTGGGTGTCGGCATGGCCCGTCAATTGATTAACCGTGCAGTTGTTGCGGAAATATCCCGACTTTTAAAGTCCGGCCGCGAGCAAAAAATATTCATCGGCGAAAAATCCTTAAAGGAAACCGATATCGCCATTTTGGTCCGTAAAAATACTGAAGCCGTAACCTTTAAAAAAATGTTGACGACAGCCGGGATTCCTTCTGTGATTTATTCAGCAGAAAACGTATTTTCCTCAGATGAAGCTCAGGAGATGCGGCGATTGATGCTGGGCATCATTCATTATGAAAGTGAGGGTTATGTACTATCCGCTTTAACAACGGCGTTCTTCAACTTGCAGGCAAAAGACATTGCCGCTTGCTCCAAAGAAGATGATCGAATGGACGACTGGCGGATTAAATTTAAATATTATAACGATCTGTGGCAGACTAAAGGCTTTCTGACTATGTTCACTCTATTGCTGGAACAGGAAAGCGCCCGTCTGCGCAGTGCTTTTCGCCCCAATGGAGAAAGACAACTGACAAACTATTTTCATCTGGCACATCAATTATTTCAGGCGCAAACCTTGGGTAATCTGAGGCCGTCAGATTTGCTGCGATGGTTTGACGACATGATTCTCGCTGAAGGAGACGCTAGTGAAGATCAGCAAATGCGCTTGGAGACGGACCGGAATTGTGTCCGCATCATTACCATTCATAAGAGTAAGGGGTTGGAGTATCCGGTTGTATTTTGTCCGTTTGCCTGGGAGGTAGGTCCCAATCAAAAAGAAAATCTGCCGCTTTGTTTTCATGATGAAAATAATAACTGGCAGGCTACTGCTGATTTGGGATCGGAAAACATGGATATTCACAGGAAATCTTATGACCGGGAAGTTTTGTCGGAAAACTGCCGCCTGCTTTACGTAGCGCTCACCCGTGCAAAAAACCGCTGCTATTTTGTATGGGGAAACATCAAAAACACTTCATCCAGCGCTGTTGCCTATCTTTTCCATCGGGAACTCTGGCTGAATAAAACGATGAATTTAAGCAACGCGGAGATGATTGACCAGATGCGGTCGTTATCCAATCTCGTTCCGCGGGACATCAGGATCACAAGCCTGGAGACAATTTCCGCGATTGAAAAATGGTCGCCGGAAAAAGAGTCGGAGAATATTTCTTACCATGAATTTAAAGGTAGGATAGATCCCCGCTGGAAAATCGCGAGCTATACCTATCTAACTTCCGTCTTGCAAGATGATTTGGAATGGGACGAGGAGATAGCATTTACGAACCATGCTGCAGGGATTCCGGAAATGGAGACAGGGGATAACATCCTTCTTTTTCCGCCGGGAGCAACCTCGGGTATTCTATTGCATGAAATATTGGAGAAGATCGATTTTACCCGAGTAGCTGAAGAACAAACAAAAACGATCATCAAGGAGGTTCTGGAGAAATATGCTTATCCCATACAATGGCAGGCAGGCATTTTAAAAATGCTTAAAGAGCTTGTGCAAGCAAGGCTTGATCGCTCAGACAAAGCTGAATTCAGTCTATCACAACTTGACAATACTCAATGCATTAAAGAACTGGAATTTTATTTTCCAATGCAAGATGTTTATCCTGAAAAGTTGATGTCTGTTCTGCAACAGACGGAGGAACTTCAAAAAACAAAAGATCAAAGGAAATTGAATTTCCCCCCGGTTCGTGGCTTTTTAAAGGGATTCATTGATCTGGTCTTTGAATTCGACGGACAATATTATCTGGTTGACTGGAAATCCAATGATCTGGGTGATCGTTATGAATGTTACGCACCCGCTCTTTTAAAACGAGAGATGATTAAATCCTTTTACGATGTGCAATATTTAATCTACACCGTCGCTCTCGATCAGTATCTGAAAAAACGATTGCCCGGTTATGTCTATGAAAAACATTTTGGCGGCGTTTACTATTTCTTTTTGCGTGGCTTTAATTCAAAAGAGGGGACGACCAATGGAATATTTTTTGATCGGCCTGCCGGGCAATTCATCGTGAAACTGGAGAAAGCGTTACTGGCGCATTAAAGTCGGCTTCACTATTTACTCTTCCCCTTGGGAAACCTTTTCTGAAGTTCCGGAATGAGTTCTGTGCGAATGTGCTCCGAATCAATGTATTTTCGTTTATAGGCGCTGGAGAAACGTAAGATACAGGTTGGTGTTTGATCGATTTCAAAGCGTTTGATCATCTCAGACCATTGATTAAAAACGGGTTTGGGATCGATCACTTTTAAAGCAATATTCTTCGATTTCAGGGCGGCTGCCAATACGTTTTCCTGATCTACTTTCTTTTGCCCGGCCAGAGCAAAGAGAATGTTTCTTGCCTTCATAACATTTTGATAGCCTTTGTCCGAAGCGCAAGCAGAAAGAAAATATTTTGCATAGAGTGCTGTTCCCTTATGACCTGGAAAATCAACAAAAGTGATCTTAATGCCCCCTCTTGCCAGAAGTCTTTCAATCTCCGGTTCCAGGTCTTTTTCCACGGACTGGCAGGGAGGGCAAAAGTAATCTGTGAAAATAATGAGTTCCCAGGATCCTTTGCCATAGGAAACGCTGCTCGTATTGTCGGCAGCATAAGCCGGCGTTGCCGATCCGGAAAAGGAAAAGCTGACAAGTATATAGCCGAGAAGCATCATAACCAACAAGGGAAGACGCTGCTGATCGATAAAAGGAATTTTTGCATCGCCTAAAACATATATTAATTTCTGATACCACTTATTTCTCATGCTGAACCTTTCGTAATTGATAAGATACATTATTAAAACCAATATGCCAAAAGATAGGCAAAAGGGGCAGAAAACATTTTCCGACACTTGAAAAGAAACTAGAAATACTTCCACGCCAATGCCTGCCGCGACAATCATGCGCATTAAATCCGCCTGCTTTAAAAGCGACAGAAGGATGATGACAGTCATATATCCCACGCCAACATATTTCAGGTCAATGCCGAAAATATCCCCCCGGAGATAAGAGCAGGACGTATCGCAAACGGCGTAAAAAGCCATCAAACCAATGCCAATGATAGCCAGTATGATCGTAATAATTAGACGGTGCTGAATGAGCAAACGGTATAGGCGCATCTGTTATTCTTTTTAAAAAGTATTTTAAACGTTTTCGGTAATTATAATATTGAGTAAGGCAATGTCAATATAATGTTCTAAAAATATTCTAAAATAAAGAATTATGGCCTTGACAAGGTTTATGGGCTTATTCATAGTCATCTTAAGGAAGCCTTAAAGGCAAACGATATGATAATCAATGGCAGCATAAAAAAAAATATGGAGAGTTTTTTTTCCTCATTCGATCTACAGATTGCGAAATTTATCTCATCCCTCGCCTCAGAAAACAGCAATGACGTTAAACTGGCAGCGGCATTAGTCAGCCGTCAATTAAGAGACGGTCATGTTTGTGTGAACTTGCCTGAATATGCAGGCCAGTCTCTGGCGACTGGTGATGATCAGATTGAAAGAGTAAAATTTCCGGGATTATCGATATGGCTGCAATCTTTGAAATCAGCGGATTGCATTGGCGCCCCCGGCGATTTCAAGCCTATGATTTTAGATGAGGCGCATCGTCTATATTTTCATCGTTACTGGCAATATGAACAAGACATAGCCGAATTCATACTCCGCAGCATACCGAATCAAAAAGATCCACTAACCTTTCCAAAATTAATTCGGGAAAGATTGCAATTCTATTTTCCGGAGATGTCTATAGGAAAGATATCTTGGCCAGGGATCGCCGCTGCGGCATCCCTGATGAGAAAATTTATGGTGATTACGGGCAGTCCGGGAACAGGCAAGACGACAGCCATTACAAAAATCATGGCCTTTCTTCTGAACGTAAAGAAAAATCCGTTGCGCATTGCCCTGTGTGCCCCGACGGGTAAAGCCGCCGCGCGCCTGGAGGAGTCGGTCAAAAAAACAAAAGCAATACTTAACTGTCCTGCGGATGTTAAAAATTGTATACCGGAAGAAGCCATGACGATTCATCGCCTTCTCGGCAGCATCAGGCATTCGCCGTATTTTCATTTCAATGAAAAAAATACTTTGCCCTATGAACTTATTGTAGTTGATGAAGCTTCCATGGTTGATTTACCGCTTGCGGCGAAACTGATGACGGCGCTTGCCCCCGATGCACAGTTAATTTTGTTGGGGGACAAGGATCAACTGGCTTCCGTCGAGACCGGTGCTGTCTTGGGAAGTATCTGCTTTCCTGACCCATTAAATGTTTTTTCCGAAACCTTTGGACGGCAGTTGGATGAAATATGCGGTGAAAAGACAGAGGTGTCAGACGCGCTGCCCGGTGTCCAGGACTGTATTATTGAATTGAAACAGAATTACCGTTTTTCGGAAGAAAGCGGCATTGGCCATTTGAGCCGAGCGGTGAAAGAGGGTGATGTCCTGCATTCCCTTTCGTTAATCAAAGCCAATACATTTTCAGACATTCACTTATCTGAAATTTCCAGCCCCGAGGACGTGATTGTACTTCTGAAGGAAAAGGTCGTAAAGTCTTATCGGGAATATTTTCAGGCTGTCACATCTGTTTCGCTGGGAGCCGGGGATGTTTTTGAACGATTCGAAACATTTCGTGTTCTGTGCGCACTGAGAGTTGGTCTCTGGGGATCTCAACGCATGAATGCTGTAATCGAGAGACTTCTTGCCGAATCAGGCCTGATCAATTTCACGTCTCAGTATTATGAAGGACGGCCCATTATGGTTGTGCAAAATGATTACCGCCTGAAATTATTCAATGGAGATGTCGGGATTGTTCTGAGAGACCCTGCCGATCAAAAAAAACTCAAGGTTTTTTTTCGTGATCAAAAAAAAGGCCTGAGGAGCATAGCTCCCGAAAAGCTTCCCCCGTGTGAAACTGTCTGGGCGATGACGGTTCATAAGAGCCAGGGGTCGGAGTTTGATAAGGTTGTGCTTATTCTATCGGATAGTGATGCTCCGGTTTTGACGAGGGAATTGCTTTATACAGGTATTACCCGCGCGCGTTTTTATGTGGACATATGGACATCCGGGGACGTATTCATGAAAACAATTCAAAAGCAGATATTCAGACAATCCGGATTGACGGACGCCATCAAATGTCCACGGAAAATATCTGCCAAATAAATCAATAATATTAATGCCATGCCATTGTGCGATCCTGTATTGATTTTATTTAAATTATTCTCGATAAACCTTGACAATTACTAGGCAATCCATTAGCCTACCGACTTGTTTTTGAGGATCATTGCAGGCATTTGACCCGATTTGCGCCAACGTGATGTTCCTTGTGCTTTCAAAAGAGGGGAGACAATAATGATTGGTGTTCTTATAACAACACACGGGAATCTGGGCAATGAATTAATTCATGCAGCAGAATCCATAAAAGGAAAATTAAAAGACGTTATGCATGTTTGCGTCGAACAGACCAAAGGCGTAGAAGATTTAAAAAAGGAAATTCAAAACGCGATCAAAAAACTGGATCAAGGCAAAGGCGTTTTGATTCTGACCGATCTTTTCGGTGGTACGCCTTCGAATATTTCCCTGTCTTTCATGAAAGAAGGCAAAGTGGAAGTGGTGACAGGGGTTAATCTGCCGATGCTGCTCAAGCTATCGGACGTTAAAGAAGAAACTACGCTCAATGAGTTTGCCACATTTATTAAGGATTACGGGAAAAAGAATATTTCTCTGGCCAGTGAAATATTAAGCAAAAAAGCAATTGGGTGATCAATTGGCGGAATCTTACGACATGGCCCTGGTGCGGGTGGACAACAGGCTGGTTCACGGCCAGATTCTGGAAGCCTGGGTGCCATTTATTCAAGCGAAATGCATCATGGTCGTGGATGATAACGCTGCCAGTGATTTTTTCTGTGAAACCGTTATCCGTATGGCCGTCCCCAGTGAAATCGAAATCAATATCTATTCTGTGGAGGATTTTATCGCCAATTATGTTTACGTTCAGGGCAAAGGCAAAAAGACAATCGTATTGTTTAAAAATATTGCCGATGCCATGAGAGCCTATTCAAAAGGATTTCATTTTAAAAAACTCAACATCGGTAATATCCATCATGAAGACTATAAAGTCTGTTGCGCACCATCTGTGTTTTTGTGTGAGCCGGAAATTCAGGATGTCTTAAAGTTATTGGAAGACAATGGCGTTGCCGTTGAACTGAAAAGAGTTCCCAGAGAAAAAGCCGTAAATATCAAAGACGTTTTAAAGGAGTTTTGCCCGGTAGAACAATAGTGAGGTAAGTAAGATATTGTTTGTTAAAATCATTCTCATATCTTTAGTCGGCGGCCTCCTTTGTCTTGATCGTGTATTCATTCAGGCCATGATTTCCCGGCCGATCATTATTGCCCCTGTCATAGGCTGCATTCTTGGCGATCCTTACACGGGACTGATCATCGGCGCGATTCTTGAGCTGTTCTGGATTGACCGCGTTCCTATTGGCATTTATATCCCTCCCAATGATTCCATTGCTGCCGTGATGGCGGCATCAACTGCGATATTGACCAGTCAAGCACTGGGAATTGTCTCAAAAGAACTGATAGCCCTGTCGATCCTTCTTGCGATTCCTTTCGGCATCCTGGCAAAAAAAATGGATGTTAAAATCATCGAGTCCAATAATGTTCTTTCCGATCAAGCGCTGGATGATGCCAAAGCGCTCGATATACGTGCTATAGAAAGAAAAACCTACCTAGGGCTGGCCAAAGTATTCATTTTTTACATTGGCCTGCTTTTAATTTTACAGCTGATTTTCATTCCCGTGATAATCTGGATTTATCCGAAAATGCCGGTTCAGGTCAATACCATGCTTTCCCTGACTTATTATTTTCTGCCGCTCGTGGGTATTGCCGTTGCGCTCAATACCATTAAGCTGCTTAGGACAATTCCCGTTTTTTGCGCGATATTTTTAGTTGTTGCCATGGCTATGGAATTTTTCCATGTCTTCTGAAAATACAAAACAGCAAATCAGCGTCGATCTGATGAAAAAAGAAGATCTGCCGGAAATACTGGCGATTGAAGTGACATCATTTCCGACACCTTGGACGGAAGGCATGTTTCTCGATGAACTCAGAACAGCACACGCCCAGTGCTTGGTCATCAAAATTGAAATCGAAGGGAAAACAATTATTGCCGCCTATATAATTTTCTGGTTGGTAGCCGGTGAAGTTCATTTACACAATCTGGCGGTCAAAAATGAATTTCGCAGGCAGGGGCTGGCTTACAATATGATGATATTAATGCATCATATCGGGGCGCAGATGGGGATGGCCCGGCAGACTCTGGAAGTTCGCGAATCAAACCACGAGGCAATAAATCTTTACCGTAAGTGCGGTTTTGTAGTAGAAGGAAAACGCCCCCACTACTACACCGACACCCATGAGAATGCCTTGGTGATGTGGGCGGAAATCCAACAGGACAACAAAAATGACTAAAGATATTTACATTGGAGAAGTATCCTGTAACGAAGAACTTCAGATCAATTATTTTCTGATGAAGTTGACGCTGCCTCCAAGTTTTACAGAACCCTTACCGGGACAGTTTGTGATGATCCGCATTGCCGGTTTGCAAGATCCGTTTTTGTCACGTCCCATCAGTATTTATTCATTTTCGAGGAGCAAATCGAAATGTGCCATTGAACTTCTTTATCGCGTGGTGGGCAAGGGAACGCAAATACTGGCAGGATTGATTAAAGGATCTCAAGTTGAAATATCCGGGCCTCTGGGCGGAAGCTATGCCATTGATCCGTTAAAGAAGAACATTGTTTTCATTGCAGGCGGCATCGGCATTGCGCCATTGTCCTGGCTGGCCCAATACCTTTGTAGGAAAGACGGCCTGACCGGACACACCATGACATTTTACCTGGGTGCGCAAACAGCCGAAGCGGTCGTCGGCCTCGATCGTATTCAAAAACTCTGTTACAATATCACCTTGTGTACAGATGACGGGAGTCTGGGGATGAAGGGCCTTGTTACCGGGGTATTCAAAAAAGACATAAAGAGACATTCTCCTTCTGATACAATGATTTATGCTTGCGGGCCTAAAGTGATGCTTCAATCATTAGCGACGATTTTATCCGGTAAATATGCCTGTCAGGTATCGCTGGAAGAACGCATGGCCTGCGGTGTCGGCGCCTGCGTGGGCTGCGCCGTAGCCGTTAAAGACAAAAAGGGCGGTAAGATTTACAAGCGCGTGTGTGCCGATGGCCCTGTATTTGAACTGAAAGACGTGATCTGGGAATAGAAAGTATATATTAAAGGGGTATCCTCTCTTGAAAAGAGCGAACAAAACAGATGCGGCCATGGCTGTCGAGATTGCCGGGATAAAAATGAAAAATCCGGTTATGACGGCATCAGGGACATTCGGCTGCGGAGAAGAGTATGCCGATTATGTTGATTTGAACCGGCTGGGTGGTATTGTGGTGAAAGGTCTTTCGCTGAAACCCCGTCCGGGCAATCCGCCGCCTCGCATCATGGAAACGGCAGGCGGTATGCTCAACGCCGTGGGCCTGCAGAATATCGGCGTGGACGCTTTTATTGAAGAGAAGCTTCCCTTCTTGCAGCAGTATCGTGTTGCCGTCATTGCCAACATCTATGGCGAACGCTACAAAGAATATGCACAGGTTGCCGGGAAACTGAGCAAGGCCGGGGGGGTTGATGCTTTGGAAGTCAATGTTTCCTGTCCGAATGTAAAAAAGGGCGGCTTGAGTTTTGGCTCCGATCCGAAGGCGGCGGCGGAAGTTACAAGGTGCGTAAAAGCCGAGACACATCTACCCGTGATCGTTAAACTGACGCCTAATGTAACCGATATTACGGTCATTGCGCGGGCTGTGGAAGAAGCAGGAGCGGATGCGGTTTCCCTGATCAACACCTTAACCGGCATGTCCATTGATCTTAAAACTCGAACACCGCATTTAAAAAATATTACCGGCGGTTTGTCTGGTCCAGCCATTAAACCGATTGCGCTGAAGATGGTCTGGCAGGTGGCGCAAAGGGTTGCCATTCCAGTTATCGGTATCGGTGGC
>ENA-UOWG01001635-UOWG01001635.1-activated-sludge-metagenome-genome-assembly--contig:-NODE-1635-length-21475-cov-4.732493_pt1 | contig 21475 bp, 20 predicted proteins | sample MGYA00238147_ERZ761563 | MGnify/ENA primary metagenome ERZ761563 (study PRJEB28884, sample SAMN05720216) | anaerobic digester metagenome | isolation source: active sludge of municipal... | reverse complement strand
AGTACTAGTGCCTGTACCAACAAATATGGAAAAGTCAATGGCCAAAATGCTCTTTTATACAGATATAATACAATAGTAAAAATCAACAATCTGGGAAATATATAATCTAGTCTTGTTTGTAATTTTTCTGATTTCATCCTTGAATTAAAAATGTAATTAACCTTTTGCTAGTTTCATAAATTCATCAATTACAAACTTTATCAAATGTTCTCGATCAAAGTTCTTTGAATAATATATTTTACCTGCCTCACCCATTTTATATAATTCTGATTTTGATAGTTCAGACATTTCAACTGCTTTCTTTGCCAGATTTATATGATCTCCAGATCTAACAACAAAACCTGCTCCAGCTTCTTTTATAATATCAGCCCCTTCTCCATTTATCATGGCAAGAATCGGTTTTCCAAATGCAAGGTATGACTGGACTTTTGCAGGAACTGTAATTGAAAATATTTCTTCATCTTTTAATGTTACTAAAAACGCATCTGCTTCCCTGAAAAAATAAGGCATGTTATCAAGTGGTTGCCTTTCAATCAACTGTATATTTTCTAATTTTCGTTCACATATCTGTTGCTCCAGCCAAGATCTTCGTCTTCCATCACCTATGATAATCCATTTAATATTTTGACAATTTCTGGTCTGAAAAATGGCTTCAACAATTGATTCAAAATCCTGAGCTTCACCAATATTACCTGCAAAAACTATTTTAAATTCATTATTTCCTTCTAATTTCTCTGATTTCGTCTCATTTTTCGAAGAATTAACAAAAATATCCTCAGCCCAATTTGGCAAATATTTAATCTTGATCGGATCTATTCCTTTTTGCATAATTGACTCTCGAAATGATTTGGCAGAAATAAAAATTAAGTCAGTACTATTATATATATACTTTACTAAGCTTTCAGTACAGTTTAGTATGAACTTAGATTTTACTTTGCCAGCACCTGTAAGACTTTCAGGCCAGAGATCCTGTACCCATAAAAAAATTGGAACCTTTGAAATCATTTTGTACACAATGGCAGGAATTCCAATTGTAATTGGAGATGGTTCATAAACAAAAACAACATTCGCATTTCTACTTAGTCTAAAAATAGAAGCAAAAGTTGCGAAAAATGCAAATGATAAATAATTTGCAGCTAATCTAAATCCAGAACCACTCCCTCGGGTTATGAGCATGGTTCGTATAATTGTAATTCCTCTATAATACTCTCGTCGTTTTTTAAAGTTATTATATCCGTCAAAAAAAATACCAGTAGGATAATTAGGTTTTCCAGTTAGAACAATAACCTCATGATTCAGATCCCTCAAACGTATGGCAAAATCATTTATTTTGAAATTTTCCGGCCAAAAATACTGAGTAATAATTAGTATTTTCATTTTATTGATTTTCTGACCAGACAACTCTTTTTATATAGTCTGTATATGATGTGATGATCCGGACAACCTTGTCAGAGACATTTGGCATCGAGTAATCCTGAACAATTCTCAATGTTCTCTCAGCACCTCTTTTCTGTGTTTTCAAGATACTGAAAGCTTGAAAAATTCTTTCTTCGTTTAACCCGGTCAGAATTACTGATGCTTCCTCCATTGCTTCTGGACGTTCATGAGCTTCTCTTATATTAATCGCAGGAAAATTCAGTATTGATGATTCTTCAGATATTGTACCGCTATCTGATAGCGTTATTAAAGCATTAGTTTGAAGATTGATATAATCTGAGAAGCAGAAAGGTTTTAATAATTGGATTTCAGGCCTGAGATCAACTCGCTTTTCGGTTATCATTTTTCGTGTTCGCGGATGAGTACTGATTATAACCGGAAGCTTAAAATCATTAGCTAGCCTGTTTATTATTGAAATGAATTTTGTAAAGTTCACATCTGAATTAATATTTTCTTCTCTGTGAGCAGAAATAACAAAATACTTATGTTTTGTCAGCATTAATTTCTCCAGAATGTCAGACTTCGAAATCTTATCAGAATATCTATTTAAAACCTCATACATTGGACTACCGGTCTTTATTATCCTGTCAGCAGGCAAACCTTCCTTCAATAAGTATTCGCGTGCAATATCGCTATAAGTCAGATTAATATCACTTATATGATCAACTATCTTTCTGTTTGTTTCTTCAGGCACTCTTTGATCAAAACAACGATTACCTGCTTCCATATGAAAAATAGGAATATGTCGCTTTTTAGCGGCTATAGCACAAAGACAACTGTTTGTATCACCAAGAACAAGGAAAGCATCAGGTTTTTGTTGTTCTAAAATAGGATCGATGCTGACCAGTATATTTCCCGCAGTAACAGTTGCATTGCTTCCGGCTGCATTCAAAAAGAAATCAGGTCGCTTTATTCCCAAATCATCAAAGAAAACTTCATTAAGTTCATAATCATAGTTCTGACCTGTATGAACTAGAATATGTTCAATTGCATCAAATTCATTTAGTTTATGTATAACACATGATAAACGAATTATTTCAGGTCTGGTACCAACAACTGTAAGTACCTTCAACTTTTTAAATTCAGGATTCTGAATCATTATTATATATTTAGTTTGAATTGAGTTTTCTATCTTATTACTTCTTCAAAATAGGTATCTGGATCTTTAGGGTCATATAACTCATTTATCCAGAAAATAGTATAAACATCTTCATCTCCTGTATTGGTAATACAGTGGGTATGCCAAATCGGCATATCCACAAAAGATGGTTTTTTACCATCCATTTCAAAACTAAGAACATTATTAGAATTTATTTTTCTCAGAGATATAACTGCCTTTCCTTTTATAACAGCAAATCGCTCAGCTTTTCTAGTATGATAATGATTACCTCGTGTAATACCCTTTCCTGTTGTCGAAAATGATATTTGCCCTCCACTATGTACTTTCAGGACTTCGACAAATGACCCCCTATTGTCTGAGCTCAATTTAAGCCTAAATGGGAAAAAATCATTATGATCAATATAACAAATAAATGTACTAAAAAGGTTTCGTTCAAAATTATTTGTGATATTCGGAATAATTCCCTCCTCAAAATAGCTGTTTTTATAACAGTTCAGCAATTGAAGCAGTTCTGATACTTTAATAACTGAGGTAGGATTAATTGTAACTGATTCAACTGATGATAGCTCATTAACATCCCGAAATATCCTTTTGATTCTGACTTTTATTAATTCAATTAGTTCTCCTACATATATAAGCTTCAACTCAGAATCAATTTCAATCTTTGGGTTTTCGTTATGAGTAAGCTGATGACAAAAAGTAGCTACGACAGAATTATAATATGGCTTACAAAATGGTCCAAAAACATTTGGTATTATAAAACTAGTAAAACTTGAGGTACTGTTTTGGGCCCAATTTTCGAAAAGACTACGCCCCCTCTTTTTTGAATTTCCGTATGTATTAGAAAGATTTTCCTGGATTGAAGAGGAAAAGATAACATGAACGCTTTTTTTTGCAGTCTCTATAGCCAAAATTAATTTTTGTACTAGTTCGATATTTTTAGTAAAAATAAATTGGGGATCACTATGCCTATTTACTGCAGCAAGATGAACAATTACATCACAACATGAAACCCAATTTGTCAATGTTTCTATATCAGAAAAAAAATCATCATCAAAAGGGACAGTTAAATATGTTTCCTTATCAAGATTTAGAGTATTAAATAAGTGAGTACCAATAAATCCCGATTGCCCTGTAATTCCAACATTAATCATACTTACTATTTTGAGGGTAACCTTAAATCATCCTTAACTAACTGTAACTTATGTAAAAGTTTTTTTGTGCCTTCAACATCAAGCCTTTGCGTATTATGTGATGTGTAGTCGTCATAATTAGAAACTTTTTGCTCGCCCTCACTAAAATATAAATCATAATTAAGGTCTCTTCTGTCTGCAGGGACCCTGAAATATTCACCCATATCAATCGCTTTCGCCATTTCCTCACGATTTACTAAAGTTTCATATAATTTTTCGCCATGTCTGGTTCCAATTACTTTTATTTTTGAAGTAGATTTATAAAGTTCGATTAATGCTTGAGCTAGATCTCCAATAGTTGAAGCAGGTGATTTTTGGATAAAAATATCACCATTCTGGCCATGTTTAAAAGCATAAAGAACCAAATCTACAGCATCCTCAAGAGTCATCATAAACCGTGTCATATAAGGATCAGTAACTGTCAGGTCCTTACCATCCTTCAGCTGCTCGATGAATAGAGGGATAACCGACCCCCTAGAAGCCATCACATTACCATATCTTGTACCACAAAATACTGTCCCGCTATTTTCTTCCTGAGCTCTTGCTTTTGCTATCATTACCTTTTCCATCAATGCTTTCGAAATGCCCATCGCATTAATTGGGTAAACTGCCTTATCAGTGCTTAGAACAACCACTCTCTTAATTCCGAAATCGATTGCAGAACAAAGCACATTCTCAGTTCCTAGGACATTAGTATTTACTGCTTCAATAGGAAAGAATTCACAAGAAGGTACCTGTTTCAGTGCAGCAGCATGAAATACGTAATCAACATTTTTCATTGCATAATCAACGCTTTTCTTTTCCCTAACATCGCCCAGGTAGAACTTCACTTTAGGATTATTGAGTTTGTGCCTCATATCATCCTGTTTCTTTTCATCACGGGAGAATATTCGAATTTCCTTTATACTTGTGTCAAGAAATCTTCTTAACACTGCATTGCCAAAGGACCCGGTTCCACCTGTTATTAATAAAATCTTGTTTTTAAATAAATCCATGACTCTTTGAATTTTATTGGTTCTTGTTTTCTCGTTTTTTAATTATAGCTTCTATTTTAGCATAAAAATCCATAGTTATTTTCTTGTTGTCAAATTTTCTAGTTGCAAATTCATAAGCAGATTTCCCTAAATACTCTCTGTAGGTATGATTGGATATCAGATTTGATAAAGTCTCTCTGGTTTGATCAACATTGTCTTTAGGAGATATCACTATGCCTAATTTATTGTCAATCAAAAACTTCATAGAGGCAATATCTTTAGGACCAAATCCAAGTATCATCCTCCCTGATGCCAGATACTCTGGTATCTTTGTAGAGAATGATAGTTTGGTTTTTGCTTTTGAGTCTTCATCATCACTTTCAACATGAAGGAGTATATCTGAATCCAAAAGTGCTTCACGCAGTTTATTCCCATATACGCCTCCATTATATTTAACACCTACATTGGAAAATAACTTCAAAACTTCGATATGAGGTAACCCATCTGAATATACATTTATTTCCATATTCTTAAAATTCATCATTTCCAGATAGTTAGCGAGTTTAATTATCATTTTCCATCTGTTTGTATGAAGGCTGCCAAAATAACAGGCTCTTATTGTATGATTAATGGATGTCTTGGCCTTATACATATCTATATGAACGGAATTCATAATTGGATAAAAATCCTTACCAAAATATGCTGAATATGTTTCACACATCATCTCCCCTATTCCAAAACACAAACTTGCTCTACTTATCGTTTTATGATAGCACTTCTTCATCCTATAATTCTGAATATAATCAAAAAAGGTGCGCTTCTTAGGATATAGAATATAATCATCTGTAAAAAATACAATAAGATCTATTTTTAAAAATTCAGAGAGAAATAATGCCACATCATGTGAAAATTTTGAACCTCCGCCTATAAAAAAAATAAAATCGAGATGTTGATCGATAGACCATCTTTTAAGATCATCTGTCTTCCAGCCATTAAATGACCACAACAAATCTCTGATAAATCGAAGAACTGATTTCAGGTTTTCATATGAAACTGATTTTTTTGTCAATTTAGGCTGAAAATCTAAATACATTTGGGGATGCACTTGTCCTCCATGCCGTTTTTTAATACTAATTATATTAAATAAAACATCTTTATCTCTAATTCTAAAGTATTTATCACAAAAATTAAAATCTGGTTGAATATCATCAGTAAAATACAATTGTGAGATATTGGTCTTCTCAAGTCCAGTGAAAATTGACTCAAAAGTTTTTCCATTATTTGAACTACTAGAGAAACAATTATTACTAATTACTAGAACATTTCTGTTCATGAAATCACATATTAAACAGTCGTCGACTTATGAAATTGAATCTATAAAAAACAAGAGATAGCATTATTGTTATCAAGTTCGCACTTGAAGTTGTAATAAAATTCCCTACTGGAAACGAAAACATAATGTAACATGAATAAAACAAGAGTATTGAAGCGTGTAAGTTTTTTGACAATGATGAGTAAAGGATTCTTGAGAAGCGACCTAACAGGTACACCAAAACAAATGACAATATTATACCAAATGAGCTAATGAGTCTAATGTAATCTGGAGTCCATCTTGTACCTAGATCAATATATAGACCGACGAATTCACGATATCCATCCTTCATTCCAATTATATCCATACCATAAGGTAAAATCATGGCTATAAATCCAAGGACCTTTGAGAACCATAATTCAGTAATAATAACGGACGTGAAATGAATGCCAAACAGAAAATAATCATATAATGGGAATAAAACCAATGCAATTGGCTTCGCAATTTTGTATATCAAAGCATCATGGTCAAAACGAGGATCTTTAAAGAAACTGAATGAGTCACCCATTCTAACCTGGATATTATAAACAAAAATGATTAAGATGATAGTGGAAACGACAATAATCCTAATCATAACCTTCCTGGAAATTAGTTTCTTTGATCTTGACATAAATCTTTTTAAAACAATTGCAAAAAAGAATATTAAAAACAATTCAAAAAACTCATAAGACGTCCCTCTGGCTATTCCAAGGCATATAATTACCAACACCATAATAAACATTGAAATAATATTTATATGAGAAGGATTTTTTTTATAAATTATATTTCTAAATACTATTCCAATAAACATGAAACGCAAAAAGCCATGCCCTAAGATAAAAGGTAGCTTTTCAAGGGTAAATCTCCCCAGACCTTGTCCTGAAAAATGTAATTGGTATTGAGAATAATTCGAAATTCCAGAATTAAAGTTCATAAAAGTGGAGATTATATTATTCCCCGTGTAATATCTTATATAAAATGGATAAAAAAGCAGGTATATTATAGCTATAATAATAGGAATTCTGTGACTTCTATTCTCTTCGATGATTTCATTATATTGGCTGAAATTGATTGCTTTATTTGAAATCCCAGCATAGTACAGAATAAAAAAAAGCCACATCAATATTATTCCGGGAACAAAACTCCAGAAAGAAAAATTAATCGGGCAAACCAGAGCGAGAAGTGTAATTCCAATGTACAAATATTTTACTAATTTAACATGTAACATAAAAAGCTTTAACAGTATTTAGAAGCAGATCGGACCTAAAAATTAAATCTAAATATATTCATGATTTTCAATCTGAAAGCAGTTAACATATTAAAATGCCATATTTCCTGTGCAAGCAGAATATCTCTGGATTGATCTACTTTTTTTGAAAGATCTGTATTCATTTCAAGAATAATTTGGCTGTCCGAAGGAAGGGTTTCTTTAATATATAATGGTTCTTTAACATTGGTATGAGTACCATTGCCTGTGAAGCCAATATTATGAATAAGATTTAATGCCGGGTACACTGATAACAACCTTAAACGGAAAAATGAAAATTGCAATTGAAAATCCCAAGTATTGGAAGCATAAACAGTATATTTGAAAAGCTCCTTCCAATAAATAAATTGCCACCAATTAAAACTCATATACTTTGATATATCACTCATTTTATTTTTTATATCTGAAACACATAGAAATGGATCATGTTTTTCCCAAACATACCTCCAGGTTGCCCAACCCCAAATATTGATCAATGAGGAATATCCATTACGAGAATTGATTTTATATTTATTTGAAATCAGGTTTGAACCTGAAATCATTCCAATTGAAAGATCATTTTCAAATTCAACTAATCCCCATTCCATAAATCTGAAGAAATCTAGAGTTGGGACACAGTCATCCTCGAGAATTATGGCCTTGTCAACAATACGGAAGACTTCATTTAAACCTGATACAATCCTTCGCATACAACCAAGGTTAATATCGCTATATATTCGTGTTATATAACAATCCCAGTCAATGGTATTGAGAATATTTCTGCATTCCTCAACTTTTTCAAACTCTCCTGCAACATTTTTTCGTGGACCGTCGGATATAATGAAAAGCTGTCTTGGTTTGACTTTTCTTATCTCGGTAAATGTTCTCATTGTTTCTTCCGGTCGATTAAATATAATAAAAACCACCGGAGTGAAACATAAATATTCAGAATGGGATTTTCCTGACATTTTCAATCAGCATTAGCAGATATAAGATTTACAAATCGATTAATCATATCCTTGTTATCAAATTTTTCGAGTGCACTTGATGCGTTTTCTGAATACCTCAAACGATGATTGATATTCAACTTTTCCTTTCCTTGGGTGAACAGATCAACAATAGCATCTTTCCCTTCTGAAGTCACTGATATTCCGATCATATTCTTTATGACGAATTTATGTGATGCTGCATACTCAGGAGAATGATTTAATACAGGAACAGCTGAATTCATATACAATAGCAACTTTGAGGGGAAGGATGTAATACTAGTCACTTCTTTTTCAGGCATAAAAGACATTGGAAGGTATAGGAGATCGCATTGTTGTAATTTTAGAACTAAGTCCTCATATTTAATAGCCGGGTAGATGTTTATATATTTCCTGAACTTCTCAAAATGCCTAACTGGATTTCCATTAGTAAAGATGTCCAATGTAATTAGAATTGAGTATTTGCAATCTAATTCTTCAAGAGCTTCGAGCAAAATAATGAAATTTTCAATGCACCAGATATTCCCGGCAAAACCTATTTTTCTTATTTCAGATGCCGCTTTTGGAAGAGTAGATTCTGTTCTCTGGCACATCATCAAAGTCATGGCAGCACCTTTAAAATTGTATTTTTCACGGTAATACTTTTCCATTTCTTCTGAAACAAAATCAAAGCTGGACGCATTCTCGAAAAGATATCTAAAGTCTTTCTCAAGCATCATAGACTCAAAAGCTGGCAGATGTGTATGGATATCATCCTGCACAGATAAATGGAACTGAATATTTAATTTTTGATGAATCTTCCTACACACTGGTATTGAGAAGTGATAAGCGTATATCCATAAATGATTTACTTTTTCATTTACGATTGTTTTAACGGCTTTTTTATAGCAGAAATAACTTATCAGCTTATACTTAATTGAAAAGAAAGGGATACCTATTAACCAAAATCTACGTGAAAGTGCATTTAAAAAGTACAAGCGGAAGAAGAAAGAATTGTAATAATTTGAATTATAAAAAATATAGTCAAGAATCGTCTTCTCTGGAGATTCAGAACAATTGAACCACCGTATAAATCCTGGCTTGAATGATCTGAGAACTTCTCTAAATAAAACAGAGCCACCATTCACACTTTTTAGTGAATCTGGCGTTATAAATAAAACCCTTTTCATCTCAGCATCTTCATCAGAGACTAATCTTTCCTGATAAAATTAAAGAATTCGGAAGGAACATTGAATTTTTGGTAATTCTCCTTGATCCAGCTTATATCTTTATTCCACCATTTGAATTCTTCCAGGTTTTCAATTTCAAATGGTTCAAATCTATTTTTAATATGGCGTGCAGGCACACCTCCAACAATTGTGTATGGTTCTACATCGCGAGTAACTATTGAACCAGCTGCAATAACTGCACCATTCCCAATTTTAACATTATCCATTATAATAGAATTCTCTCCAACCCACACATCATTTCCAATGATTATTCTTTCACTTTCTTTATACAAATTTTCTTTTGAAAAAGAAATCTGGCATTGCATTCTATTAGAAAAAAATGCAGGGAAAGTAGAAATAAAACTCACAGGATGTTTTCCTAGACCTATTTTCACATCACCACCTATCGAACAGAACCTTCCAATTGATGCATTAATTATCCGGCTTCGATTTCCTACATATACATAATCATCGATTATAGAATCAATTATAGTCACATTATCATAGAATGTATTAAAATTGCCGATGCTCACGTTAGTAAGGGAAGTCATATAGCCTATTTTCAGGTTCTTTCCTTTTGACTTATGAAGAAGGATTGCTGTTCTTATCCACCACTTTAACCAATTTGTAAAAGGATCTCTGATTATCATAATCAATCAAATCTGATTAGATCTTCGGAACAAGTAAATTCCTGATCGAAGAGATTTAAAATACAAAACAATTATAAATATTAGAATTCCCGATGTCAGAATTATTGTCGGTAACAACTTTTCATCAAAAAAGTAATTTAAGAAGGAAAGAGACAGAATAGCCGAGATGGTCAGAAAAGTTCTGAATTTATTTTCAATAGTAACATAGTATTTCTGACCAAAAAATGTCTGAACAATAAGATTAACAAGACCCGATATCATCAAAGATAAAGCGGCACCAAACATACCATATAATGGCACCAGAATAAAAGAGAGTATCATGTTAAGGAAAAAAAAGACAATATAGGAATATAGAGAAACATGTGCTTTCTTCTCAATACTTATGCCATAAGCAGTAGTTTCACCAATCAGGGTAAAAAGAGGTGCAGAAATTACAAGAGCAAAAATTGACTTGCTTGCATGATACTGTGATCCGATAAATAGATAAAGAAAATCTTTGGCAAAAATAAAAGCACACATTGCAGCGACAGAAAAAAAACAAATATAATCATGAACCTTCTTTATTAGATCCTGATTTTTATTATAATTCTCGAACATATATGCTGACCAGTAGTTTGTAAACCCATATTGAACCACTCCCAGGATGCCTGCAAATACATTTGCTGACAAATAAATTCCAAGTGTATTTTCGCCAGCGAAATGCCTGATGATGATCTGGCTGAAATAAGTATTTGCATATATCACCATTGGAACAAGCCATGAGCCGAGAGAATATTTCATAAATTCCCTGTTCTTGATCAGCGGTACTGATGACCACGAAAATGACCGGCTACTGAAATTAACAATAAAAGTTACGCCGGCTAAAAGGAATATTCCCAATGTAAATGCAAATAGCAAAGAAAAATCACTACCATGAAAAGGTAAAGCTATAAGAAGTGAAAATTTGGTTATTAATTGCAGGGCTATTGAAATAATTGTGAAAGCAAGAATACTATTTAGCAATCTGTAGTTTGTTGTAAAAAACCTGATAAAAATTTGAGAAAGGACAGCAAAAAAGAAAAGCAGACATATCTGCCACGATTTAATTCCAAAGAGCAATCCGGATAATTCAGAATAGAATGGTATGCAAATCAAGGAGAAAACAATCAGTATTGCTGTAGAATAGTACAATGAATTTCCGAGCACTTGTTCCCGCCGGAAACCGGAAGGAGGTTCAAAAAAGAAACGGACAAATCCGGAATCCATTCCTATTGTAAAGAGACTCATAAAAAAAAGTGATGCGGCATTGAACTGATTTATTATTGCATATTGTGAAGGCTTGAGCAGACTTGTGAGAACAGGAACACTAATAATACCGAGTATAAAACCAATCCACGATGAAACTGAAAAACCTATTATCGAACCTAGAAAGCCCCTCTTTTCTGTCATCCTGGCTGAACTTTATTTTTTGAAAAGTAATCAGCATAAACAATTGGTCTCAATTGGCTGCAAATTATTCCAATCTCTTCTTCTGTGGCGAGGTTTTTATGCAGGTCTCTTTTCATTCGTTCCCTGAAAGATCTCGAGTATTTCAATGTTTCGCCAACATATGGCAGTTTTTCAGAATGCCTTCCAAATAAATTAATTAAAAGGTTGATTACATCTTCTTTTAGCTTTTTCTTTATAACTCCAAGATTTACCGAAGCTGCTGAAGGATGTTTTTGCATATTATTCTCAGAGCTTAGCAAGGAGCTTTCAATCAAATCAGCAGCCTGCATATAAGCTGGATAACTTTTGTTGTTCCTGTAATAATTGTGCAGTATTGTGGAATCCAACGGCATCTCTTGATGATCTGCTAAAAGACTTGAGCGGAATCCATCCTGGCTTGTCAAAAATTTTGCACCGCGATAAATTGAAACATCGTAAACTGAGGGGATCTCAACTGGTCTGAGGATATCAAATCCCTTTCCTGCCTTTTCAATTTCGGCAACTGATGTGCTGTACCATGTATAAATACGATCGGAGCATTTTATCCATTGCTTGACTGATAGATCTGGAATGATAACAAAATTTTTATATTTTTTTTCAACTTCTTTTAATGATTCATCAGTTGTCTCATCCGGATGGGGACGATAAATGAAGATTTTGTCTGGAAATTCTGTCAATACAGATTCAATCCAAATAAGGATATGCATTTTACTCAGAATTGTCAACCTTTTCAGCTCCAGTATCTCGTCCCCGTAATAATCCAGCAACTGATTCAGTTCTTCCTCAGTCATGTTGTGCATTGTAAAACTAGAGATAAAAATTGACCATTCTTTATTCGAATCAAGGTTAAATTTCAAAGCCAGGTTCTGTCTGTCCAGAAAATAACTTTCAAATTCAGGTAAAAGAAAATCAAGATGAATTGCCCCGATAACAGGAGCTTTCGTGGCCGGTACACCTGCCGACACAATCCTGTTGTGTGGTGCTTCTCCCCAACAAAGATGAAGGACCTCCCTGGCATACCCGTTCGGGTTGTGGAAACAGGATGGATCTGCCTCGTCGGAATTAGATAGAACTTGTTCCCATTGAAGATTGATTACCTTATCAACGAAACCTGCTATGTCATATACCATAAACCATAAGACATCGTCATTATACATGGCAGAACTGACAACAAGGCGTGTTTTTCTGAAAAAACTGAAGATCCTGTCAGCTTTAAAGGTGCAAGTGAAATCTACGGTATGACCACGTTTTTCCAATTCCAGCTTCAATAAACATAAAACTTCAATCTCTCTTGGCTTATGCTGATAGGTAAAAAGAATATCCGACATGAAATGTTGTTTTTAAAAATGGATTGTTTTTGAAAATTATCGCTGATTTATAAAGTATATCCATCATCAACAACGATATTCTGGCCATTAATAAATTTTGAACCGTCTGATAAAAGAAATAATAAGGCGCTCTTCAGATCTTCCCCGTTCAGCATTCCCTTTGATAAACAGTACTTCTTATAATTTGACAGAAATTCTTCTGGCTGTCCATCCAGAATACCGCCAGGACTAATGCAATTGCACCTAAGATTGGACCCTTTGAAATATTTAGCTATATACTTCGACATGGCAATAATAGAAAACTTGTTACATGTGTAATCCACTTCGCTCGTCATTGGGATTCCGTTAATCTTCACCCCTTCATATGTATCAAACCTAGGCAGCGTAACACCCTGTATTGATGAGATATTAATTATGTTACCATACCCCTGTTTCTTAAAATACAGAGCCATCTGCTGTGCGCAGAGAAAATAACCTCCCAAGTGTATGTTAAGGCTCTCACAGAATGCTTCGTAAGTCAGATCCTCAAAAAGTCCGGTCAATGATTTTGTTTGCGGGAAAGCAGTATTGACAAAGGCATCAATTCTTCCGTATTTTCCGTATGCATATTCAATCAGTGATAATATACTCGGTTTGGAAGTAATGTCCAGAGGATAAAAACTGATATTTACTGAATCTTCCCATAAATCATCCTGTATTTTACGATAAAAATTTTCAGAGATGTCTGCAACAATGACTGTTCCTGAGTTCTCAAGAACACATTCTGTGAATTTTTTGCCAATTCTTCCGAGTCCTCCTGCTATGATGACTATTTTGTCCTGCAAAATATTAGTTTCGACTTTATTCATCCTGATTTCGCTTTATAATTAATTCTGCAAATTGAAAATCTTCTTCCTCATCAATATCTACACTCCGGTCTCTAGGCATAATATAGATCAAGGTCGATTCATTAAATTGAGGATCATCAGCGAACAGAACTTCTTTTCTCCAAATATTAAAAGCATCATTCATATCATAAACAGCCGGAGCTTGCTGCCTTGAATTAATGTTCTTCAACTCCTTACTGATTCTCACCTTTCCATCAATGACCTCAACCATATTGAAATAAGGATTCCTGCTGCTTGGGCAAACAGTCAGTATGTTATCAGCTTTATTATCGATGCAGAGTTTGATCGCATTTGAAAGATCGTCCCTGTTCTTAAGCGGAGTAGCAACACCCAGGTCCGCAATAATATCAAAAGGCTGATCTGTATGACTCTCCTTCCATTTAACAGCATGTTTTATTGCATCTATCCTCGAGACATGATCTTCAGCTAATTCAGGCGGGCGTTTGAAATCTACAATGAAATCAAGATTCCTTACAACCTGTATAATTTCATCACTGTCGGTTGAAATAACATAGTCATCCACAATAGAATTATTTATCAATAAATCTAGTGAATAACCGATCAGAGGTTTATTATCCAGTAATCTTATGTTCTTGTTTTTAACACCCTTTGATCCTCCCCTTGCGCAGATTGTCGCCAGAATTCTTTTTCCTTTATACATTTTTGTTGTTTAGAATTTTTAAAACCTCTATACTTTCATTCAATGTGCAAAGATTACCGTGATTTTCAGACAAAAAATCGCTGATTTCAAGTGCGAGTGTATCTCTGATTGAATAATCACCGAAAGAAATGACATTATTTTTGATTGTCAGTTTGTCTTCAATAAAATCGAGCTCAGCAATATTCTCATTTTCACCAATAATAATCAGCTTACGGTCAAGTTTTCGAAAATAATCGAGCTCAACATCAATAATGAAATTTTTGTACCTGAAAATACCTTTAAAATAATCAGGAGAATCTATTTCCAGGGAAGATATTTTATCCGTAAAAATGAATTCTGTTTCATCGGGTTTACCGAACAGCCAGAGCATATAATCCAATTCATGAGACAAATCAAGATCAACACCACCGCCAAGTTCCCTTGAACTGCTATATGACTTTCTATAGTCTGTACCTGGACGCCATTCAGGAAGATACTGGCCACAGTGAATTTTAACCAGTCTGATCCTGTCCCTAAACATTGGTATTTGTCGCTTTAGATATGAAAGCTTTGAAACAAAGCGTAAGTCATAGCCAACATAAACATCAGTACAGCATTCCTGTGCAATCGATTGTATTATTACTGTTTCTTCATAGTTCTTTACGATGGGCTTTTCCACTAAAATTTTTTTCAAAGCTATCTTTTTACATATGCTGATGAAGTCAGAAAGATGCCTGTCTGTTGGCGAACAGATGACAGCAGCTTCTATGTCTTTAACATCATCTACTGATAAGATAAAACGGATCCCATCAGAACTGATGGGATATCTAGTTAAAATAACCGGAGTATGACCGAGAGCAAGAATATTCTTAGCGTGTTGTTTCCCGATCGATCCATAACCAATAATCAGGACTTCCATTCAGCAGAATTTGACAGAATTAAAATTTCAGATATTTGTAAAACTCCTGGGTTTTTCTGTAATCCTCAGGTTTGCCGATATCAATCCAGTAACCCAGAATCGGGAAATTGATTACTTTATGGCCGTTGTCCAGGAGCGATTGCATAAAATCTGTCGCATTAAAAAACCTGTTCACAGGTATTTGATCAAAAAGTTTACGTTTTATCAGATAAATCCCAGCATTGGAATAGTAGGTATATGTAGGTTTTTCTGTAAAGGAAACTATGCTTCTTTCATTAGAAGTTACAACAGCATATGGTATATCAACATTATAGGGTGTTGTCGCCACTGCCATATCAGCATCTTCATTGATAAAATGCTCAAAGAATTCGCCAAAATCAATATTCGTAAACAGGTCTGAATTCATCACAAGAACATTGTCATGAACGAAATCCCTGATCAGTCTTACGGAGCCAATTGTCCCAAGAGGTTGTGTTTCTTCTATATATTTGATTTGAATATTTTTATATCCGTTTGATCCAAAATGCTCAATTATCTGTGAACCCAGGTACTTTATTGTGATGAATATGTTTTCAATTCCATATGAAAGAAGGTTATCAATATTATGCTCAATAATTGGCTTGTTTCCGATTTTAAGCAATGGTTTAGGTGTATTGTCTGTTAATGGCCGCAACCGTTCACCCCTGCCACCGGCCATAAGAACTACATCAATCGGGAGTATGGAGCGGAGTCTCTGAAGATCAAAAATCCTTATTATCCGGTTATTCTCATCGAGAAAGGGTAAAAGTTTTATTCTCTGGCGCTTAAGCTGGTTTATTCTCTCGTAGGCACAATCTTTCTTCTTAAGAGATTGAAAGGCAGAAGACATAAACATGTCAACTTCGTCTGTCAACTGATAACCCTTTAGAAATCCTCTTCTTATATCCCCATCGGTGAGTGTCCCAATCATCATTCCATCACTATTCAGCACAAATAAGGTAAGTGTATCAGGAACATCGTTTAACTTTAACAATGCCTGTTTTATTATGCTGCCCGATTGAATTAGATTTTTTTTATAATCGATCATAAATCATCTGGTTGAATGGTAAAATCATAAATCTATCAGATCATCGTGGTTATAATTCTTATCTGAATATCTTCCAATCACAGCATCCCAGAATTGTGCAGGAATTCCACCATTAGCTCTTTTTGTTGTCATATTCTCTGCCGAGAATAGTTCACCTTTACTGATATTCCTTTTTGCTACAATTGATTTCTGGACTATTTTTTTATTAAGAATCTCGCTCTCATTAGGTTTTTTAATGCCGTCACCAAGAGCCTGTTCTATATTTCTGATACATGATACCATTTTACATAGGTCAACAGTATCCAGACTTGCTTTATGATCAGGGCCTTCCATATTCCTGTCAAGAGTAAAGTGCTTTTCAATTATTTCTGCTCCCATGGCCACTGCAGCTATAGGAATCTCGATCCCCATTGTATGATCAGAATACCCGACTTTTGTGTTAAAAGCATTCTTCATGGTAATCATTGCATTCAGGTTAACCTCATCCATCGGACAAGGATAATTTGTAGTGCAATGCAATAATGCCACTGATTTGGATCCTGCACTAAGCAATTCGTTATAAGCTCTTTCTACCTCGCCTAGAGATGACATCCCTGTTGACAAGATCACATCTCTGTTTTTACTTCCTATGTATCTCAAATACGGTATATTCGTGACTTCGCCTGAACCAACCTTAATCACTCCCATTCCGATTGATAAAAGAAAGTCAAGGCTTCTTGGTTCATCGGGTGTGGATAGAAAAGGAATGCCGATCTTTTCGCAATAAGCCTTTATCTTTCTGAAAATATCATGACTTAGCTCAAGCTTCTTGAGCATTTCGTACTGGGATGATTCCGATTCCAAACCAGCTTTCTGATATTCGGCAAGATCGGTGTTTTCCGTTAGAAGATCTTCAGTTATCCATGTCTGAAATTTAACTGCGTCAACACCTGCTTCTTTAGCGGCATCACACAAACGTAACGCAAGGTCCAATCTGCCGTTGTGATTAACTCCGGCTTCTGCAATTATGAATACTGCTCTTACATTTTTTGACATATGATAATAAATTCACTTATTTTCTGACTGAAATTGTATTGTGTATATTCCATCTTATCAATAGAGACTATTTTAAATACTCCTCCATAGATTGAATTAATCTTATTAATATCAGAAAGACGAGCAAATCCTTTCCCTTTCAATGGTCCCTCATTAATATTTGTATATTCCAGATTCTCATTTAATTCCTGTCCAATATACATGTCATCAGAAAATGTTCTGGAGTAAAACAGACCGTCTTTTTTCATAACACGGTTAATCTCGTTTACTATCAATTTAGCATTTTCTTCATTATTGGCATACAAACATTCGTTATCGATCACTCCATCAAAAAAATTATTCTCATATGGTAAATTTATTATATCACCAACTTTTAAACTCGCGTTTAGATTCTCTTTCTTAAGTTTATCCATTGCTATGTTGACAGCCGTCTTGCTGCCGTCTATTCCAAACACATTAAATCCTTCACGAGCCATATACCAAATATTTGCACCTGGACCACATCCAATCTCCAGAAGTGATGTATTCTTTCTATCTCTCCGATAAAAATTTCTAGCTACAAATTGTATCAGATTTTCGCCGGGATATTTACCCCATTCCTGGTTTTGGAAAACAGATTCCCATATTGGATCCCATGAATTCATCTCTAAACTGTATTAATTTTTTTATTGTGTTAAAACCGGTATTTCAATAACTTCTGACTATTGATTAATGCTTTCTCTGGATTTGACGATGCCCAGGCTGAGCACAACTCATTATATATTGATGTATTTAAAACTATTTCACCTATATAAAAATCATACATTTTTTTAGAGAATCTCATTTTGAAACGGTATAACGAATTATTTGGGTCAGAATCTGTTCCGCCTCCAAGATGTAAGATTTTTTTTCCTTCTTTCTTAAAATGCTCAATAGTTCTGTAAATAAGAAAACAATTGGGATTTAATGGGAGAAAATCCGGATTGCTCCCTGCAAGATGATAATGTGCATAGTTATTAGAATAAAGGAAAACCGATGAACTAATGATTTTGCCCTCAAACAGGGCATGAGCCAGTAATGATTCTTTCTGAAAACTCTCTTTCAGCCTTCGGAAATAATCGTCATCAAACATATAAAAGCTATCAGCATCTGCTTTCTTCATTGTCAGAAGATAGAGATTCCTGAATTCGTCATAAAAATTAAATTCCGGATCTATCAAAAACTCGACACCTGAATTTTCAGCTTTCCTGATAGAATTCCTGTGTTTAGAATGGACCTGTTCAAACCAGATAGTATCAATTTCAGATGAGAGTTCAACACCAACAGTATGTCTATTATAAAAAAGCCTCGAAATGTCTTTTAATAAAAGATAGTTATCAAATAAAGGATGAAATTTCACTAATCCGGCAATACCTCCAGCTTCCTTCAGAACTTTGCAAAACTCATTTTGTGCTTTTCTTAAAAACTCCTGATCATCACTATTGCTAACGGGTCCGCCATAACCATATTGACTCTCAAAGTCCCAAATATTATCTTCGCCTTCTATTTTCCTTTTAATATAAGGAAATAGCCATAGATTTGATTTATCCTGATACAAGAAACACTCTGCAACTCCATTACGACTATTCAGATCAAGATAATTTTCTTTTAAATAAATATCCTGTTTGCATATCGGCAAATTCTCCAAATAATTATCCCATGAAGATACTATCAAGCTACTTGGCATCAATTAACTGCTTTACAAAATATTCTTCTTTGCAAAATAAAAAAGGATATCAAGAATCCTTTGTAAATCATCAGGTGAGTACCTATGATCGACAACAATAGATAATTCAGTCTTTTCCACGGCCTTACCGGTCAATAAGGACTCCCTGTAAGTAGAAGGAACTGGCCAATGTATTGGCAGGAATATTTTATTCTCAAAGAATTTTTTTCGGACTATTTCCCTGTTCTTAAGAATAATTGGAATGACCAGTGGTGCTCCAGATATAATATTAATTGGAAACAAAGTGGGTATCTCCAATCGTTTCAATCCTTCCAATATAAAATTTGCATTAATCAGGCGTTGCTTAAAATAGTTATCAAGTTTTCCTTCTAAGTTGGAAAGGATTATTTCTGATATTTCGCTTATAGTAGTGATATCATTGTAGTTATCCAGCATCTTCTCTCCTTCTTCAAAATGCTTCAGATAGATGTGATCCTCTAATTGAACAGATTTGGCGTAGTATTTTAGGATACCTCCAGCAAGTTTCTCCTGATAAAAATTAGCATGCTTAAAAGACCCGTCAAAGGTAAATCTTTCATCATTTGAAACTAACCAACCACCGTCGGGAACAGGAAGGAACTTTCTAAAACTCGCAAATGTGAAATCTGCATTGCTTTCATTATAAATTTCAGATAATGCCTGTACCTCATCCAAGATGATAGGGCAGTCTCGAGTATTCTTCTTTATGAATGATATTGTATCATGAATATCTATTAATCCGAAATAGTTTATTACTAGTATCGCTTTGTTCGTTAAAGATAGAGGAAAACAGTTCTTATCAGGATTAAAGCTGTGATCTAGTTTATAAAAAGATATCTTAAGATTATTATTCTCAGCGGTTTTAATTATAGATTCACATAAATAATCCGGTAATAAAATCTCATTAATATTCTTTTCATTCTTCAAAAATCCTAGGATAACATGCAAAGCAATCCGGCCAGATGAAAACAAGTAACCTTTGGGTTTAAACTCAAGCTTATTATTGATTAAAAGAGAAGGTTCAATTTCAAAATCGCCACCAATTTTATTTTGGATCATAATAGCCTTTTTTAAGATATTTGCTCATATCTCTTGACTTTAATATGCTTTTAATCTTTGTTGCAGTGCCTCCTTCTCCATATGGTGATTTGATATTCTTCAAAAAACTACCTGACATTCTGTTAATATAATCTATTCGTGATTTAAGGTCTTCAGGCGAACCATCACTTTGAAGGATATTACTGCAAAAGAATCTTCCGGACTGACGTTCACCGATATTAATAGCAGGAAGAGGGATAACAGGCGCTTCTACAACAGCACTTGATGAATTTCCTATCATAAAAAAAGCTGACTTCATGAGACTCAAATAAACTAACTGCCCCAGGCTGTCACAAAATAAGATGTTGTGAGGGTGTTTCTTGGCATAGTTTGAGAGTAATTCATTTATTTGGTGCCCTCCATTATCTGCATTAGATTTGGTTACTACCACTTGAAATTCACAATAACTGAGTAGAACATCAAGAATACAGATTACTCTTTTCAAATTATCCTGAGTTGGAATCTTTGTTTCTGGATGATAAGTAAATAGTACCCACTTAAGATTTTCACTGAGTGGAAGTAACTTGCTCAACTCAGACTTCGATAAAAGATTTAAGTACAGAAAACTGTCAAGGCCTGGCTCACCAACATTATACACAGAGTCTGGATTCTCTCCCATCCTTATAAGTCTATCTGCACTTTCTTGATTGCCAGGAAAGTGCAGTGAAGCCATCTTTGAGACTGCATGCCTGATCTGATCATCAATAGCGCCCTCGGTAAGGTCACCTCCTGAAATATGAGCAATTGGAATATTCATAACGAGTGATGTTCCGGCTATTGACAATAGTTCATATCTGTCGCCTAGAATTACAATAATGTCCGGGCTAAGCTTTTCGAAAACCTTTGAGAGACCTATCATACAGTATCCCATAGATTGGGCAATCTCAACAGGATTAGTTTTTTCAAGATGCATATCGACTGTGTCATCAACCAAAAAGCCATCATCAATAATCTCGTTGATAGTGTAACCGAAATTTTTTGAAAGATGTGATCCGGTAACAACTAATTGAAGTTGCATTTCCGGATCTTTCTTTATTTCATACATCAACCATTTCAATAATCCGTATTCCGAACGGGAACTCGTTATGATGCATATTTTTTTTAAGCCCTTCATTTTAAATTAAATAACAACGCTGCTTGGAATATT
>ENA-UOWG01001632-UOWG01001632.1-activated-sludge-metagenome-genome-assembly--contig:-NODE-1632-length-21504-cov-4.365192_pt1 | contig 21504 bp, 16 predicted proteins | sample MGYA00238147_ERZ761563 | MGnify/ENA primary metagenome ERZ761563 (study PRJEB28884, sample SAMN05720216) | anaerobic digester metagenome | isolation source: active sludge of municipal... | reverse complement strand
TGGTGTACTGCGAAAAATGCGGTCCGGCGCTCGTGCCGGAGAAGGACCTGCCGGTGATTCTTCCCACCGAGGTGGAGTTCCGGGGCGACTCGCGCTCGCCGCTTACGTTCATGGATGATTTTATCACTACGGCCTGCCCGAAGTGCGGCGGTAAGGCGCGGCGCGAGACCGACACCATGGACACCTTCGTGGACTCGTCGTGGTATTTCGCGAAGTTCACCTCTCCGAAATCGAAGGAAATGTTCGACCGGGAGGAGGTCGATTACTGGATGCCGGTGGACCAGTATATCGGCGGCATCGAGCACGCGTGCATGCATCTGCTCTACGCGCGCTTTTTTAACATGGTTCTCAACGACCTGGGCATCGTCAACTGCCGCGAGCCCTTCACCAGGCTCCTCACGCAGGGGATGGTGATCAAGGACGGCGCGAAGATGAGCAAGTCGAAGGGGAACATCGTGGACCCCGATAAGATAATCGAGGACTACGGCGCTGATACCGCGCGGCTCTTCATGCTGTTCGCCTCGCCGCCCGACAAGGACCTCGACTGGTCCGACAAGGGTGTCGAGGGATGCTTCCGCTTCATAGGGCGCGTCTGGCGCATAGTGTCCAAATACGCCGAACGCTATACGGCTGAAAGATGCGCGCCCGACGCGGCGCTTACGGACGCGCTCAGGGCGCTCCGCATAGAGCTCCACCGCACCGTGAAGATCGTCACAAACGATATCGAGGAGCGCATGCAGTACAACACGGCAATCGCCCGCATGATGGAGCTGGTTAACGCCCTGTATCAGCTTCCCGAGGCCGAGGCGGCCACGCCTGACGGAGCGAAAGTTCTCTCCGAAATCTTCGATACGCTGATCCCCATGCTCTCGCCCTTCGTCCCACACGTAGCAGAGGAGATGTGGGCCATGCTGGGCCACGGCGAGCTCCTCGTCGACCACCCGTGGCCCTCGTACATTGAAGCCCTCACGATAAGGGAAGAGATTGAAATCGTCTTCCAGGTCAACGGGAAGAACCGCTCCAAGGCCGCGGTAGCGCCAGACATCACGAAAGAGGCGATGGAAAAGCTGGCCATGGCCGACCAGCGCATCGCCGAATTTACCTCGGGGAAACAGGTAGTAAAAGTTATAGTGGTGCCGGGGAAACTGGTGAATATCGTCGTTAAGTAAGGATATACCATGCAGTGCTGAAAAGGCCGGGTTTATGCCCGGCCTTTTTTTGTGTTTGATTTTGTTATTGAGTTGCAATATTTGCGCGCAAATAGAATATTTTCATCGATATCGCGATAGCATTAGACAGATGGCCATTCTACGGGAGAACCCGGAAGATGCCATGATCTGCCGATAGGTGCGTACTGCATCGCGTGAGCTGTCGAGCTCGATACCACTTAAGAGGGGAAGCGTAATGGATCACGACGGGGGAGAGAAGCTGCGCTTGTCGACGAAGCTGGGATTCGGCGCCGGGGATATCTTCGGGGGCGGGTCGCTGGTCATCATCGGTTTTTTTTACCTGTATTTTGTAACGGATGTCTTGCTTATATCACCGGCCCTTGCGGGTATCGTGTTCCTGATCAGTAAAATATGGGACGCGTCGATAGATCCTATTATAGGGGTAATAACGGACCGCACGCGCACGCGCTTCGGCAGACGGCGCCCCTATTTTCTGGCGGGGGTGGTGCTGGTTTTCATCGCGTTTTCCATTCTCTGGTACCCGATCGGTTTCGAAAAGGAATGGCAGCGGCTTGCCTACGCGCTGGGGTCATATATGTTTTTCACTACGGTCCACTCTTTTATGATGATACCGTACTTTTCTCTCGCATCGGAGCTTACGCTCGATTATAATGAGCGTACCTCTCTCGCGACGGTGCGAATGCTGTTCTCAATGGGCTCTTCTCTGGTTTGCGCGGTGGTTCCATACGAGATTGTAAAAAGGTTTCCGAGCGAAGGCACGGGATTCTTCGTAATGGCGATCATTTTCGGGCTGGTCTTTGGTCTGCCCTACCTTGCGACATTTTTTTTAACTCGAGAACGTGAGGATTTTCAGAAAAAGCAAAAACCATTCAACTTTAAGAAAACTTTCCTGGAGCCATTTAAGACACCTACATTCGTTAACGTGCTCCTCATGTATCTGTTCACAATGTCTGTTATGGATATTATCATGTCTGTAATGATGTATTTTATGACCTATTACATGGCGAGGGCGGGTGAGACGAATTACGTTCTTGGTTCTCTTCTAATGGCCCAGATGGCAGCGATACTGATCTTTTCCGCGGTAAGCAGACGCAGGGGTAAGAAGCAGAGCTTTTTAATGGCGGCGAGCGCCTGGCTTTTTATCATGGCATCGAGTATTTTCATCGGCCCGTCTCAGCCCGCATGGGTCATTTACGCATTCGGTGCGCTCGTTGGACTTGGTTCGGGGGGGATGGTAATAATGATTTACTCGATTCTTCCGGACGTTCCCGATGTTGATGAGCTCTATTCCGGAGAGCGCCGGGAAGGTACGTATTCGGGTGTAATTTCCTTTCTCAGGCAGCTGAGTACGGCTCTGGGCATTTTCATCGTCTCGAATTCGCTTTCGATCGCCGGTTTTAAAAAGCCCGTGCGTGAAACCATAGAAGGGGTGAGCACGCTGGTGAAACAGCAGCAGACTCCCGAGCTCATCATGACATTGAGGCTTATGCTGGCCTTCATTCCTGTCATGTTCCTGCTGGTGTGCATTTATAATGCCTGGCGGTATCGCCTCACCCCCGAACTGCACATAAAGTTAAAAACCTTCCTTTACACGAAACGGGAGGGGAACCCGGTTGACCGGGCGGAAGAGGATAGATTGAAAGCCATGCTCGAGAGCAGAGCCTGATCGGGACAGCAATTGTACGAGGTTACTTAAAATGCACAAAGATAACGCATCGATCCACATCGCATTGCGATTTCATGCGAACTTCTACCATTCCTACCGGGGGGATACGGCGGACGAGCTCGGTTTCGGAAAGGACATCCGCATTATTCGCCGTATCATAGAGGTCCTCGATGATTGTAATGCGAGAGGTATTCCGGTTAGAGCGACATGGGATTTCGAGAATTATTTTTCACTGCAGCTTATTATGCCCGCTCACTGTCCGGATATCATCGATTCTATATCGAGGCGCACGCGCGCCGGGACGGATGAGATGCAGGTGATGTCCTACAACAACGGTATGATGAACGCGCATACCGCGGCGGAATTCGAGGCGGCAATCGGCAGGGCGATATCGAATCCCGACGGTTCCGGGGTCCAGGACATATTCGGCTCGTTCGCGCCGATGGTGCGTCCGCAGGAGATGATGTATACGCCGTCGCACCTGTCGCTCTATCCCCGCCATGGGATAAAGGCCATAAGCCTTTATTACAGTGTGATCCCCTTCAACGGTTTCAGCGCGTTCGTTCCCCCTCTGTCTGTGGTCGAAAAATACAACCCGCTGTGGCTGACGGCTCCGGGAGTCAAGGAGCGAATGATTCTTGTGCCGGCCTACAATCCCGGCGACCTCATCGACAATATCTCACTCCGTCGCTGGGTAAAACGTCTGCGGCGTGAACAGCTTCGGATGAGTGAACCGATCGATCTGCTCATCCTTCTCGATATGGACGCCGACGACGAATTCTGGTACGGTATCGAGGTGCCGCTTGTCTCGCGCGTTTATTCCCTCGGGAGAGGGCTGCGCGGCATCATTGAAAGCGTCATCGACCTGGAGTACGTGCGTTTCACGACGCCGTGCGCGTATCTGGAGAGCCACGGCCCGGTCGGCACGGTAAGTATCGGTCAGGACACGGCCGACGGCAGTTTCGACGGGATGGCGAGCTGGGCGGAGAAATGGGAGAACCAGCGTCTGTGGACGGGAGTCGAGCGATCCAGGCTGCTCGAGTTGCATGCTCGAAGGCTGATGGAACAGGCAGCACCCGGTGTCGTTCGAAAGGCGGAAATCCTTCTTAATGCTTCCTTCGAGGAACGGTTGCGTTCCCTTTCCTCTACGCATTTCGGGATGGCCGCGCCGGTGATGAACTGGGCGCGGCTGCGCACTGCGGCGGATACGGTAAGACAGTCGGTTGAGAAATCATCTGCCGCGCTCGAGAGACTCATTGCCGGCCGCAAGATCCGGGCTGGAGAGTTGCATCTTTTGGATTTTACGCGCGGTGTTGACAGTGGTCCGGTACGGTACGGGAAACAGGCCTCCAGGGCGTTGTTTCGTGTTGCGGTTAAAAGAGGAGTGCGGGTTCAGAGAACATTCTCCCTGGTCGACTCATCCGGTCGAGCCGTTCCATCGGCACTACTGGCAGATGGCGAGAACGAAGAGCTCTGTTTTGTCGCGGATATCAAGGCGGGAGCGGGGAAATCATATCGTTTGGAAACCGACCGTAAGGGTAAAAAGATGACCCGCGTAAAAAACCCCGTACGCGCTGATAAGGGTGTGCTTGCGAATGAACACATCACCCTTTCTCTGAATTCGGACGGTTCGCTCACAGGACTTAGTCTGCACGGTGAGCCGTTTCTGGGCGACGGTGCGATACGAACCGGCATAACCTATGCGAAAAAACGTATGCACCTTAGAACATGGGAAAAGCTTGATCAGGAGGTGGCCGGTAATGGTCTGATCGGTGTGGCCAGAATGTACGGCGAGATGGGCTTCGGCATCGGAGAAACGCATCGGCTTCGAGTGGACCGCGAGCTCCTCCTTGCGGCCGGCATGCCATACCTGTATGTTACTCAAACCGTCCACTATCCGAGAACGCCCTTCCATGGCTATAATCCCGGCCGCGCTGAACGGCTTCAGAGAAAGTGGGACACCCGCTGGAATGAGGTGTGGCCTCTGGAGCTCGAGCCCATTTTCAGAGGTAATCCGGGGAACGGGCTCAGGGTATGGAAACACAATTACATGGGGCACATGAGTTCCTACGAGCTCGATTACGGGCGCTTTTCGAAAAACAGGGAGCTCGATTCGTGCAACAACCATATCACGAATGGATGGGTGGCCGTTTCGAACGGTACGCACGGCCTGCTTGTGGCGCAGACGGCGGATGTTCTGTGTTCACTCGCTTTCTGCCCTCTTCGCACCCGCCGGGAAGGAGACGGGCTTCGAGTAATGATGAATCCTTTTGGTAGCTACACCGGCAGACAGTATCGGTACCCGGGGACCTATACGGGGCTGGGCTGGATGGTGGCGGTCCGTTTTTCTGCATCAGATCATATCGCACCCTACGCGCCTTCGTTCAATGGTAAAACTCAGCGCTTCAGGCTGATGATAGCACCGTACAGGGGAGACGCCCCTCCGGAGAATATCCGCGCCGACGCGCTGGCCTTTGCCTATCCCTATCTCGCCATTGGGGATGGACGTATGTTTGCGAACCCGGAAAATCGTACGTGGACGACGGAAAATGATGAACAATGAAACAGTATATCCACTGAAGCTGAGCGCATCGACATTCGTATATTATCGCTATCCCCTCGACGAGGCGATCCGCCGTATGGCCACACTCGGATATAAAGGCGTCGAACTGTGGGGAGGCCGTCCCCATGCATACTGCGAGGACATGAATGAGAGGAAAATCGGCGAGTTGCGGCGCCTCATGGCGGATATGAACGTGTCGATCTCGAATTTCATTCCGGCACAGTTCCGCTATCCCGTCAACATCGCCGCTCCGGAACTCGATATGCGGACCGCGAGCGTGGAGTATTTAAAACGGAGTATCGATACTGCCGCAGCGCTTGGCGCGCCTTCGGTAAGCTTGTGCCCGGGGTACAGTCTGTACGGTCAGGGCCGGGAACGGGCCTGGCAGGCAATGCTCGAAAGCATGCGGATTCTCTGTTCATACGCTAAAGACCTGCCGCTTACCCTGCTTCTGGAACCAGGGAATCGGCATGAAACGGATCTGGTAATCACCCTCGAGGATGGACTTCGCGCGATTCGCGATCTGGGAGTGCCGATGGGACTCTGCGTCGACACCGGCCACTGTTTTGTGAACGGCGAGTCGCTCTCGGATGTGGTTTCGCTGGTGCGCGATGTGTCCTGCCATTATCATATCGACGATAATAACGGTCTGACCGATGATCACATGGTACCCGGGGATGGGAAAATGCGGTATGAGATATTTCTGCGGTCACTTTTATCTTCCGGGTATTCCGGATTTCTCGCGGTGGAGCTCGGTTTTCAGTACACGGCGGACCCGGATGTGGCTGTAAAACGCAGCGCGGACTTTATGCGAAAAGCATTTGCGGAGATCACATGCTGACCCCCGTGGTGAAGGGGGTGGCGGAAGAGTCTCTTCCGAAAATCGGTATCCGGCCCGTGATCGACGGCCGTCGAAACGGCGTCCGCGAATCCCTTGAAGAACCCATCATGTCGATGGCCCGCTCCGTGGAGCGGCTCATCTCAACGGAGCTTCGTCATTCATCGGGAGAACCGGTCGAGTGCGTAATCCCCGACCATACGATAGGCGGTGCGGCTGAGGCGGCACGCTGCGCGGAGCTCTTCAGGCGCAAGGGCGTCGGCGCCGTAATCGACGTAACGCGCTGCTGGTGCTATGCCGCCGAGATACTGCAGCTCGACCCTTCAATTCCCTATGCGGTGTGGGGTTTCAACGGCACAAAAAAGCCGGGGGCGGTATATCTCGCCGGAGCGTCGGCCGCGGGCATCCAGATGGGTATACCGGTATTTAAAATTTACGGACGGGACGTACAGGATGAAGAGGACTTCTCCATACCGCCCGATGTACGGGAACAACTACTGGGTTTTGTTAGGGCAGCGTGTGCTGTTTCTACAATGCGCGGACGATCGTACCTGTCGATGGGTGGCGTGTCCATGGGTATCGCGGGTTCGATGGTCGATCACGATTTCTTTCGCGCGTACCTCGGTATGCGTTCTGAATACGTCGACATGACCGAATTCATCCGCAGAATTGAACGCGGAATATTCGACGCCGACGAGTACGGTCGAGCCGCGCGCTGGGTTCGCGAAAACTGCGTGGAAACGGAGGACCCCAACCCGCCGGCGATACGGCGAAACGATAAGGACATGCAACGAGACTGGGAAATATCAATAAAGATGGCTCTCGTGGCGCGCGACCTTATGGTCGGCAATCCAGTACTCGCCGAAATGGGCTATGCGGAGGAATCCGATGGTCACTCCGCGCTCGCCGCGGGCTTCCAGGGCCAGCGGCAATGGACGGATCATCTGCCGACGGGTGATTTCATGGAGGCCATCCTGAACTCCTCATTCGATTGGAATGGGGTCCGCGAACCGTATATCGTCGCGACAGAGAACGACGCCCTGAACGCGGCGGCGATGCTTTTCGGGAAGCTCCTTGCCGGTACGGCGCAGATCTTCGCCGATGTGCGTACCTACTGGAGCCCGGAGGCGATAGAAAGGGTAAGCGGATGGAAACCGGATGGCATGATCGGGGATGGTTTTATCTATCTGACAAATTCCGGGGCCGCCGCCCTTGACGGGGCCGGGGGCTGCCTGCGCGATGGCTCTCCCCTGATTGAGCCGTTCTGGGAGATCCGCGAGGATGATGTGGAACGCTGCCTGCGCGCCACCCGATGGGGTCCGGCGAAACTGGTAACATTCAGGGGCGGGGGATTCTCGTCGGCGTATCGCACCCCGGGAGGCATGCCGATGACTATTAGCAGGATCTGCATCGTCAAGGGGATTGGACCGGTTCTGCAGATCGCCGAAGGATCAACGATCGACCTGCCGCCCGAAGCGCTCGAGGAGATCGTCGCACGGACGGACCCGACATGGCCGCGGACCTTTTTCGTCCCCCGTCTTACGGGGAGCGGAGTTTTTAGAAACGTGTACTCTGTGATGCGCGCCTGGGGGGCCAACCACTGCGCCCTCTGTTACGGGCATGTGGGGTCATATCTTGTAACGCTCGCTGCCATGCTTCGTATCCCGGTTGGTATGCATAACATTTCGTTCGAATGCCTTTTCAGACCATCCGCGTGGGACCTCTTCGGCACCGCGGACCCGGAGGCGGCGGACTACCGCGCGTGCGCTGCTCTCGGTCCCCTGTACGGTTCCTATTGACAGGGATTCCGCCGGTGCCTATAAGTATTCTGAGAAGTACTTTCCAGGGGTCATGGGCGAGTGGTCTTTGTATTGTAATCGAAATGAATATCAGGAGTGGTTAATATGGAGATTCCCTTTCGAATAAACCTGGACGGCAAAGTCGTCGTCATCACCGGCGGGGCGGGGGTGCTCTGCGGAGTATTCGCCTCGGCGCTCTCGGCCTGCGGCGCGAAGGTGGCCATACTCGATCTCAAGGAGGATGCGGCGGCCGGGAAGGCGCGGGAGATTAATGATGCCGGCGGGACGGCGATGGGTGTTTCCGCGGACGTGCTGGATGCGGAAAGCCTGCGCGCTGCCGCGGAGCGAGTGCGAAAGGAATTCGGGAAGTGCGATATCCTTATCAACGGGGCCGGGGGTAACCACCCCAGAGGGACCACGACGCACGACTGGCTGGAGCCCGGAGAAGCTCTAACGGGTGTCGAGGGGACACGCTCGTTCTTCGACCTGGACCGGGCGAGCGTGGAGTTCGTCTTCGGGCTCAACTTTATCGGAACGCTCCTCGCAACCCAGGAGTTCGCCCGCGACATGGTTGAGCGCGGCGGCACGGTGCTCAATGTATCTTCTATGAACGCGCTGCGCCCGCTGACGAGAATCCCGGCATACAGCGCGGCCAAGGCGGCGGTGAGTAACTTCACCCAGTGGCTTGCCGTATACCTCGCGAAATCCAACATCCGGGTAAACGCGATGGCTCCGGGCTTTTTTCTGACCGAACAAAATCGGAGCCTGCTCGTTCAGCCTGACGGCGCGCCGACCCCGCGGGCCGGGAAGATCCTCGCCCACACCCCCATGGGGCGCTTCGGTTCACCCGGTGATCTGGTCGGAACGCTGCTGTGGCTTGTCGACGAACGCTCCTCCGGGTTTGTCACGGGAACGGTGATTCCGGTGGACGGCGGCTTCTCGGCGTATTCCGGTGTATAGGAGGCAGAAGCATGATACTGAGTTTCAGATGGTACGGAAAGGATGACCCGATCCCCCTGCGCCATATCCGTCAGATCCCCGTAATAAAGGGGATAGTCTCGGCTCTCTACGATGTGCCCGTTGGAGAGGAATGGCCGCGCGAAAAGATCGCCGCGCTCCAGCGGGCCGTTCGCGACGAAGCGCTCGAGCTTTCCGTGATCGAAAGCATTCCCGTGCACGAGGACATAAAGCTCGGACTGCCGACGAGGGACCGGTATATCGACAACTACCGCCGCAGTATACGCTCCATGGGCGCGCTCGGAATCCCCATCCTGTGTTATAATTTCATGCCGGTCTTTGACTGGATGCGCTCGGATCTATCGATGGAGCTGCCGGACGGGTCGACAGCGCTTTCGTACGATCATGAGGCTATTTCGTCGATCGACCTGAAAGACGGTGTTCTCGACCTTCCCGGATGGGCGACGAGCTATACGGCGGAAGGCCTTCGCTCGCTCCTCGACGCCTATGCCGGTATCGGGACCGAAGACCTGTGGCGCAACCTGGAGTATTTCCTTAAAGCGGTTGTGCCCGTCGCGGAGGAAAGCGGAGTGCGCATGGGGATACATCCCGATGATCCGCCGTGGCCGATCTTCGGGCTTCCGAGAATCATCACCGACGATGCCGCGTTCGAACGGCTGATCGGTATCGTCGACAGTCCCTCGAATGGAATTACCTTCTGCACGGGTTCGCTCGGTCCGAATGCCGGGATGGACCTTGTAAAGAGCATAGGGCGCTTCACCCGGAGGGGTCGAGTGCCATTTGTCCACGCGAGAAACATCCGCCGGACGGGCAAGCGAAGTTTCCACGAAACGGCTCACTGCACCGGATCCGGGGACGTGGATATGTACAGGCTTATGCGCGAACTCGCGGACGCCGGCTTCGACGGGGCGCTGAGACCCGACCACGGCAGGATGATCTGGGGGGAAAGAGGCCGCCCGGGCTACGGTCTGTACGACAGGGCGCTCGGCGCGATGTACCTTGCGGGCCTGTGGGAAGCCGTGATCGGTGCATCGCAATGAAGCCGTTCAGGAAATCGTACAGGGAGACGCGGGACGGAGGGTGCCGAGATGGGAATAAAGAATGAACGGGCCCGTCGTCTGGAGGACATCGCCCGCCGCTGCGGGGTTTCCATAAGCTCCGTCTCACGAGTGCTCAACAACGAGCCGGGCGTGTCGGCGGATACGCGCAGGCGCGTACTCGCCGCGGCAGGACAGCAGGAATTCCGGCCGCGCCCGCGCAAGAGACATCTTTCGAGGGCTTTGCTCGACCTGCTGGTCGTTATCCCCGAGGAGGAGGAGCTCTCAGCAAATCCCTTCCTGAACATCTCTGAACTCGCTGGCGCGATCGGCGAGGCCTTTCGCGACGAGAAAAAGCGGATAGAGGTCGCCCCAATCGGCGATTTTCTCGATTCGATCGGTAGGGACGTCGCCGGAGTGGACGGAGTGCTGTTCGCGTACAGGAGCGTGGATGACCTGGCACGGAGACGGCTGGCGGAACTGAAGATACCATACGTATTCGTCAGCCGCGTGATTCCGGGCGAGAACTATGTTTCATGCAATTACTACAAGAGCATGCTCGGTCTTACCCGCTTGATGATCGATTCCGGGCACAGGCGCCTCGGGTATCTCGGCAACGCGGGAAATCCGAACGATGAGGACCGCTTCCGGGGCTTTCAAACGGCGGTCGCGGAGGCCGGCTCCGTGAACACGGTACGCGTTTCGGCGAGTTCGATTTTCGGCGTCGATGAAAATGCGGTCCGCCTTTTTACGGACGGCCGATGCGACGCCGTGCTCTGCTTCAACGATTTCATGGCGATCAGGCTGATCGGCCATCTGAGAGACCTTGGTTTGACGGTGCCTTCGGACATCTCGGTTACCGGTTTCGACGACTCGCCTCTGCGCAGGGTTGCCTCTCCGCTCCTTACCACGGTGCGCCAGCCCACCTCCGAGATGGCCTTTCTGGCATCCCGCTGGCTGCGCGATAACATCCTGCACAAGAGCAACCGGAGGCTCTGCATAGAGGTGGAAGGCGAGATAATGCCGGGAGAGAGTACGCGGGCGCGCGGTTGACTCAGAAACCAGCGGCGCGAGCGTATGCGCAGGACATGAACAGCCCGAAACCGACGCGCAGGGCCGCGTCGATGAGGATGAGCCGGCGGCCCGCGGCGGGGCTCATCCGGGCCACGGCATCGAGAAAGAGCGAGCGCACTCTGTCCGCGTACAGCAGAATGAACGGACCGGTAAATACGAGGATCAGCCCGAGTGAAAAAACGATGCGTCCCCCCGTCGAACCGCCGGCGCAGGTCAGAGGTAGACCGACGGCTATCAGGATGGCGCCGTGAAGGAAGAAAAACCGGTGGGATATCCAGCGGCGCCAGAGGGCAAGAGCCCGTAACGGGATAACGGCCTCCAGGCTTCCCATCAGTACGAGAATGCAACCGAACAGAAATATATACAGGTCGAGCATGGTCATTATCGTCGTAGCAGTGCTCCCATAGGGGGTGGCACGGAGCGGAAATCAAGCGAAAATCTTCCATTCGCCCGCAAGAAATTTCGCTCGTTTTTTTTATTTGACATATATTTCTTTAGAAAAGCGAACTATCATAAGTTCGAGCCCGGTATATACCGGGGCATATCAGGCAAATGAGGTACTCATGGCGATAGAGAGAAAGGAGATCATTAAATTCGCGAAGGCGAGGAAGAACCACGAGCTGGACGACACCCCTTCGCCCAACCTCTACCGGGACATCTTCCCGTACGACAGGGTGTGCCGTATTCCGTTCGGCAACGAGATGATACCGCTGGTGCCGGCGTCGAGGTTTCGCATATCCGACACCACGTTCCGCGACGGCCAGCAGGCGCGTCCTCCCTATACTGTGGAGCAGATAGGGACCATCTTCGATTTCCTGCACCGGCTTTCGGGGCCGAACGGTCTGGTAACGCATTCCGAGTTTTTTCTCTATACTCAGAAGGACCGCGAGGCCGTCGATCGCTGCCGGTCCAAGGGTTATTCATTCCCGCGCATCACCTCGTGGATCAGGGCGAACAAGAAGGACTTCGAGCTGGTAAAGGAAATGAAGATCGAGGAGACCGGCATACTCACCTCTGTGTCGGATTACCACATCTTTCTGAAGCTCAACAAGACCCGCCGTGAGGCGATGGAGGAATACCTGGAGATCGTGTACGCCGCGCTGGAGAACAACATCATTCCGCGGCTTCATTTCGAGGACATAACGAGGGCGGACTTTTACGGCTTTGTCATTCCGTTCGCGCAGAAACTCGTCCGGATAATGGAGAAAGGAAAGATCCCCATAAAGATACGCCTGTGCGACACCATGGGTTACGGAGTGACCTATCCCATGGCCGAGCTGCCGCGGTCGGTGCCGAGGATGATACGCGCGATGATCGACGAAGCCGGAATGCCCGGCGAGCTCCTCGAGTGGCACGGTCATAACGACTTCCACCGCGGCTTCACCAACGCCACCTACGCGTGGATGTACGGATGTGAGACGGTCAACACGACGTTGCTGGGTTTTGGCGAACGTACGGGAAATACGCCGCTCGAGGCGATGGTCGTTGAATACCTGTCGCTGACAGGCGATGACGAAGGAATAGACCTCACGGCGATCACCGATATGGCCCACTACTTCGAGTCGATCGGTTTCAAGATACCCGAGAACTATCCCTTCGTGGGAGCGGACTTTAACGTGACCCGGGCGGGCATTCATGTGGATGGGCTCATCAAGAACGAGGAGATTTACAACATCTTCAATACCGAGAAGCTGCTCAAACGTCCGATCGCGATCGCCATAACCGACAAGAGCGGGACGGCCGGGATAGCACGCTGGCTGAACAGTCATCTCGGGCTGGCCGGCGAAGGCGCCATCGACAAGAAACACCCCGGCGTCGTCGGCATGCACAAGGAGATTCTCAAGCAGTACGAGGCGGGGCGCGAGACATCGATGTCGAACGATGAGCTCGAGAAACTGGCCAGAAAGCATCTGCCGGTATATTTCATCTCCGACTTCGACCGCATCAAATTCCGCGAAAAGAAGTACGCCTTTTCACTGCTCGAGCGTTTTCTGGAAAACGCGGATATCAGGTCGATGCAGCGTGAAAAACAGGAGGCGCGGCTTCAGGACCTCGTGGACGAATATCCTTTTGTGTCGTTCGCGTATGTCGTCGATACCAGCGGCGACAAGGTGACACGGCATATCACACAGCTGTCGGACAAGTCGAAGTACGACAAGAACCTCATCGACAAGAACTATGCCGATCGCGACTGGTTCATCAATGTCGTGAAGACGGGCAAGATTTATGTGTCCGACATCTTTACCTCGAAGATTACCGGGAGTCTCATGATAACGGTGTCCGGCCCGATCAGCGACGAGAACGACAAGCTGATAGGTGTACTCGGTCTCGACATCCGCTTCGAGGACGTCGCAAAGATCGAGGATATGGATGTGAGCGAAAGCGCTGGCAAGAATTAGGAGTTACCGGAAACACACGAGGAGGCCCGGTGTTCGCCGGGCCTCCTCGTTCAGAGCGGCCCGGCGGTAAGAACCTGGCCGAAGATGTGGACTTACATATAGCGCTCGATCGTGTCCATAAGGGCCTCTTCGAGATCGGAAAGGCACGAGATTCTCTCCTCGAAGCTCAGTGAATCGAACGAAGGAATTGTCACGTCCTCTCCGGTCATTTCCGTGGAAACACTCACCGAATCGCCCGTTGTATCGATGGATATCGCCGCGGAAAGCGTGATCAACGCTCCGTTGCGCCTTCGCCGTATTTTGACGTTGAGAAGCGTGTTCATCGCGATTCAACCCGTTTCCTTCCGGGGTCGGCATGAGAAGAAATCCAGGATGGAATTTCGTCCCTCAACAGCCGAAGGTCCCCTTCGCGGGTCAGATTGTGGTCGCCGTCGGGGACCACAACGACCTTCCGCTCGACAGCGAGCACATCCCGCAGAATGCCCGCGTTGCGAACGTTTACGACGCGGTCTTCGGCGCCATGTATAACGAGTGTCGGCACGGAGACCGAACGTACGGTAGATATCATGTCGAGAGCACGCGCTTCCCTGAAAAATCCGTTCCCGATGGGTATTCCGTCAACGATCGTATATCCGTCTTCAGGAAGGCCTGTAAGGTCGAGTCCGCCGGAAAGCGTATCGAGCAGGCCGCCGAGATCGACCGGGGTGGCGATGAGTGTAAGGGAGCGGAGGTCTTCAGGCAGTGACGCGGCGTAGAGGAGAGCGACCACACCACCCATGCTCGAGCCGACAAGGTGCAGGTGGCTGGCGCCGCGTGCCCGAAGGAACGCCACGGCCGATTCAAGGTCGCGGACTTCCCGCAGTATGGAGAATTTTTTGAAGCTCTCCGGTATGCCTGACACGAAGGAGAAATCGAAGGTGAGGAGAGTAAATCCGGTACCCGTGATATCGGCGGCCAGGTTCACTATTTTATACGCGTCCTTCGAGGAAAACAGGCCATGGCAGAAGAGCACGGTCCCCCTGGAGTCTTCCGCTGGAGAGTACAGGCGTCCACTGAGCAGATCCCCCTGATCGTTATGGAATACGATATTTTCAGTTTTCATCTCGATTGAATGCCTGCCAGATTATAGCGCACCGAACGGACCGCTTCCGCGATGAAAAACAGACTACCGGTAACAGATCGGATGCTATTGGACAATTATAATTTTAAATTTATATTATTTTTAACATTGAATATGCATGAGCGATGGAAGAAGGTCGGTGTCGCCTTCTATGGTGATCGCACCAGGCGTATTTCAGGTTCGAAGTATCCGTCCGAAGATCGTCCGTCGATGACTGTGCGCGTGGGTGAGAGAACGAGGCCGGGCGCCTTCGATGTACCCGAAAGAGATGCACGGAAGACGAAGTACGTCGAAGAGGTTTTCGTAAAACCGGAGCCTGAAGACGGTGAAAGAGCGTTTGCGTCGTTCTTCATTTCGTAGATGTTTATCCTGATCGCGTCGTCGCCCTCCGCGGTGTATATCCCCTTGAAAACGACAGCGCTTGTATTGAGATGGATGACGCAGAGGGACTGGTAATTTTTCTGAAACCTGAAGGTATAACCGTAGCCGCCCTTGTACAGGAGGCGCCAGGTTCCGTGAAGGCGCGATATGTCAAGCTTCCCCGCGGGATGCAGTCCCGTTACGGGCAGGAGCCAGAAGGACAGGAGAATGGCCAGCGTCCTTTTCATCTTGCGGGAACGATAAACCCGTGGTCGCACTTCCGCAATTCTTTTATTAATACCGTAAAACCTCTGGCTACACCGATACCGGCGGGCGTTCACCGAGGCGCCGGACTATGTCGGCGCTTATGTCGGCTAAGCGCTCGCAGCCGGTGAGTATCATGGCCTGCTCGAGCTCCCTCCTGAGCGAGTTTAGGTAGAAGCTCACTCCCCGCGGACCCATGCCTACGGCCGCGATGGCGATCGGGCGCCCGATGAGCACGTAATCCGCGCCCAGGGCAAGCGCCTTGAGCACATCTACACCGGTGCGGAAGCCGCCGTCTATCATGATACGGATGCGTCCGCGGACCTCCCGTACGATTTCCTCGAGGACGTCCATGGTCCCGGCCATCTCGTCCAGCACCCGGCCGCCGTGGTTGGATATGACAATGCCGTGAGCTCCGGTCTCGACGGCGAGTACGGCGTCGCGAACGGTCATTATCCCTTTTAAAATAAAGGGAGCGCGCGTGGATCCGATGAGCGCGCGGAGATCGGACGGGCTCTTGGGGCCCACGGCCTGGTTTTTCATGGTCATGGTCTTGAAGACGACGGCGTCGATGTCCATTCCAACGGCGACGGCGTTTACCTTCTCCGCGGCCTCTATCCGCAACATCACCTCTCTGTTGTCGGCCCTGGGCTTGAATACGGGAACGCCGGCGCCCGATGCTTCCTGAAGAGCCTGTATGCCGATCTTGTATTTGTCGGGCGTCGCTCCGTCGCCGACGAAAGCGATGGTGCCCGCCTCGATACAGCCCTGTATGACCGCGCGGTTGTATTCCAGCTCGTCCATGGCGCCGCCCATGTTGGTGACGCTTCCGGTGATCGGGGCGGCCATGACGGGCAGTGCGAGAGGAGTCCCGAAAAACGACGTGGAGGTATCGGGCTGCGTGACGGCGTGGATGACGCGCGTATTGATCTTGTAGCCCTGAAAGGCCTCGCTGTTGCGCCTGAACGAGGCACCGGTCCCGGCGCCGCCCATCCCGGGTACCCCTGTCGGGCAGTCTCTTCCATCACAGGTCTTGCACGCGTAACAGGCCTTCTTGAAACGCTCGCGCGCCGCGACCCGGATGACCTCCATGGAGAGTTCCGCCTCCTCGAAGACCTCGATGGTGAGGGCCTCGCGGCAGCGTCGGACAGCCTCCTCGGCCTCGGGGAGGGTGTCGGCGACGGCTATGATATGACCGGCCTTCTCCACGTTGGAGCGCGGCTCGACTACGCGGTCTCCCGGTTTGACGTTAATGAATATCTCGGCGATGCCGGGAATTTTCAGCGCGTCCTCGATTCCGGCGACACGGCGGACAATGCCGGGACGGGTTATGATCGCCCGCTCGATGGAAACCCGGTGGTGAAGCGGCTCGAGATTGCCTGGCTCCTGGCCCAGGGCGATCTCGATCGCGGCGCGAATGAGATCGACGCCGGTGGAAAGAGGATAGGTATAGGCGGACATAAAGCCGCCCGAAAGACGGGCCGCGAGCTCGCCGATCATGGGGCCGTGGGGGGTAAGTTTGATGTCGCCCTTCGCGCATCCGTTTTCGATACCGAGAGCGCGGATTCCCTTTTTCATCACCTCGCAGGCCGCCTGCTGCATCGCTTCGGGAAGCTGCGAGGGCATCGTATGACCCGTCTCCACAAAATAGGGAGCGCGCTCGATAATCCTGTCGGCTACGCCGGTTATGGTTATTTCGCCCTTATAGACGACCGCGTCGATAGAAAGTTCGGGGCCATCCATGAATTCCTCGATGATGAGCTCTCCGCTCGGAGAGGCGGCCTTGGCGAACTTGAAAGCGTCCGCGATCTGGGTTTTGTTGTCGATGCGCATAACGCCACGAGCTCCCATATTGTCGGTGGGCTTGAGCACGAGCGGGAAGGAGAGAAGCCGGCACGCCTTCTTGGCGTCAGAGAGCGACCATACGGGAAGGAAACTCGGGCACGGAACATCGTGGGCCGTAAAACGCATTCGCATCTTCAGTTTGTTTGTCGATGCCTCGGCGTCGTCGAATTTGATCCCGGGGAGGCCAAGGGCGTTGGCCACGGCAGCCACGGTCATCGAGGCGTCCGTGCCGACGGTGAGAACCGCGTGGATGGGTGTGATTTCGTTCTGCGTCTTCGCCACGCGCACCGAGCCCTCTATATCGCGGGTGGACATGACGATCGGGATATCGGCGTATTTCATCCCCAGGGCGTTGGGATTATAATCGGTTACGATGACCTGATGTCCCATTCTCTTCGCGGCCTGAACCGCGGGGGTTTGAAGAAGTCCTCCACCTATGATCATGATGGTCTTTTTCATGGGGCCCGCCTGTGCACGTATGGATTTTCCGGTGTGCCGGGTTATGTCACACTGTATCCATATTTTCGGCCGGGGGGCTCGATTTAATAATCATTTTAACGGAAGGGGCGCGGAAATAGTGAGCATAAACCGACTATCGCCACCATAATACGGGCCACCCCCGAAGGCGGGCGACGCGTTTGAGCCTACGGGCCGGGGTGACGCACATCGGAAAACCCACCTTGTCGAGTACGGGAAGGTCGGCCGCGGCGTCCGCGTAATAGAAGGCGTCTTCGAGCGAGCTGCGGCTGGACGCGCAGTAGAGTATCACGCGATTGAGCTTTTCGGCGCCGTAACAGTATTTTCCGGCAAGTCTGCCGGTCAATACGCCGTTGTGGGCCTCGAGCGAGGTGCAGATGCAGTCATCCATGCCGAGGTGCTTTCTGACGGGTTCACAGATGTAGGTTGTGGAGGCGGAGAGGATGACGGTTTTACCTCCATTGGAGCGATGAAATTCGACGGCCTCCCGGGCCTCCCGGCGAACACGGTGTATGAGCACGTCTTCGAAAAACCGCGCGCAGAAATCGCGGATCTTCTTTTCGGGCCAGCCCCGGTATTTCATGATCCAGCGACCCACGATTTCGCCGCTGTCCGTAAATCCGGCCCGGTAGAGGAGCGACGAATAAATACCATTCACCAGTTCGCTGTGACTGAGCAGGCCGTTTTTATACGAGTAGCGGACGAGGTACCGGCCGCTGCTGCCCGAGAGGAGTGTGTTGTCGAGGTCGAAAAACGCTATGTATGGTTTCATGCCTGCCCCGCTTTGGATCTCACAATGATGCGGACCGGGGATGTTTTGTCCATATTTTTGTGAACGGGAGAGCACACCCTTTTTTTTATATTTACGTTGACAGGTACCCCCATGCTCAGATAACCTGTGGTTTTAAGATGAACGGGCTCAAGCGAAAAGACCTACTCGATATACAATCCCTCAGCACCGAGGAAATATCCCTTATCTGTCAGTCGGCGCGTTATTTCAAGGACCTTTTCACGCGCTCCGTTAAGACCGTGCCGATCCTTCGGGGGAAGACCGTATGCACACTGTTTTATGAACCGTCGACCAGGACCCGGATCAGCTTCGAACTGGCGGCGAAGCGTCTCTCGGCCGATATGATCAATGTCGCGGTGGCGACCTCGAGCGTGGTGAAGGGGGAGTCGCTCATCGACACGGTGCACACGATGGAGGCCATGAAGGCCGATTACATCGTGATGAGACATGCGGCGTCGCTGGCGCCGCATTTTTTATCGAAAAACATCGAGGCATCGGTTATCAACGCGGGCGACGGCTTTCACGCACATCCCACGCAGGCCCTGCTGGACACCTATTCGATACTCGAAAAAAAAGGGACTCTCGAGGGGTTGCGCATTGGAATCGTGGGGGATATAAAACATTCCCGGGTTGCGCGCTCGGACATCGAAGCGTTCAAGCGCCTCGGGGCGCGAGTGGTGCTGTGCGGACCGCCGACGCTGGTCCCCGACGAGTTCAGGATCTACGACGTGGATATCTCCTATAACCTCGACGAAATACTGCCGGAGCTGGACGTAATCAACATGCTGCGCATACAGCGCGAGCGTCAGAAAGGCTCGCTCTTCCCATCGCTGCGCGAGTATCATCAGCAGTACGCGCTCACCGAGGATCGGCTGGGACGGTGCAAATCGGACATCATCGTGATGCATCCGGGACCCATCAATCGCGGGATCGAGATCGACCACCGGGTTGCCGACAGCCCCAACTCGATCATCAACGAACAGGTCACAAACGGGGTCGCGGTCCGCATGTCGATATTCTACCTGCTCGCCGGGGGGACCCCGCTCGAGGAAATCGATAAGGTATAGCAATGGCGATAATAATAAAGAACGGCAGGGTGGTCGATCCGGCCTCAGGTCTGGACGAAGTCATGGACGTTCATATCACCGGGGAAATCGTCTCGAAGATCGGCCAAGATATCCCGGTCGAGCCGGGATGCGAGCTCATCGACGCCGGTGGATGCGTTGTGCTTCCGGGGCTTGTGGACATGCACGTGCATTTCCGCGAGCCGGGAAGCGAGGACAAGGAAACCATCATCGGCGGATCGACCGTGGCGGCGAAGGGGGGCTTTACCTCGGTGTGCACCATGCCGAACACAACGCCGGTCATAGACAATCAGGCCCTGGTTCGCTTCATCAAGCTCGAGGCGGAGAAGGGCCCGATCAACGTGTTCCCTATAGCGAACATCACCAAGGGGGCGCGCGGCGAGGAGATCACCGAGATGGGCGAGCTGGTGAAGGGCGGAGCGGTCGGCTTCTCCGATGACGGAAGGCCGGTGCTGAGCTCAATTCTCATGCGGCGCGCGCTCGAGTACGCCCGGATGTTCGACGTTCCCATCATCTCTCACGCGGAGGACACCCTTCTCTCGGACGAGGGCATCATCAACGAGGGGGTCACCTCGACCCTGCTGGGCCTGAAGGGAATACCGCGGGAGGCGGAGGAGGTGATGATCGCGCGCGACGTGCTGCTGGCGCGGCTCACCAGGGGACGGCTGCATATCGCGCACGTATCGTCCGCGGGTTCGATAGAGATCATCCGATGGGCCAAGTCACGCGGCGTACAGGTGACCTGCGAGACGGCCCCCCATTATTTTTCGCTTACGGACGCGGCCGTGGAGGAACACCTCTCCATGGCGAAGATGAACCCGCCGCTTCGCACCGAGGAGGACCGCGTGGCCATGATCGAGGGACTGCGCGGCGGCGTCATCGATGTGATCGCGACGGACCACGCGCCGCACCTCATGAACGAAAAGATGCAGGAGCTGGAATACGCTCCCTTCGGCATTATCGGCCTGGAGACGGCGGTCCCCCTTGTCATAACGGTGCTGGTCAAGCGGAACGGATTCTCCCTGGTGGACGCCTTCAGGCCCCTGACGATCAACCCCTCCAGGATTCTCGGGATATCCCGCGGAGAGCTGAGGGCAGGCGCGGCCGCGGACATCACCATCGTCGACCCGGAGAAACGAATAGTTGTCGACGATTCCTTCCTGATCTCCCGTTGTAAGAACACGCCGTTTATGGGAGCGGAGCTCTCAGGTTCCGTGGAGTATACGATCTGTTCCGGGAAAGTGGTGTACACCCGCGGGCGCTGACCGTACGCCATCTAAAGCACTACATCGTCTGTTTTATATATCGCGAAAGCGATTCCGATGCCTTCAGGCGCGCGCCGTGCGGATACAGGCGTCATGCCGTCTCAGGGGAAAGGCACCCGCACGCTGAACCTCGTTTCCTTATCGCGCGAAAGATCCACATCCCCCCTGAGCTGTCTGGCCAGCATTCGGACAAGCCCCAATCCCAGACCCGGCGAAGCCGAGATATCGAAATCCCCGGGGAGGCCGGGGCCGTCGTCGGCCACCCCGAGCAGCAACGTGCTCTCGGCGAGCTCGAGTGTAATCCGAAGTGTGCCGCCGCGTTCCCCGCCGAAGGCGTGTTTGATCGAGTTGGTGACGAGCTCGTTTACGATGATGCCGAGGGAAGCGGCCCTCTTGAAGTCTATACCGGCCTGGGCCATCGAGAAATGCAGGCTGATTCCCGTTCCCTCCTCGATGTGTGTTCTCACAAGCGACCGGACAATCTGTTCGATGTAGGAGTCGAGGCGTATACGATCGCCCCCCTGCGAATGGTGAAGGAGGGCGTAAAGCCCCGAGAGTGTGGCGATTCGATCACGTATTCTGCCGAGCGGCGCGCCGAGTTCCTCGCTGTGCGTCCTGTTGATTTCCAGGTTTACAAGCGAGGTGATCATGGCGAGGCTGTTCTTCACGCGATGTTGAAGTTCGCGGAGCAGGAACTCCTTCTCTCTGAGCGAGCGCGCGAGCTCGATCTCGGCCCAATAGCGTTGAAGGGCCA
>ENA-UOWG01001631-UOWG01001631.1-activated-sludge-metagenome-genome-assembly--contig:-NODE-1631-length-21516-cov-7.056428_pt1 | contig 21516 bp, 24 predicted proteins | sample MGYA00238147_ERZ761563 | MGnify/ENA primary metagenome ERZ761563 (study PRJEB28884, sample SAMN05720216) | anaerobic digester metagenome | isolation source: active sludge of municipal... | reverse complement strand
TCCCTGTCCGTGGAGGCCCGCCTGACCATGAGCAATATGGCCATCGAGGCCGGTGGAAAATCCGGCATCATCGAGGCCGACGGCAAGACTGAGGCCTACGTGAAGTCCCGGACGAAACGTCCCTATAAGATATACAAGAGCGACCCGGACGCCTCCTACGTCGAAACTGTCGAATGGGACGTGACTCATATGGAGCCTCAGATCGCCCGGCCGTCCCTCCCGTCCAATACGGTCGGTGTGTCACAGGTCGCCGGGACGAAGGTGGATCAGGTCTTCCTCGGTTCCTGCACGAACGGCCGTATCGAGGACCTCCGCGTGGCGGCGGCCATCCTGAAGGGCCGCCAGGTGGCCCCCGGAGTCCGGTTGATCGTGATCCCGGCGACGCACAATATCTATCGGCAGGCCATGAAGGAAGGGCTCCTCAAGATATTCTCGGAGGCCCGGGCGGCGGTCTCGACGGCCACGTGCGGCCCCTGTCTGGGCGGGCATATGGGCGTCCTGGCCGAGGGGGAAGTCTGTTTGTCCACGTCGAACCGGAACTTCCCGGGGCGGATGGGACACAAGGACGCGCCAGTCTATCTGGCCAACCCCGCGGTGGCGGCGGCGACGGCCGTGGCGGGATGCATCACGCATCCGGACGATGTGGTCAAGAAAAGCGGGAGGAAAAAGTGAAGACCAACTTTCGAGGGAAAGCCCATAAATTCGGTGATGACGTCGATACGGATTTCATCGTGCCGGCGAGATATTTGGTGACGACCGATCCGGTCGAGCTTGGAAAACATTGCATGGAGGGACAGGATCCTCAATTCGTGGGCCGCGTCCGCGCCGGCGACATCATGGTTGCCGGAAAAAATTTCGGCTGCGGTTCCAGCCGGGAACATGCACCCTGGTCCATCCAGGGGGCGGGCCTCTCCTGCGTGGTGGCCAAAAGTTTCGCCCGGATATTTTTCCGGAACTCCATCAACATCGGCCTTCCCATTCTGGAATCCCCCGAGGCCTCCGAAAAGATACAGGACGGAGATGACGTGGAGGTGGATCTGACCACGGGCGTCATCAAGAACCATACCCGCGGGGAGACTTATTCCAGCCGGCCCTTCCCGGAATTCATGAGACGCATTGTCGAATCGGGCGGTCTCATGAAATACGTCAGAAAGAAACTCGCCCTCCCGGGAAAATGAACGGAGAGACGGATCCTTACGCGGAGAAAAGGTCCGCCCCCCGCGTTCCTGCGGATGTCGTCGTCGAGATCTATCAGTCCGACGGGAAGACGCTCGTCGGGGTGGCCCATCTGTTGAACCTGTCCGCCACGGGCACCTGCCTGGATACGGTGGCGGTTTTGACGGAAAAATCGTCCGTGGTGATCCGGCTCCTTCTCAAAAGGAGGCACTTGCTGACGCTGCCGGGCGACGTGGTCTGGGTGAAGACGTTCCCCCATGGGCATGAATACGGGATCCAGTTCGGACAGGTGGAGGAGACCCAGCTCCGGACGATGAAAGCTTTTATCGATGAATATTTCGGTTCGGATAAACAGGGAGGAAAATAATGGCCAAGAGTCTCACGGAAGATAAATCGAAACAGCAGGCGGTCGCCGTTCCTAAAGGCAAGAGATCCTATAAGATCGCCGTGATGGGGGGGGACGGCACGGGTCCCGAAGTGGTCCGCGAAGGAGTGAAAGTCCTTCACGCGCTTGAAAAATCAGCCGGGTTGTCGTTCGAGTTCACGGATTTCGACCTGGGAGGGGCGCGCTATCTGAAGACCGGGGAGACTCTCCCCGAAACCGCCCTCGCCGAACTGAAGAAGTTCGACGCCATCTACCTCGGGGCCATCGGTCATCCCGATGTGAAACCCGGCATCCTCGAAAAAGGAGTCCTCCTTCGTCTCCGTTTCGAACTGGACCAATACATCAACCTTCGTCCCGTGAAACTGTATCCGGGAGTTGAGACGCCCATCAAGGACAAAGGGCCGGAACAGATCGATTATGTGGTGATCCGCGAGAACACGGGCGGAATCTATACGGGCGTGGGCGGGGTGAACATGAAGAATACCCCCCAGGAGGTCGCCGTGCAGAGCGCCGTCTATAGCCGGTTCCAGGTGGACCGGTGCCTTCGATACGCGTTCGAATACACGCGCGCCCGCAATAAGAGAAAAACACTGGCGCTTTGTGGCAAGACCAACGTGTTGACCTTCTTGTTCGATCTGTGGGAACGGGCGTTCCATGAGATGGGGGCCAAGGATTACTCCGAGATCAGGCGGGACTACTATCACGTGGATGCGACCTGCATGTGGATGGTGAAGAATCCGGAATGGTTCGACGTGATCGTCACGGACAATATGTTCGGCGACATCATCACCGATCTGGGCGCCATGACGCAGGGAGGGATGGGGATCGCCGCCGGAGGGAACATCAACCCCGACGGGGTGTCCATGTTCGAACCCATCGGCGGTTCGGCACCGAAATACACGGGAAAGAATGTCATCAATCCGTTGGCGGCCATCTGCGCGGGAGGCATGATGCTGGACCATCTCGGCGAAAGAGAGGCGGCCCAGCGGTTGGAGAACACCGTCGTCAAGCTCCTCCAGAGCGGCAAAATGAAGAGCATGTCCGCCGGGAAGATGGGGATGAGCACATCCGACGTGGGGGATTGGATCGCGTCCAATATATAACGTTTCAGGTTCTGTCCACGAATAAATCCCCGTCCGGGTTCCCGCGCGGGGATTTATTTTTTTGGGGTCATCCCCAGAAGCCGGGGATGAGCGTCTTGCAGTGAGGGCACTGCCCGAAAGAATCCTTTAGCAGGTTCTTCCGCACAAAAAATCCGTAGCGTTCCACCAGGGTTTGCCGGCATTTCGCGCAGCGCGTGTTTTCAAAGGGGCCCACTTGCCCCGGCTGATTCCCCGCGTAGACGTAGCGTAAACCCTCCCGTTGACCGATCTCCGCCGCCCGGATCAGATGGGCGGCCGTGGCGTCCGGGGGGGAGTGCATCTTGTAATCCTTATGGAAGGCGGTGACGTGCCAGGGGATGTCCGGTGATACGGACACGATGAACCGGGCCATCTCGCGGAGATCGTTCTCCGAATCGTTGAGTCCGGGGATGACGAGTGTGACGATCTCCATCCAGTAACCCAGGGCATGGATGGACGTGATGGCGTCCAATACTTTCTGAAGGTTTCCTCCGAGTTTCCTGTAGAACGGGTCCGAGAAGGATTTAAGGTCCACTTTGAAGAGGTCAAGCCTTGGCCGGAGGTATTCCAACGCGTCGCGGCTGGCATATCCGTTGGAGACGAAAGCGGTCTTGAACCCCGCGGCGTGGGCTTCGTCGAAGACGCGCGCGGCCCATTCCGACGTGATGAGAGGTTCGTTGTAGGTGCTGACGATCACGCGCGCATCGGATTCGGCGGCGAACCGGATGATCTGTTCGGGACGGACGGCTGTGACCGGGATCGTCGGCGCGTCCGGTTCTCGATAGGATTGAGAGGTCTCCCAGTTCTGGCAGAAATCGCAATGATAGTTGCACCCCAGCATGCCGAAACTGAGGGTGTTGCAGCCCGGATGCACGTGGAAGAAGGGTTTTTTCTCGATGGGATCACATTGGAGTCCGGCCACGTATCCGTCCGGCGAGTAGAGGATCCCCTGGCGGTTGAATCGCACGCGGCAGATGCCGGAATGTCCTTCGGGAATGATACAGAGGTGGGCGCAGGCCGTGCATCGGACCTTGTTGTCGGACTGCGGTGTATACAGTGCTCCTTCGCGCGCGCGCCGCGTCAACAGTTCGCCTGACGCCGCTGAAAGAGGGAGATCGTCCATGGGCGGGTGCCGGAATTCAGAGGGTCCCGCGTCCGGTTCCCTCCGGCCGGTCAGACGAGGTCCTGCTTCTCTTCGTCTTCTTCCTCGGCCGGTTTCTCTTCCTCTCCCACTTCGTGGCTGCCCGTGGGGAGAGAAAAGACATCGTCGTCGTTTTCCTCTTCGTCGTCCTGTTTTTCCTTGTCCAGTTCCGTCAGTTCGTCGTCCGTCGGTTGTTCTTTTTCAGTCTCGAATTCTTCGGCCCCCGCGTCCTGGACGGGCGGCGGGGGGAGGCGTTGACCGGACGAGGTTTTTTTCGTTTTTGGAGCCGGCGTCTCTTTGACGGCTCTCTTCTTTGAAACCTTTTTTGTCTTCCGAGTTTTCTTTTTCATGTGCTTTCTCCTCGAAGGGTCAATAGATGACTTTATTGAGGGGGTATTCGATGATGCCGGTCGCGCCGGCCCGCTTGAGAGCCGGGATGATCTTCTTGACTTCCTTTTCGGCCAGGATGACCTCGATGGCCACCCACCCCGGGATGGTGAGGTGGGAAATGGTCGGTTTTTTCATGGCCGGCAGGACTTTCTCAATCTTCGGCAGGTCCTTTTCCTCGATGTTCATCTTGAGTCCGACCATGCCCTCGGCTTCCAACGCCCCTTTGAGCAGCATCAGGAGGTTTTCAATCTTGTTCTTTTTCCATTCGTCTTTCCAGGATTCGGCGTTCGCGATCAGTCGGGTGGATGAGGTCATGAGTTCCTCGACGATGCGCAGCTTGTTCGCCCGGAGACTGCTGCCGGTCTCCGTGAGTTCGATGATGGCGTCCACCAATAGTCCCGCCTTGGCTTCCGTGGCTCCCCACGAGAATTCGACGTCCACCGTCACCCCGTTCTTCTTGAAGAAGTTGTTCGCGATGTTCACCACCTCCGTGGCGACCCGCTTGCCCTCCATGTCTTTGACGGACTTGATCGGGGAGTCGTTGGGAACGGCCAAAACCCATCGCACCGGCCGGTAACCCGATTTGGCGTAGATCAGCTCCCCCACTTCCTTGACCTTGGCTCCCGTCTCGAGGATCCAGTCGTATCCGGTCATGCCCGCGTCGAAGAGGCCCTGCTCCACATATTTCGCCATCTCCTGGGATCGAACGAACATGATCTCCAATTCGTCGTCGTCGCAGGTGGGGAAGTAAGACCTGTCCGATGGTTTGATGCGGACGCCGGCCCTCTTGAAAAGTTCCAGAGTGGATTCCTGCAGGCTGCCTTTGGGAAGACCTAATTTCAGTTTGCTCATGGGATGATCATCGACTCCTTATCGTGGGATGGTTTCAAAATCCGTTCGGATTCCAATAACACCAATTCGGCGCGTCACTGAGCATCGGGCTCAGTAATTGAAGAGGAGGGCGGCGGAGGTCAGCGTGTCGTTTCTGCCGAATCCCGGCGCGGGTTCATTGACGTGCTTGACGAGATAGGACACTTTCAAGGACATATGGGCCGACATGGCCGAGACCAGCGCTGTTTCCGCATTCACCCGATACCCCTTGGCCCTCTCGAAGTTGTGCAGGTATTCGGCGTCCTGGGAAAACTGGGACGTCGGGCTGAAGTTGAACGCATATTTGGTGTAGGCGCGCCCCGAGGAGAAAGTCTCTCGTTCCGATCGGATGCGCTGTTCGTTGACGTAGCCGCCGCCGAGTTCCAAGATCCAGTGGTTCCGCGGGGTCTTGACGATTTCCCGTCCGAGGCCGACCGATGAATCAATGCGGTTGGCGATGCCCGCGAACCGGTTCTTGTCCCAGCCGCTCTTCTCGAAGGTATAGTTCCGGTCCGAAAGTTTGAAGGACATCTTCTCGTTGGCATAATATTGTTCCGCCGTGACCACCCGGGCGCTCTGGGAGCCCAAACCGCCGGCATTGATGTTCAAGATCCATCGGGTCCACCGGTATTCGAATTCGTCGGCGGCGCCGAGCGTTGTGGATTTGGTGTTCCCATTGGCGCTCAGATAGCTGATCTGGGTCTTGTTGGACCATTTCTTGGTCGGATTTTCTTCGGCCCGAGGTCTTTCGTTGAGGGAAACAACGAGAATCGCGCCGAGGATGAGGAATAAAGATTTTTTCATGGGAGTCCTTTTGAGTCTTTGGGTGAGCTGCTTAAAGGGGCAACGGTTGGGCGCAATGACCGCATCGCCGGGCCTCGAGGGGGATCGTCATCTGGCACTCGGGACACTTCTTTTCCGTCGGGGAGACGGGCGGATCGGAGCGTTTGAGACGGTTCATGACCCGCACCATGATGAAGATGGCGAAAGCGATGATCAAAAAATCCGTCACCGCGGTGGCGAACTTGCCGTAGCTCAGGACCACCGGCGGGATCCCCTCGGTGCCGGCTCTGAGAGTGATGACGAGGTCCGAAAAATCCGCATTCCCGAGAAGGAGTCCCAAGGGGGGCATCAGGATGTCGTTGATGAACGAGGAGACGATCTTCCCGAAGGCGCCGCCGATGATGACGCCCACCGCCATATCCATGACGTTTCCGCGCATGGCGAATTCTTTGAATTCTTTGATGATGCTCATCCTCTTCTCCTCCGGCCGACTGGTGTTTGGTGAATACGATCCATTATAGGAAAAGGCCCCCGCGTTGTCCATATTCCCCCGTCGTGAGTGAAGTTGACCGGGGGTGTCGAATATGGTTAAATCTCCGTTCCTGAGGCGGGTGTGTCCCTGTCAGGGAAACATCGTTCCCCGTCTCGGTCCGTTTAGGAATAGTCATGCTCCAGTCGTCTGATCCACACCCATCCCGAAGGAGGCCGTTCGCGTGAAAGCCGTCTATATCAAGGACCATGGCGACGCGGGCCGTCTGATCTATGGAGACCGGGCCACCCCCAAGCCGGGGGCCGGCGAGGCGCTCGTTCGCGTGAAAGCCTGCGGGGTCAATCACCTCGACCTTTGGGTCCGCCAAGGGATGCCCGGCCTGACGGTCCCGTTCCCCCATGTTCTCGGGTGCGATGCCGCCGGAACCATCGAGAAGCTCGGCACCCCCGTTCCGCATCTTTCCGTCGGGCAGAAGGTGTTCGTGATCCCCGGACTTTCCTGCGGTTCGTGCGAGGCGTGCCTGACAGGGCAGGACCATCTCTGCGCTCACTTTGACATCCTCGGACAGGTCCACGACGGCACCTATGCCGACTATGTATGCGTGCCGGTGGAGAACGTGGTCCCTCTTCCGGAACAGGCGAGTTTTGAAGAGGCTGCGGCCTTTCCACTCGTCTACATGACGGCGTGGGCGGCCCTCGTCACCCGGGCTCAGATCGGCGCGGGGGACAGGGTCCTGATCCACGCCGCCGGGAGCGGTCTGGGCGTGGCGGCCATTCAGATCGCTCAATTGTGGGGAGCTCAGGTCATCGCGACGGTCGGTTCCGAGGAGAAGGTTTCCAAGGCCCGAAAGCTCGGCGTCGAACGGATCATCAATCATCAAAAGAAAGACGTAGTCCACGAAGTCCGCCAGATGACCGATAAGAAGGGCGTGACCGTCTTGTTGGACCACGTGGGCGCGGCCACGTTCGAGAAGAGTTTGGCGTGCATGGCCCGGGGGGGGAGGATGATCGTCTGCGGAACGACCACCGGCGGCGACGTGAAGATGAATCTTCGCTCCCTGTTCTCGCGCAACGTCACTCTGCACGGCGTCCGGATGGGGGCTAAACAGGATTTCATGCAGGCCGCGCGGTTTTTCGGGAAGGGGGCCCTCCGGCCGGTCATTGATTCTGTTTTCCCGCTGAAGAAGGCTTCTGAAGCCCATGCGCACATGGAAGGAAGGAAGAACTTTGGAAAAATTATCCTTACCGTCTGAGACGCTGCCCGTTTTCCCGGCCGATGCCGAACAGAACCGCGTTTGGCTGGCCAACGAGGTGTTCTATAAGGCTTTCGAATCCTTGAACATGGAGATGATGGATGCCGTCTGGCTCGATGCGGATTATGTCAAATGCCTCCATCCCGGGGGGGAACTGCTGAGCGGGCGGGACCTCGTCATGAACAGCTGGCAGGAGATCTTTTCTTCCACCATCTCGGCGCGTTTTCAGCTGGCTCCCGTCGCGGTGCACGTCCACGGTCGGATGGCCTGGATGGTGATCCAGGAGGAAATGTCGGTCAATTCCGGCGGCCAGGTCAATAAAGTCAATCTATTGACGACGAATATTTTCGAGAAGAAAGACGGGGATTGGCGTTTGGTCCACCATCATTCGACCATCGTTCCGACGGAAGAACCGTTGGCGCACGCCCCGAAGACGATTCACTGAGTTTTACACGGAGGCCGTCATGCCGTTGTTTGAATACGAATGCAGCGACTGTCAGAAATCGTTCGAGTTGTTGTCTTTGCCGGGCCGCCCGGTGAAGGAAGTCTGCGCACATTGCGGTTCGAAGAAGATCATAAAAAAGATCAGCGTTTTCTCCGCCCACTCCTCCGCGCCCGTTCCGGCGTGCGGCGTCAAGGGGATGGGGGGGGACAGTCCCTGCGGGTCGTGCTGCGGGAATCCGTCGGCCTGCGGGCTGGGAGGCTGAAGGCCATGGCCAAGATATTGATCGCCGATGACGAGGCGGACATCCGCGATGTCCTGCGGATCGGGTTGGAACGTGCCGGTCATTCCGTCTCGGAGGCCAGCACCGGTTCGCAGTGTCTCGAGCGCTTGAAGGAAGAAAGACCCGACCTGCTGATCCTGGATGTCGAGATGCCGGGCTGGGATGGATACACCGTGCAATTGCATCTGTCCCAGAACGTGATGACGGCGAAATTGCCGGTCATCGTGATGACGGGCCTTCAGCCCGCCAAGAAACTCTTTGAGAATTTCAAGCAGGTGAAGGGTTTCCTCAATAAGCCGTTTGAGGAAGGCCAATTGGTCCAATTGGTGGACCGGTGTCTTCAGAAACAAAATCCATGAACGGAGGACGTTGCGGTGGCCGATGATAAATTTGATGCCATAGTGGTTGGAGCGGGGCCGGCAGGTGTGTCGGCGGCGTTGGTGATGGCGCGCGCGGGACTCAATGTGGTCCTGCTCGAACGGGGTGAATATCCCGGCGCGAAGAACGTGCAGGGGGCCGTGTTGTATACGAAGATGCTGGATGACCTCATCCCGGGATTCTGGAAATCCCCGGATTCGCCGATGGAACGCCACGTCACGGAACAGCGGTTCTGGATCCTCTCGAAGGATGCCGCGGCTCAGGCGGGTTTTAAGTCCGACCGGTGGGCGCGCGAACCGCACAACTGTTATACGATCATCCGGACGAATTTCGACCGGTGGTTCTCCAAAAAGGCGGAGGAGGCCGGCGCCCAGCTCTTCAGCGGGGTGACCGTCTCCGACGTGCTCAAGAAGGACGGCCGCGTGGTCGGAATCAAGACGAGCGAAGGCGACGAATTGTTCGCCGACGTCGTGATCGCCTGCGATGGCGTCAACTCCATGCTCGCCCAGCAGGTCGGTCTGATGGATGAATGGAAGGCGGACGAGGTCGCCCTCGGGGTCAAGGAGATCCTGGAGATGCCGAAGGAAAAGATCGAGGACCGGTTCTGCCTGGAAAACGGGGAGGGGACCACCATCGAGATGTTCGGCGACGTCACCCAGGGGATGTTGGGATATGCGTTTCTCTACACGAACAAGGAATCGTTGTCGATCGGTGTGGGATGCAAACTCTCCCATTACCAGAAGTCGCGCGTGAGACCCTACGATCTGATGGAATACGTGAAAAAACACCCGATCCTCCGCCGGCTGATTGCCGGGTCCAAAACGGTGGAATATTCCTCCCACCTGATTCCGGAGGGGGGATATAACTCCATGCCGCCCCTCTATACGGATGGTTTTTTGGTGGCGGGCGATGCGGCGCAGATGGTGAACGCCGCTCATCGGGAAGGATCTAACTTCGCCATGACGGCCGGCCAACTGGCCGGGGAGACCGTGATCGAAGCCAAGAAGGCGGGGGATTTCTCGTCCAAGACCCTGTCCCTCTATCGGAAAAAGATGGAATCCACTTATATCCTCAAGGACCTGTTCGACCACCGGGAATTGGAGAACAGTGCCGAACGGCACATGCCGCTCGTCCAGCAGGGGCCGGACCTCCTGTGCGAATCGCTGTATGATTTCTTCCACGTGGACGGTCTTCCCAAACGGGTCGGCTACGAGAGGATCCTCGACCGTGGCCTGAAGAACAAGGCCGTGCATGAGGCTCTCTGGAAAGAGATGAATGTCCGCAACATCGTGACGGGTTTGAAATACGGCCTGATGGCCGGAAAAAAATGGCTGGGGGGGAGGTAAAACCCATGACGACAGAACTGCCGAAGGTCAATATCGACGAAAAACTGGGATATCTCACCTATAAGGCCGATCATCAGACGCACATCACGATCGAGAAGCCCGAGGTGTGTTCCGAACAGTGCCGAGAGAAACCCTGCGCGTCCATCTGCCCCGCCCAGGTCTACCGGTGGGAGGAAGCTCAGAACAAGGTCATCGTCTCTTTCGAGAACTGCATCGAGTGCGGCGCCTGCCGCATGTTGTGTCCGTTCTTCAATATCAAATGTCATTGGCCGCGCGGCGGGTTCGGCGTCCAATACAGATACGGCTGATCTCCGAGGAGGGTTTATGGCAACCGATAACACACAGCAGGATCCTGCGACCAAAGCGGCGGATCTTCGCAGCCGCGTCGAAAAGGCATTGGAACACGTCCGTCCGGCCCTTCAGGCCGACGGCGGGGACGCCTCCATCGTGGACGTCACTCCCGACGGCAAGGTCATCCTGGAAATGACCGGCGCTTGCGGGGGATGCCCCATGGCGAACGTCACGCTCAAACAGGGGATCGAGAGGGTGATCCGCCAGGAGGTCCCGGAGATCACTTCCGTGGAGTCGATGTGACCGTTTGGGCCACAGGCGCTGAAAGATAATGGGCCGGTCGGCTTAAATAAAAGCTATCATAGGGGCATCAATCCCCCTTAAGAAGAAGGCGCCTTCCGTTGAAGGTTGGGTTTTCTTCTTCCTGGTTATACCGGAAAAATCGCAGAACGGTGCGCGTGCATTCAAAAAAGCGTGATTTCACGACAGGATGGGCCGAATGCTTCGGGTTCAGTTTTTCATCAAAAGGATAAAAAATGACCAATAAAACAGTGTTGCTGACGAGTGTGTTCAGACCTTTCGGATCCTCCTATGGCGATGCGCCGTCGGTGGGGTATGAACTCCTCCATAAGCAGGTGACCCTGGCTCAGGGGATATTCAGTCCCCGGGCGGTCAATAAATATTTTTCCTTGGATTACATCGCCGAGAACCTGGAGGCGCCGACGGTCGTTCTTCAATATCCCACGCGGAGCGAATTCATCCGGGAATTGAAAAAGGGATACGATTACGTCGGCATCTCATTCATCATGGCCGTGTTCCATAAGATGAAAGAGGCGGTGGAACTGGTCCGTCGGTATGCTCCCCAAAGTAAGATCGTGTTGGGCGGCTACGGCACCATCCTCGACGATGAAATGCTGAAGCCATACGGCGATTACATCTGCCGCGAGGAGGGCGTCCGGTTCTTCCGGCGGTTGCTGAACGAACCCGAGATCGCGATGCCTTACAAACATCCCCTAATGGTCACGAACCTGAAGATATTCTCCCTGCCCGTTTCCCGCACGGGACAGATCTTCGCCGGGCTGGGCTGTCCGAATGGATGCGATTTTTGCTGTACCTCCCATTTCTTCAACAGGCAGCACATCAAGCTCCTCCCGACCGGCAAGGACATCTTCGACGTCATACAGCGGTATTGGGAGATGGATCCGGAACTGGTCTTCATGATCTTTGACGAGGATTTCCTCCTGAACAAGCAGAGGGCCATGGAATTCCGCGATTGCGTCATCCGGAGCGGAAAGCTCCCCTCCATATTCGCCTTCTCGAGCATCAAGGCCTTGAGCCAATACTCGGTGCAGGAAATATTGGAGATGGGTATCGACGGTTTCTGGGTCGGCTTCGAGGGGACCAAATCGGGTTATGCCAAACAGCAGGGTCGTTCGGCGGAGGATATCTTCAAAGAGTTCCGCGAACACGGGATCACCATCCTGGCTTCCATGATCGTCGGGTTCGATTATCAGAACGAGAAGATCGTGGCGGAGGAACATGCCCATCTGATGGATTTGAAACCAGCTCTCGGCCAGTTTTTGATCTACGGCCCCGTTCCCGGGACCCCGTTCTTTAAACGGGTCATCGAAAAGAACCTCTTGCGGGACAGGTATAAGGGGCAGCACGAGAAATTTTTCCGCAAAGCGGATGGTTTCTCGGTCATGATGAAACATCCGACGATGACGTCCGACCAGGTGGAAGCTTTGCAGAAATGGTGTTTTGAACAGGACTACCAGACGCTCGGCCCCAGCATCTTCCGCATCGTGGAAGCCTGGTTCCTCGGTTACCAGAGGTTGAAAGGTTCCACCAATCCGCTGCTACGGCAGAAAGCGGATTTTTATGCGAAGTCTCTCAAAAAGAGTTACCCCATCTTCATCGTCGGTCAACTGATGGGGCCCAACGCGGAGGTCCGCCGTCATATCGGCGATCTGGCGTCCCGCATCCATGCGGAGTTCGGTCGGCCTTCCCTGGCGGATCGTTTCCGGTCCGCTGTGGCATTGGGGATGGCGTGTTGGACGTGGTTTAAGCTGAAATACGACATCTTCCAGCATCCGTCGTTGACTCGCAACGTCTATCGGATGCCGCATCCCGCCAGACCGTCTTTTCACTTGTGGAGGGAGATTTCCCATAAAACGAGAGGTCCTGAACTCCGAATACAGGTGGAGGAACAGCCCACCCAAAAACAGGTCTGGCTGCGTTTGGAGGGGATCCTCCCGGCGGGCCAGGGGGAAGATTTGGGACAGTCCATCCAGAAGGCGTTGTCGGGGACCCAAAGCAAGCTCGTTTTGGATCTGGAAAAATTGCACTTGAACGAAGGTCAGGGGATCCGCTTGATGGGGGATAAACTGGCCACATACCGGTCCCGCATCCGCCTGGTTTTACCCCATGTGTCCAACAGACATCCGGAAATGGCGGTCTTGGCGACGCGGTTTGAATCTTACAAAGGATAAAGGTTGGAGTTAAACGGCAATACGCTGAACGACGTCCCTCAGTTGATCGATTCCGAACGGTTTGTACAGACACCCCTTCACTTTTAAATCCAGCGCTTTCTGCATCCGGTCTTCCATCTCATAGCCGGTCATGATCACGATCGGTGTCTCGGGTTGTATCTTTTTGATCTCTTCGATTGTTTCCACCCCGTCCATCGGCGACATCTTCATGTCGGTGAAAATCAGATCCACGTGGTTCTCTTTGACCAGTTTCAAGGCGTCGGGTCCGTTTCCCGCGGAGAGTACCGAATAGTTGATCCCATCCGACAGTTCGAAACGGATCAGGGCTTGATATCCCGGTTCATCATCGACAACAAGAATGGTTTTCATGTTTTGTGGTCCGTCGGCGTCCTTTGAAACCATCTCAATTATACCACTTGGCAGCGGGATCGATTCATGTCGCGGAAAGATATTTTACCGAAAATGTGACAAAAGTCACATGAACGGGGGGGGATCCCAGCCCCCTTGACAAAAGGCCTTTTCGGGGGTAAGTTTATAGTAGTAACGACACTAGCACACCCCGGAAAACCGGGGGTCGCAAAGCCACGGGACTAAAGGTGTGAACCCATGTTCGCCGGGCTACCGAAAAAGAGGAAAGATATGGAACAGCGAGTCCGATCGTTCATGACCCGTTTTCCCATCCGGAAGGGGTGGGGGATCGGGTTTTTTGTTTCCCTCCTCATCCTTCAATCCCTCTGGAGCGGTCCGATGCTTTCCAGGGAGGAAGTGAAGTCTCAGTTGCGCCCGTCGACGCGACGGGTGGCGGCCCCGGCGGTGGAGGTCGCTTTGTTCAAAGTCTCTTACGACTTGGCGCGCGAGGCCGATGTCTCTGTGACGGTGTTGGATCTCCGGCGCGTCCCCATCCACACGTTCACCTTGAAACGCGGACAACAGGGGACGCAGGCCGGGAAGAATGAATTGATCCTGTGGAACGGCCGCACGCTCCAGGATACGGAGGCGCCCGCGGGGGAATATTGGGCGTCCTTGTCGATCCTCTATCCGGACGGACAGATGGAGACCCGGCGGTTCCGGTGGGTGAAAAACTGACATGACCACTCCTGCGCTGAAAAAAATCGCGGTGATGGGGCTCTCCCTGCTCCTGGGGGGAGGTTCGTTGTCCCCTGTTCGGGCGGACGTGGAGATCGTGGATTCCCGCGCCCTCGATCACGGGGCCCGGTTGAAACATCCCCTGCCGATGTGCATGGACATGGATTCGAACTGCCTTTATGTGGGCGGTTATGACAGCCATAACATCGTCGCTTGGGACGCCAAGAACCGGAAGACGGTCAACGAGGCGACGGGGTTTTATTATCCCCGGCATCTCACCTTCGATCATTCTTACAAGAGAGTCTATGCCTTGGCCTACGACGAATACATGCAATCGGCGTTGTGGGGTTTCGATAAAAACCTGAAAACCATCCGGAAGGTGCCGCTCGAATGGGAAGCGTATGCCCTGGCCCTCCGGCGCGACGGGACCCGGGGGTATGTCGGCACTTACAAAAAAGTTGTCACGGTGGATGTCCTGACGGGAGTGGCCGAGGACTTGGTCGATTTCGGATGGAACAACTATTGTTTCGCCGTCGCGCTGGATGAAGGGCGCAATCAACTCTACATCGTGGTGGTGGGCTGGGTTTATGAGAATAGTGTCTGGAAAATGAGGAGTTTCCTCCATGTGTATGACCTGGCGTTGAGGGCGATCAAATCCTCCTTGGTCCTGGGGGATGGTCTTTTCTCCTACGACATCGTGCAGGTCGATGACGATCTGTATATTGCCAATACGGACGGAAACAGCGTTTATGTGGTGAACATCGATCAGATGCAGATCGTGGAACGAATTGAAGGCGTCTCTTGGGCCCAGAAACTCGTCTACCATAGGAAAAAGCACCGCATTTACGTGGTCGACAACTACAGCGACAAGTTCCATGTCATCTGTTGCAAACTGAAGAAACTCCTGAAGACAATCACGCCCGGAGATGACCCGTCCTGGGTGCTGATCGGTCCGGACGATAAACTCTATACGGCGAATTATTGGTCCAACGACTTCTCGATCATCGACGACGAGAAAGAGGAAATATCCGATCGTATCGGCATGGTCGCCGCCCGTCCGAACTCTTTTTTTCTGGTGCCCGAGCTGAGGAAAATGTACGTCACCAACGGCTCATCCAACGGGATCCTCGTGATCGGCGTGGAGACGGGCAATGTGGTGGATCATCTCACGATGCCGGACGGTGTTTTCGGCGGCGCCTTGTGCGTCAACCCCGACCTGAATAAGGTCTTCGTCTGTGATGCTTGGCGTCACGGCGTGGCCGTCTATCCCATGGCCAGCGCCGACGATCAAGGCGTGACGACCTCCCACCACGAGAAAGGATTCATCGCCTTGCCCGGCCAGAATCCTTCCGGGATCTCCCGCTGGTCGAATGACCGTGTCTGTGTCACCTTCGTGGATGGAGGACAATTGAAACTTTCCGTGGTCGACGGCAAGAAGGAAACCATCGACCGGACCATCACGCTGGGAACGGGTTCTCAGGTCGGTGCGGTGGTCGTGAGCGAGAAGAAAGACCGGGCCTACGTGGCGGACACGGGGGGCAACCGCCTCATCGCGGTGGATCTGAAGAAAGGCGAGGTCTGCGGCACGGTCGCGTTGGAATCCTATCCGACTTCGCTGACTCTGGAGCCGGTCAGCGGGAGGATTTATATCGCCAACGGGAAATCCAATTCCGTGGCCGTGGTTCAGGACGACCCTCTCGAGACCCTGGGGTATATCGACGTGGGCGCCGAACCGTCGGGGATATCGATCCAACCCGAACGGAACCGGCTCTACGTGGTCAACGCCGGCGACGGGACGCTCTCCGTCGTGAACCTGGAAACCCACCAGGTGGTTGGCACACATGCGGTGGGGGGGGGCTGTAAAGCCGTGGCGGCCATTCCGAACACGGACCGCATCCTGATCGGAAGCCAGACCTCCGGGCGGCTGCTCACCGTCCGAGACACGATCCGCCCCAGCAGCCAGCCGCTGTCGAATACCTTGGACGCCTCGTTCCGTCTCGGTGAGGTCTATTCCTATCCCAACCCCGCCCGGGAGCAGAACCCCGTCATCCACGCGGAAGTGGGCGTGGCCGACCAGGTGACGTTCAACGTTTTCGACGTCGCGGGCACTCTGTTGGATGAGGTCGTGTTGAAGGATCCGTCCGTGGTTGACGGGAAATATGCCTATGAATTTGTGTGGGATGCGTCCCGGAAGGCTCCGGGCGTCTATATCGTGTCGATGAACGCCCGGAAAGCCGGGGAGAAGAACCTGAGGAAGACGTTTAAGATGGCGGTTATTAAATAACGGGGAGATGCGTCGTGTCTCGACGGTGTGTTGATCGGACGTCATTCCGGAAAACCCTCTTCGGCGGGCTGGGGGTCTTTTTGGTCCCGGCGTTGTTGTCGGTCTCCTGGGCGGAGAACCGCGTCGGCGGGGCGTTCCTGAAAATGGATATCGGCGCCCGGTCGTCCGCCATGGGGTCGGCCTTCACGGCGGTGGCCGACGATGCGGATTCCGTCCGGTGGAACCCGGCGGGTCTCGCCCGGTCGTGCCGCCAATTGTCCGCCATGCATTCCGAAGGGACGGCGGACCTGAGTTACGACCTCCTGGGATTCATTCTTCCGACTTCCAGGGGGGCCATCGGCGTGACGGCGATCGCGTTATCCCAGGGGGATCTTGAGCGGCGGGACCAGTCCGGCCGCCGCGACGGTTCATTCGACGCCGACGACCGGGCCCTCATCGTCAGTCTGGGCCAGCCCCTGTCCCCCTCGGTGTCCGTCGGGCTGAGCGGAAAATACATCGTCCAACAGATCGACGACGTGAACGCCGTCGGGACCGCCGTCGACGCGGGACTTCAGATCCATTCTCCGGATTCCGCCGTCTCGTGGGGGCTGGCCGTGCGCAACGTCGGTTCCGATATGCGGTATCTTCGCGAAGAATATCATCTCCCGCTCAATGGCTCCCTCGGGTTCGGTTATCAGCTCCTTCGCTCGCTCACTCTGACCGGGGATGTGTCCTATGAACCTTACGCTCACAAGACCTCTGCCGGACTGGGCACGGAGTATTGGGCTTTCCAACGGGTGGCGTTGAGGGCGGGTTACCTGACCAGCGCCGCGCGCGGGAAAGGGTCCCTCGAAGGATCCTCCTTGGCTGAAGTCCCCGGCGTGTCCTTCGGCGTCGGTTTGAGACTGTTCGGGTCCCAGTTCGATTACGCGGTTCAATCCGAGAGCGAGTGGGGACCCGTCCACCGCCTGTCTTTTTCCTTCCGCTTCTGATCCGTCGGTCGTCCCCGCCGCGTGTTCTCTGTGCGCGCCAATTTCATATAATGACAGTCATCATGCGCGCTCGTTCCATTCAAAAATCCCCGTTCGTGATCGGCCATCGAGGCGCGATGGGGTATGCGCCGGAGAACACACTGGCGTCCTACACGCTGGCCTGGAAGATGGGGGTCGATGCGGTCGAATGCGACGTCCATCTATCCCGGGACGGCCGGATCGTGGTCATGCACGATGAGACCCTCGATCGCACGACCAACGGCACCGGCCCCATCCAAAGAGCGTCCTGGAAGAAGATCATGCGGCTGGACGCGGGCTCCTGGTTCCATCCCCGCTACAGACGGGAACGAGTGCTCCCGCTCGGCCGGTTGCTGAGATGGGTCCGTGGGAAAAGGACGAAAGCCGCCCGGCCCCTTTCCTTGGTCATTGAGATCAAGAATGAAAAGGTCAAATACCGGGGGATCGCCGAAAAAGTCGTCCGGGCTGTCGAAAAAGAGGGAATGACCGATCGCGTCATCCTTATTTCGTTCGACCACGCCGTCGTCCGTCGAATCAAACAGATCCAGCCGCGCCTCATGACGGGGATCCTCTATTACAAAGCGATGAGAGACCCGGTCTCCCACGCGCGTCGATACTTGGCCGATGCCTTGTTTCCTCGCCGGCACCTGGTCACCCGGTCCCTGCTGAAAAAAGCCCGCCAGGAAGGGCTGGTCGTCGCCACGTGGACGGTCAATGAGCGCTCCGATATGAAGAAGATGATCGCCGCCCATGTCGACGGGATCGCATCGAACTATCCCGACCGCCTCCTCTCCCTCCTGAAACGGTGAACACCACCGCGCAGTCCGCGATCGTCAGACGACTCGCCGAAAAACACGGTTTCATCTGCGCGGGGATCGGTCCCGCGCGTCCCTCGGGCGAAGATCGCCGTCGATATCTCGATTGGTGCGAGAAGGGTTTCGCGGCGGATATGGGATATCTGGTCCGGGATCCCTCGTCAAGGACGGACCCGAAGATGTTTTTTCCGGAAGCGCGCAGCGTCGTCTCCCTGGTGGCCCCCTATCCGATCGCCGATTGCACAGAAGAAGACCCATCTTCGGGTCGAGTGGCTCGCTATGCGTGGGGACGCGACTACCATGTCGTCATCGAAGACCGCCTGAAACGCCTCGCGGGTGATCTGAAAAAAGAGATCTTTCCGGAGATCAAGATCTGTTTTGCCGTCGATTCCAAGCCCCTTTTGGAGCGCTCTCTGGCGGCCCGCGCCGGGTGCGGATGGATCGGAAAGAACACCAGTCTCATCGTGCCCCGCCGGGGATCGTTTGTCTTTTTGGCCGAGATGTTGACGGATCTTCCGCTCGACGAACGTTCGGCCGCTTCGGGGGGGGCCTGCGGGTCCTGCCGGCGCTGCATCGATCATTGCCCCACCGGAGCGTTGGTCGCCCCCTATGTGTTGGATTCCCGGAAATGCATCGCTTACCACACGATCGAGAATAAGGGCATGATCCCTCGGGAGATCCGCTCCCTCATCGAGGATCGTCTCTTCGGCTGCGACGCGTGCCAGGACGTCTGTCCCCATAACAGACATCCGGATGGATCTCCCTGGCCGGAATTCAGCCCGTCGAGCGGGACGGGGCCATGGTTGGACCTCGTCGAGATCCTCGGCTTGCGCTCGGATGAGGAATTCAAGACGAAGTTCGGAGGATCTCCCCTGCGCCGTTCCAAACGAACGGGCCTCGTCCGGAACGCCTGCGTGGTCGCCGCGAATAAAAAGGTCCCCCGAACCATCCCTCTCCTCAAAGAATGTCTTTCGAAGGATGTTTCTCCGGTCATACGCGGTCACGCCGCTTGGGCCCTCGGAGTGTTGGGAGAAGGCGAGGCCCTGAGAGAGGCCCGCCTGACGGAAAAGGACCCTCTCGTCCTCGACGAGATCGATGTCGCGGTCGCGGGGGGACGATGAACGAACTGGAAACCGTCATCCATCAGGAGATCGCCCGGCGGGGCCCGATCCCCTTCGATAAATATATGGAGTGGGCCCTCTATCACCCCCTCTATGGGTATTACATGCGCTCGTCCTCCCGCGTGGGCCGCGAGGGCGACTTTTTGACGAGTCCTCGGTCGGGTTCCCTCTTCGCCCGCCTCTTGGCCGAACAGATCGCCGGGATGTGGGACTGGATGGGCAACCAGCGGTTCACCATCGTGGAACTCGGGTCCGGCGCGGGCTTGATGGCTGAACAGATCCTGTCGGAGTTTCAGGCCCGGGGCCGTGGAGCGGGATTGTCTTACGTCTGCGTGGAGATCAGCCCCCCGGCCCGCGAACAGGCCCGCCGAAAACTCTCCCGTTTCTCCCACGTCCAGGTCGCCGCTTCATTGGATTCGTTGGAACATGTCTCCGGCGTGGACGGATGCGTCCTCTCTAATGAATATTTCGATGCTCTCCCGGTGAAACGGATCGTGTCACGGGGAGGCGGCTTGAAGGAATATTTCGTCGGTTCCCGGAATGGGGTTTTGGTTGATGAAGAGGGCGCGCTCGAGACCGATCATCCCCGGGAGCGCCTGGACCAACTGGGCCTCTCTCTTTCGGATGGTCAGACCGCGGAGATATCCCTGGGACTGGATTCCGCCGTTTCTTCCATCGGGCGCATCCTCCGAAGAGGTTTTGTCCTGACGGTCGATTACGGTTTTCCGGCCCGGGACCTCTATTCGCCGGGCCGGCCGCAGGGGACCCTCCGGTGTTATCACCAACATCGGATCGCGGAAAGTCCCTATCTCCATGTCGGTGAGCAGGACATGACCGCCCACGTGGATTTTACGACTCTGGCCTCATTGGGCATGCGGGAAGACCTTCAGCCGCTCGTCTTCACGGATCAGGGATCGTTCCTTCTCTCCTGCGGCGAAAAAATATTGAAGGAGGCCGTTGAACAAGACGTTCCTCCGGCCCGCCGCTTGAAGATCAACGGGGAGATCAAGGGGCTCCTGCATCCCTCGGCCTTGGGTCTCCGATACCAGGTGCTCATTCAGGGCAAGGGGGTCGGCCTCCCGGACCTGTCCGGCGGAAAGATCAACCGTCTTTCCCGACTCGGTCTCAATATTTCAGTATAAAAATGACGTCAAATTTTTTAGAATAGGGACGATAAATCCTGCATCCATGAGAATCACCAATCTCCATCTGATCATGAGCTTTCTGCTCCTCGCGGGGGTCGGTATCTTCGGATACCAATTATTCCTGAAGGGGCCCGCTTCTCTTTTGGTCTCGCGAGGGGCACCCGTCTCGATGCCCGTCTCGCCGGCCGTCGAGAGATATGCCCGCATGGGGGAACAGCGTCTCCCGCCCTCCGTGCCGGAATCGCAACCGGTCTATCAGTCTCAGGTTCAGACCCCGTCGCCGGTCCAGCCGATTCCCCGCTCCGTTCCGGAACCGGTGTCCGCGCAGAGGAGGGATTCGATCGACTTGGAAAAACTCTATCGGGTGACGGAGTCCGTCGCCCCGGAGGAAGAAAAACCGCGCGGTCCGCTGGACCACGACGTCCGCTATAAGGTGCAGCGGGGCGACAACCTCTGGAAGATCGCCAGGAAGACCGATCATTATGGACGCGGCGCCGCCTGGGTGCGCATCTGGCGCGCCAACGAAAAGAAGATCCCGGATTTCGACCAGATCGTGACCGGACAAGTTTTGCTGATCCCAGCCGAAAAAAGGAGCCACTGATGGATACGAAACAAGTTCAACTGCAATACTCGTTTTGTCTCAAGGATTATGTCGGCGATTCCGCCGGTCTGACCTCCCCGGAGATTCTCGGTCTTTCCGACCGGCTGAAGGCCGCCCTCCGTTCTCTCGACGCCCGCCGGAAACAGGGCCATCTCGGTTTTGCCGATCTGCCCAATGCCGAAGGGGATGTGAAGGATATTCAAAAACTGGCGGCCCGGATGAAAGGCAAGATCGACGATCTGGTCATCATCGGCATCGGCGGTTCCGCCCTGGGGAATATCGCGGTTCAGATGGCGCTCAACCCGCTCTATTGGAACCAGATGTCCGCTAAAGAACGGAAGGGTTGGCCGCGTCTTTACGTGATGGACAACGTGGACCCGGAACCCCTGTCGGCGCTCATGAAGGTGATCAACCCCAAAAAGACCTTCGTGAACATGATCTCCAAATCCGGGACCACGACGGAATGTTGGGCCAACTGGTCCATCCTCCGGACGTTTCTGGAGAAGAAACTGCCCAAGGGCAAACTGAACCAGCATCTCGCCATCACCACGGATCCGCTGAAGGGACCCATGCGGGAATGGGCGACCCGGGAAAAGATCACGTCGTTCGTCGTGCCCGAGAACGTCGGCGGCCGG
>ENA-UOWG01001629-UOWG01001629.1-activated-sludge-metagenome-genome-assembly--contig:-NODE-1629-length-21557-cov-4.905358_pt1 | contig 21557 bp, 25 predicted proteins | sample MGYA00238147_ERZ761563 | MGnify/ENA primary metagenome ERZ761563 (study PRJEB28884, sample SAMN05720216) | anaerobic digester metagenome | isolation source: active sludge of municipal... | reverse complement strand
CCCGGAGGCGGCCCTGCCCAACGCCTTTTTTGCCACCTGGTGCATTGTCTCGGCGGCGATCCTGGCAGGAGTCTGGACGAGACATCAAATTAAATGACACCTTATAAAAATTCTTCTTTAAAACTGGATAGGAAAACCTCAAGGCTTATTTCCGGCATAATTGTGGCTGTTTTGGTTGCGATCGCTTCTTATTTTCAGAATCAGGCCCGCCCTGTGAGTAATGCGCAGTATCAGTATCCCGAGAATAAAACCTACACCGTTACCAGAGTTTTTGACGGCGATTCGCTTGAGCTTGATGATGAAATCAAGGTCAGGCTTATCGGGATAGATGCCCCTGAGGATTTTCCCAATGTAAAATCGGCCAAGGAAAGCATGGCAACCGGCCAGGATGTCGGCACCATCGTAAAGATGGGAAGAGAAGCAAGGGACTTCGTCAAGGGCTTAGTTGAGGGCAAAAAAGTGCGTTTAGAGTTTGATAAAGATAAAAAAGATAAATACGGAAGGTTATTAGCTTATGTTTTTATAGACACAAATTATAAATGGCGCATGACAGGCCGTGATTTTAGGGAAGATTCAGATATTGTTTATACTATTTACGGCGATGTTTGGAGTTTATTTGTTAATGCGACGATTATCAAGCAAGGCTATGCCGAACCTTTGGATTTCGCGCCCAATGAAAAATACGCTGATTTATTCCGGAAGTTGTATCAGGAGGCAAAAGAGAAAAAGAGAGGGTTGTGGAAGCAGTAAAAATATTCGCGGAGGTGTAAATGAAGGTTTTATTTTCGGTCTTGATTTTTTTAGCAAGCGTTTCTGTGGCGAATGCGACAGAGGTTGTGGCGACCTGGGATGATGCAGCCCAGGCCCTTGCCGGTTGGCAGGGCGTAGCGGTAGGTAATTCCTTGGTTTATCACGATACAGAAGGCAATCCCGGAGGATATATCGAAGCTTACGGTAATTTCAATTCGGGGATATCAAGCAACCAGCAGGATTTCACCGGTAATTTCTCAGAGAAAAATTATAATCGCATATTGATAGATATAAAGCCGATTATGGTGGCGGTTGCGGCCTGCAAGCCGGGAGTTTATCTGCGCTACAGCGCTTCTTTTGCCGCTTGGAAATACATTTTAAACAATTTCACCAATACCGCCGGAGCCTGGCAGCATTTTGAGGTGAATTTCAATCCTGCATGGACCGATGCAGAGGCTCAGGCCAATGGCTGGAGCCTGGAAGAGGGGCCGGCGAAGAGCTTCGCCGAGACTATGGCGCATGTGGGTTCAGTTGCAGTTAAGATTAAATATATTTCTAATGCCGCAGCCTATATCGGTTATGATAATTTTACCTTAAAATATGTTGCGCCGCCGGCGACTAAATCGATAGGCCAGGTTTCAGGTTCAAAAACAAAACAAATAATCCCTTCTTCGGTTCTGGGCACGAAAAATACCCAGACGCAAGGGAAAAAATAGCAAAGGAAAAGATGTATCAAGTAACCGTGACTGATCAAGATAATTATTGCTTCAAGGTTAAATCTAAAGATTACGCATTTGATGTGGATATGCGGGGGCAGAAGGGTATCAGCCCTCCGGATACGCTTCTTGCCAGCCTGGGAACATGCCTGGGGGTTTATATTCGTAAATATTTTGAAGGCGCAAAGATTCCAGTCCCGGGATTCGAGGTAATCGTTAGCGCCGATTTTTCGGAAGAGAAGCCGGCCTGTTTCAGGAGCGTCGATGTCTCGGTGGATTTAAAGGGCGCAAAGCTTGACCAGCGCCGTATTGATGCTATGCTATCGTTTATAAAGAATTGCCCGGTGCATAATACCTTGAAACAGAATCCGAAAATTGATATAACTATAAAATAACAGTGGTTAAGTTTGATGATTGTTTTCCGGGACGTTGCCCTAAATTTCAGGAAATCGGCAACGTCCCGGAAAAACTCAGATTAATAAAGAGAGGAGGATGCAATGAAGACTATAGCTATCCTTTCAGTTATGTTGTTTTTTATAGTGGGTTTATCGTTTGCTGCAAGTCCGCCATCTAACGCTCCTATGGTAATGCCTCAAAAAAGTACAAAGAGTGGCATGTCTACAGCGATGCCGGCAAATCAAGGGCAAACTGGATTGCCTGATGCGCCCCGCGACCTGCACCTGACTGTGCGCAGTGCAACCCGTATTGACCTTTCCTGGCGTTACTATAATGTTTCCACCGAGGACGGATTTATCATCGAGCGCAAAACAGGGGAAAATGGAGATTACAAAGTCATCTATGCCAACGACCGGACTAAACTTTTGTACGAAGACCAGAAAGTAGCTGCGAATACAACATATTTTTACCGTGTGCGGGCGTTTAACCGCTATGGCTATACCGAGCCATGCCCAGAGGCAAAAGCCACTACTCCGACCGGTGGGCCGGATTAGCTTTAAAATAATGGACAGGGCATAGCACAGGAAAACTTGGAGGAGGATATGAAGATTTCGCAGTTAATGGGGCCCTTAGGTATGGCCGCCTACATATCTTTAGCGGTTGCTTTTTTGACCGGGATTCTAAAATTCAAATTCCATGTTAAATGGATAAATATGAAATGGCACATTTGGGCGGGAATTTTGGCGATAACATTTGCTACTTTGCATTTGGCAGTCTTCATTTATATTAATTTCTTTTAAAATGGAGGGAATATGAGAAGGATAATGATTTTAGCAGTTTTGTTTTTGACGGTGGCGGCTACCGGCGCCTGGGCGCATCCGCCGTCAGATATCATGATTACTTTTGATTCAAAGACAAAAATGCTCACCGCGATGATTATGCACGATGTCAAGAATCCCTTGGAGCATTACATTATTAAGGTTGATGTCGGATTAAACGGCAAAGAGATCTTAAGCCAGGCGATATCTCAGCAGGACAATAATATCAGCCAGACTGTCAGTTATTTGATTCCCGACGCCAAATCCGGCGATACGCTATCGGTGGAGGCTTATTGTAGTATCAGTGGCAAATTGGAAAAAGAAATTACCGTAGGAGATAAAAAATAACTAAAGCCGGTTAAGGAGAATATATGAGAATTGTGTCTTTGTTTTTTATGTTCTTGTTTGTCGGAGGAGTATTTTTTACGATTCTTATTTATCCGATTTGGCTGCTGATCCATTGCGCGCTTTCTGAAAATCGCAGCACCAAATCCAAGGTTATCTGGATTATTTTGATGCTTTTGGCCTGGCCGTTTACCGCTATTGTCTACGGCTTGTTCGGCTCCAAAAGAAGGCTATTCCAATGGCTTTCCGGGATAATCATCGGCGTAGCCATTGCGGTGTTTATCGGTTTTTCCATCTTTATGGCAAAGATCCCGCAAATAGCAAGGCAGGAGATCTCAAACACGATAGCTGCCATTGACCGCCTGGATACAACCGGGATATCCGAGTCGGAATTAAAAGAGCTTAAACTCAATATGATGGTTCTAGGCGACGAAATGAGGATGATGTATTCAAGGTCCTCGGTGGAAAAGGTGGCTAAAGATATAAACCTGATGAAATTATTCTATATCTACATCAAAGACAATAGAATCTCTATGGACGAATATAGCGACTGGGTAGCAAAATACAAATCAAGGGAAATGCTGGATAGGAAGGCCTTGGAAAAATACATAGACGGCCTGGAAAAGAAATAATCGGAGGGTGTAATGAAAAAGTTTTATATTTTTATCATTATGTTTATGATTTTTGCTTCGGCCTGTTTTGCCGACGACATCGGCTTTGTATTCGATTCGAATAAACAATACGACATTTACCTTAAGGCATACGAAAACCAGTCGCTGGTGATAAAAAACGTCAAGATAATCAAAAGAGTTCAGATACTGGATGCGGATTTTCTAGTTATTGAGACTTCAAGCGCATCGCTGAAAGAAAACTTAGGATACATCCGCTTTGACGCCATAATCGCCGTATTAGCCAAGAATTCGGATGTGCTAAGTGCCACGGGGACTTTTAAGATAGGCCAGTAGCCGGATAAAAATAACATGTTCAGAAAGACTATTGAAGAATTAAAGAATAAAGCAATAAAATTAGGAGCCAGAGATAGTAAGGTTATTGATGTAAAGACCATCAAGACCGCGGCATGGGTGAGGTATAAATGCGAATTTGGCTGCGATGGATTCGGGGAATGCCTTACTTGCCCGCCGTATTCGCCCACCCCTGATGCGACGCAAAAAATCTTGGATTGTTTTAAGAAGGCGATTTTCATTCATTGCCAGAGCGGCTCCCACGTAGATATCTCCCGGGTGGTATTAAAATTGGAGAAAGAGGCGTTTTTGGCCGGATATCATAAGGCTTTGGGGATGGGCGCAGGCCCATGCAGGCTTTGTAACGATTGTAATTTAAAAGGCGCCTGCCGCCATCGCGAAATGGCGCGTCCGTCAATGGAGGCCTGCGGGATAGATGTTTTTACTACCGCGCGAAACAACGGATTTAAGATTGAGACGCTTGATTCAACCAGATGTAGGGCAAATTACTTTGGTCTGGTATTGATTGCATAATTAAAAGATATCAGTTGTCATTTGAAAATTAAATGATATATTGTATTTGGAGATTCGCTTATGAGTCTCTAATGGGTTAGGGGGTGAAAATGACAGCATATAATGACGGCGGATTCCGTAAAGATTTCCGCCCAAGAGAAATGTTCAAGGCAGTTTGCGCAGAATGTAATCAGGAATGTGAAGTTCCATTCAAGCCGACTGAAGGCAAACCCGTTTACTGCAGGGATTGCTATAAAAAGAAAAAAGGATATTAAGTTTAGATAGATTAATATCTAGTTTGAAGATAGGGGCCCCTCACCTTTTTAGAATTCAAATAGTTTTTAATTTGAGTTTTAAAGATTATTGAATAAATAAAAGGTGAGGGGCCTATCGATTCCTCTTTGTCATGTTAAAAATCGGCAATCTAAAATTAAAATCCCGCCTGATACTTGCTCCTATGGCAGGAGTGAGCGATTATCCTTACCGCATGATCAACCGTAAATTCGGATTTGAACTGGCATTTACGGAAATGATTAACTGCCGTTCCTTAAGCTTTAAAAGCAAAAAGACTAAACGCATGCTTTATTTCGATTCCAACGACAAGCCTATAGGTATCCAGTTATTGGCTGCTCATCCGGAATATTTATTGCGCGCCCTCGAAGTAATCAAGGACTATAAATTTGATATTATTGATTTTAATGCCGCCTGCCCGGTGAAAAAAGTGGTTAATAGGGGCGAGGGTGCGGCGCTCTTGAAGCATCCCAAGAAATTAAATCGTCTTCTTCGAATCATTGTCAAGGAATCAAGTGTTCCGGTTACGGTGAAACTGCGTACCGGCTGGGACGGTAAAGTTTCTGACATCAAAGAACTGGCTTCTGCCTGCGAAGATTCCGGGATTGACGCGATTTTTATCCACGGCAGGACCAGAGAACAGGCTTACGGCGGCGATATCGATTACGAAACCATCAAGGAACTTAAGGACCACGTTAAGATTCCGGTGATTGCCAGCGGCAATGTCCTCAATCCGCAATTGGCCAAGAAGATGTTCGATGAAACTGATTGCGATGCGGTCCTTGTGGCTCGCGGTGCTTTGGGCAACCCTTGGATATTTAAAGAGATTTCTGGGTTCCTAAAAGACGGTAGTTCCATGAAGGAACCTTCTAAAAGCGAGAGAATAGAGGCGATTAAGCGGCATTTAGATATGAATGTCGACTTTTACGGTGAGAAAAACGGCGTAAAATTATTCCGTAGGTTTCTTATCTGGTATACCAAGGGCCTGCCCAAGATACGAACTTTAAGAGAAACCATAAACCGCATGAAGACCAAGGAGAGCATGGTTGATTTTATCGACAGGTGCTTTTATCTTTAAAAATCGCCTTTAGTTCTAATCCTTGACTCTTTAGGAACAAATTGATAAGCTATTAGAGATGAAAAAAGTAATCAGTCCGGAAAAAAGGATTAAGCGCGGGTTAAAAAAGAATTGGGATGCGCTTTTGATTTTTGGGGTCGTGATCCTTATCGGCGCCATTCTCTGGAAGATATTCCCCAGTATTGAAGAGAAACTTATTTACAATAAAAATATACCTGAGACACCAGAGCATGCGGTGAGTGTATCTAGCGCATCGGAGTTTGCTACCAGGAGTGATGAGGCCGCGACATTTTCCGATAAGGTAAAAGATTTTCTTGGTATCCGCAGGACAACTACAGGCAAGACCCCGGAAGCTACCCGGGAAGCTCAAAAAGAACAGGATGTAATCATTCAGGATAAAATCGATCGCATGGATGAAACCTTGCAAGATATCAAAGACAGATTGAGAGAGGACAGAGAGTTAAGGAGCATACCTTAAGGTGATAAAAATGAAGATCAGATTAATTTTGGTTCTATTATTATTTTTCCCGTTGTTTGTTTTCGCCGAGGAATTAAAACCGATTAATTTGCCTGCGCCTAATACAAAAGGCGGCAGGCCTCTGATGCAGGCTTTGAAAGAAAGAAAAAGCCAGCGCGAATTCAGCTCTAAAGAGCTGCCGATCCAAGTTCTTTCGGACTTGCTTTGGGCGGCAAATGGTATAAATCGTCCGGAAATTTCACACCACACTGCGCCGACGTCAATGAATATGCAGGAGATTGATATTTACGTGGTAAAATCCGACGGAGCATATCTTTATGATGCCGAGAATAACGATCTTATTCAGATTGTTTCTGGTGACATCAGGTCTCTAGCAGGAAGCCAGCCGTTCGTTAAAGATGCGCCGTTGAATCTTGTTTATGTTGCAGACCTTTCTAAAATGAGCAGAATTTCTATACAGGAGAAGGATTTCTATTCTGCTACCGACACGGGTTTTATCAGTCAGAATGTATATCTGTTTTGCTCATCAGCCGGTTTAGCCACGGTCGTACGCGGCTGGGTTGACAAGGTAGCTTTAGCCAAAGCGTTGAAGCTGCGTCCCAATCAGAAAATTATCCTCGCCCAAACCATAGGCTATCCCAAGTAACAAATATGCTGATAAAGAGAATATTGCTATTTTTGATATGTGCGTTGGTTCTCGGCTGCCAAAGGCAAGAAACTGCCGTACTGATAGAGATAAAAAATCTGATAGTGGAAGGCAAGACCACCGAGCAGGAAATTCTGGAGATTTTCGGAAAACCGACCAGTATAACCAGCCTGCCTCGTTTTCAGCTGGTATCCAAAGACCTGAATATCCCCGACGAGTTAAAGAGCCGCCTGATTTCTATCGAAAACAATATGCCGTCCAGGCTTAAAGGCGGCGAAATCTGGAACTACACGCAAATCAATATTCAAAAAGGCCGCGTCTTTAATACGTTGTCATCTGCTTATTTGACTGTAATATTTGATTTAGATGGCGTAGTTTCCGGATACCACTTCAAGAGCGCCAGGACCAGATATTAAATTTTCTTACAGTAAAAATATTTTATATGAATATACTATTTGTTACATCAGCTGCAAGTAAAGTATCTCCGTTTTTTATGCTGGAAAAGAGGCCGCCGCTGGGGTTGGGGACGCTTATTTCCATAGTCAGAAATCATGGGCATAAGGTTTTCTTTATCGACAACTTTCTTGATCCTTCCGGTTTTATCGAGGACGGTTTTATCCAGAAAAATAAAATTGATTTTGTAGCCGTTTCTGTAAATACCGTTTGCTATCGGGAAAGCTTAAAGATGCTGAAGAAGATTGATAAGTTGCGCAGGGAAAAACTCTCTAAAGTAAAAATAATCGTCGGAGGTCCGCATACTTCGGTAGCTCCTGATTCCATCCCCGGCTTCGTGGATTACATTGTCCAGGGCGAAGGCGAAGAGGTGATTTTGGATATAATCAATGGCAACGTAAAAGAGAGGATGATAAAGAAACCCCGTCTTAAAGATTTGGATTCGCTTCCTTTTCAGCCGTGGGATATTCTTTCCAAATTAGCTTATAACTATCAGGCACCGTTTTTTGGTAAGGATACAAAGCCTGTTTTTACCATGAATACCAGCCGTGGCTGCCCCTTGAATTGCGCCTTTTGTTCGGTTGCGTCTATTTGGGGAAAAGAGTATACCTTTTTTAGCGCGCAGAGAATCATTTCGGAAATAGAATATCTAATCAAGAATTACGATGCCAAAGGAGTTTTCTTTAGAGAAGATAATTTTACATTAAATACCGCAAGGACAAGAGAATTTTGTGATGGCCTTATAAGACAAAAGATTGAGATTCCTTGGATGTGCGAGTCAAGGGCGGATGATTTATGCGATGAAGATCTGGTTAAATTGATGAGCAGCGCCGGTTGCGCTGCTGTATATCTGGGAATCGAGAGCGGTAGCCAAAGAATCTTAGATGCACTGCATAAAGGCATTACCATTGAGCAGATAAAGAAGGCGATCGGTCTATGCAAAAAGTATGATATCAAAACTTACTGTAGCCTAATGGTGGGTTTGCCCAATGAAACTTATGAGGATTTCTTGCTCACGCGAAGATTAATGGAAGACTTAAGCCCTGATATTTACAGATTTTCTGTCTTTGCAGGAGTCCCCGGTAGCCCTCTTTATAATTCGCTGCGGGAAGATAGGTCTTATGAACATATTGATGACCTAGGTATCTTATACTTGCCGGGCTATGATGTGAAGGCAAGATTTTTTTATAGAATAAATAGCGGAAGTCTTGTAAAATATAGATTCCGGCAGAGGACAGATTACGATAAATGCCTGCTTCGGGAATTGCGCTTAGAGAGAATTGACAAGATAGTCAATTGCGCCGACAGAATAATGCCTTTTTTACCCTTATTTCTAGCAAAAGCTATAACAAAGATTAAGTTAACATTGAAAAACATTTTATTCAGGATTTTTATTTAAATCTATTCATTTTGAAGAGGAGAATTATGAGAAGAGCGCTTATTGTGGGCTTAATTTTATCAGCAATATTCGTATTTTATGGTTATGTGGTCCAGGCAGATTCGGTTTTAAAACTAGGTTTGTCGTTTCCGCCGATAAAAACCGAGAAGCACCGTGAGTTTACTCTTAAGCATCTCAGGAAACTGGGTATCGAACATATCAGATCAGCCGTGGCTTGGGAAAATATCGAACCGGTCAAAGGAAAATTTAAATGGGGTGGGCTTGATAAGAGATTACAATTTATGGAAGATAATAATTTATCTGTGTTGTTGACCATACAATCCAGCGGGCCTTCATGGGCTTGTAGTGGCCAGAAGAATCAAAAATCGTGTTTGTATAAAAATGAAGGTGACTTCAAGGCTTTTGTAGAGGCTTTGCTTTCCAGGTATTCTAATAAAATCGACAAAATACAATTCGGTAATGAATGGCCCAGTAAATGGTGGTATATAGGAGGCGCGGACGATTTTGTCAGGTTCAACAATATTTTGTATGATGCGGTAAAGAAATTCTCGCCTAAGACAAAGGTCGTATTGGGTGGTATAAGCATCGGGCAGTTAAGGGGGCTGGCTGCCTGCGAAGGCAGCGTAGATTCTATCTTTGACGATGAGGGCAATGTTTACACAAAAAAAGATTTATTGAAATATTGCCAATCGGATAAATCTTCCGAATTAAAGCAGAGGGTTGATTATGGATTAAAAATGGCTAAATATGATATCATTGATATCCATCTTTATGACGACCCGGAGAATTGGCATATTTATTATAATATTATAAAGGCCAAGTCGCCTGAGAAGCCGATTATAGTTTCGGAGTTCGGCGGGCCGAATGTGTTTGTCGAGAAGTATTCCGATGAATACCATGCGAAAAGAGTAGGTGATTATCTGGCAGCCTTACAGAATATGGGTATCGAGGAAGCGTATTATTTTAAGTTAGCGGGGGAAAAAGAGGGTATTGCCCATGCTAAATCAACTTTAATCGGCGGCACAAGTAAACTGCAGGAAAAGCCGGCTTATAATGTTTTTGCGGAGTTTAGCAGGGGCCTAAGGAATACTGAGGAGCAGAAATAGCAATGGCACATGGTACAAATCAGCCCTGGACTAGGGAATAAAGAATTTATAAATGGCCGAAAATAAACCTCAAGAGAAATGGTATTTTAGGAATTCGACGCTGGTAACGGCTTTTCTGATAGTCGGCCCTTTGGCGTTGCCGCTAGTTTGGCTTAATCCGCGCTTCAGTAAATCAAATAAGATAATCATCACTTTTATCGTGGCTGTCTTGACTTATTATTTGGCTAGCGCGACCATCTCATCAGTTAAGACAATCAGAGATTATTATTGGCAGATACAACAAATGAGTTTTTAGTAAATCGCTATAGTTATGAAAGATAAAATCCTGGAAAATTTAAACCCTGAACAGAGAGAAGCGATGATCCATGAGGCCGGGCCGCTTCTGATTATCGCCGGAGCAGGCACTGGCAAGACGGCGGTCATTACCCGTCGCATCGCCCATCTTATCGAGACCAAAAAAGCCAAGCCCGAGGAGATCCTGGCACTAACCTTTACTGATAAGGCAGCGCTTGAAATGCAGGAGCGCGTGGATATCTTGGTTCCTTATGGGTTTACCGACGCCTGGATTCAGACTTTTCATGCCTTCGGTGATAGGATTTTGAGGGAAAAAGCCATCGAACTAGGATTGAATCCCGATTTTAAAGTACTCACCCGTCCCGAGACCATAGTATTTTTCCGCGAACATATTTTTGATTTCCCTTTGAACTATTACCGGCCGCTCAGCAACCCCACGAAATTTATCGAAGCGATGATAACTCTGTTTAGCCGCGCCAAAGACGAAGATATCTCGCCTGAAGAATATGTAAGTTTCGCCAAAAAATTACAAAAAGATGCTACAAGCAATCCTTCTGATTTGGCTCTTGTAGAGGAGGCAGATAAGCAACTTGAAATCGCTTTATGCTACAAAAAATACCAGGAGCTTCTGGCGGAGGAGGGAAAGGTTGATTTCGGCAATCAATTTTATCTGACTTTGCAGTTGTTCCGAACGCGCCCCAGCGCCCTAAAATATTATCAAAATAAATTTAAATTTATTTTAGTTGATGAGTTTCAGGATACCAATTATGCCCAATTTGAGCTGGTTAAATTGCTTGCCGCATCTCATAAGAATTTAACAGTGGTTGCCGATGACGACCAGTCCATTTACAAATGGCGCGGAGCGGCAGTCAGTAACATTTTGAATTTTATTAAGATTTATCCGGAGGCGAAGAAGATCGCGCTCACCAAAAATTATCGTTCCACCCAGGCGATCTTGGATAGTGCCTACCAGTTGATCCAGAATAATAATCCTGACCGGCTCGAGGTTGAAGCTAAAATAGATAAGCATCTTATCGGAACCCAGAAGGGCGGCAAAGAAGTCGAGCACCTGCATTTTGATAATGTTTCGTCTGAGGCCGATGAGGTAGCAAAGATTATCAAAGAAAAAGTTGAGAAGGGCCAATGCCGGTTTCAGGATTTTGCGATTTTAGTAAGGTCCAATTCCGACGCTGATCCGTTTTTGCGCGCGCTAAATATGTATAATCTTCCCTGGCGCTTCAGCGGAAACCAGGGTCTTTATTCACGTGAGGAAATCAAGCTCTGCATCACATTCTTGAAATTGATGGCAAGCTTGAACGACTCCATAAGCCTTTATTATTTGGCAAGCTCTGAAATTTATAAAATGCCGCTAGTGGATTTGACCTTGGCCATGAATTATTCCAGCCGTAGAAAACAGAGCCTTTTTAGCGTATTCCAGAATATCTCAACCATCGAAGAGTTAAAGTCGATTTCTAAAGAATCGTTGGCGACCGTAGACAAGATTGTCGAAGATATCTTGCATTATCTTGAGATATCGCGCGCCCAGACTACTGGCAGATTGCTTTACAGGTTTCTTATCGACAGCGGGTATATCAATCGGTTGGTAAAAAATCCCAGCCTTGAGAATGAGGATAAGATTAAGAATATCGCCAGGTTCTTTGATATGGTGCGCAATTTCGAAATCGTGGCAAAAGAGGATCGGGTTATATATTTCGTAAACTACCTGGATATGCTTATTCAGGCCGGAGACGACCCGGCTATAGTCGAAGCCGACCTGGATATCCCGGCAATTAATGTCCTTACCATACATCGGGCAAAAGGGTTAGAGTTTGAGGTGGTGTTTTTGGTAAGTTTGGTTATGGGGAAATTCCCCTGGCCGCATCGCCACGAGATATTTGAATTACCTGACGAATTGATAAAAGATATCCTGCCTGCAGGAGACTTTCATATCCAGGAGGAGAGACGACTTTTTTATGTTGGTATGACTCGGGCGAAAAAAGAGCTTTATCTTACTTCTGCCCGGGATTACGGCACGGAAAAATTAAGAAAAATCAGCCGTTTCGTCTTGGAGGCTTTGGGAAAGCAAGAGGATGAGAAAATCAAGAAAACCGAAGCCCTGGAAGCAATCAAACGGCATGCGCCCAAAGCGGAGACAAAATTGGAAGGCATAGGAGTCATTCCTGAAGACCAGGTAATCAATCTAAGCCATTATCAGATAGACGATTTCCTGACTTGCCCGTTGAAATATAAATATGTGCATATCTTGCGCGTGCCGATTCTGGAGCACCATGTCGTCATCTATGGCAAGGCCATGCATGATGCTGTCCAGCGCTACAATCAGCATAAACTTCAAGGAATACCAATAAAATTAGATGAGATAATCAAGGTTTTTGAGAATTCGTTTAGGCCCGAAGGTTTTTTGAGCCAGGAGCATTACGAAAAGAGGCTTTTTGCCGGCAGGAGGGCGCTGGAGAATTTCTACCGTAAGCAGGAAGAAGAAAAGAACACTCCTACTCATGTGGAAAAAGAGTTTTCCTTTATGCTGGGTAATATACGTATTTCCGGCAGATGGGACCGTGTTGATATAAAAGGAGAAGAGGTATCGATTATCGATTTCAAGACTTCGGAAGTCAAGGAACAGAAGGATGCCGACGAGAAAGCCAAGAAAAGCCTTCAACTTTCCATATACAGCCTCGCCTACAGGACAATTTTTGGCAAGCTTCCGGAGAATGTAAGGCTGTATTTTCTGGATTCAGGAATTATCGGTACGGCGAAGAAGACTGATAAGGATATAGATGCGGCTATTGAGAAGATCGATGTGGCAGCAAAAGGTATCCGCAGCGCGAATTTTACCGCCAAGCCCACATATTTTGCCTGCGAATTTTGTGCCTACAATCAGATTTGCCCAGCAGCGAATTTAAAAAAATATTAGCTTTTTTGCGTAATTATATTATAATATGTCTTTCTTTTGCTTGACTTGGAAGGCTAGTTGTGTATAATATACTCCTAGATAACAACAAATTTTTGCTTAACTTTTGGAGGTGAAGTAGTTTTGGTCTTACAGAAAGAAAAAAAGAACAAGTTGATCGGCGAGTTTAAGGTTCATTCAGGTGATACCGGTTCAGCATCGGTGCAGGTCGCGCTTTTGACCGAGAGAATAAACGCGCTTACAGAGCATTTTAAATCCCACAAAAGAGATTTTAATTCCCGCCGCGGACTTCTGTGTATGGTAGGAAAACGCAGAAGGCTCTTAAATTATCTAAAGAAAAGCGACACTAAGAAATACGAAGAAATTCTCACCAAATTAGACCTTCGTAAATAGAGAGGTTATAAAAATATGGAAGTCCAACAGGTACAAATTGATTTTGGAAGGCAAAAGCTTATTATTGATACTGGTAAGATTGCCAAGCAGGCAAACGGAGCGGTCAGGGTTCAATATGGCGGAACAGTGGTTTTGGTCACTGCTTGTGCCAGCAAAGAGCCGAAAGAAGGCATTAATTTCTTCCCTTTGACGGTTGAATATCAGGAAAAGACCTACGCGGCCGGGAGAATACCCGGAGGATTTTTTAAGCGCGAAGGCCGTCCGTCGGAAGGCGAAATATTGGCTGCAAGGCTCATAGACAGGCCATGCAGACCGCTTTTCCCTGAGGGCATGACTAACGAAGTCCAGATTATGGCTATGGTTTTATCGAGCGATGCCGAATATGATCCTGATATCTTAGCCTTGATTGGCGCTTCAACTGCTTTGTCAATATCAGATATACCTTTCAACGGCCCCGTCGGCGCTTGCCGCGTGGGAATGGTTGAGGGCCAATTCATTTTAAATCCCAATTACGAAGAACGCGAAAAGGGCACTCTTGATCTGGTGGTTGCCGGTACCGAAGATAACGTGATTATGCTCGAAGGCAATGCCAAAGAGGTTGACGAGAAGACTTTGCTTTCCGCGGTTAAATTCGGCCACGATAATTTAAAGATTTCTATTAAGCTGCAAAAGGATTTGGTCAAACTTTGTGGCGAAAAGAAAATGGAAGTCGAGCTTAAAACTTACGATAAAGAGCTATTTAATAAAGTAAGGAAGCTTTCCGAAGAAAGATTCAACGCGATTTTTAAATTAGCCAAAAAAGAAGGAAGAGAAGAAGCAGTTGAGTTTTTAGGCAAAGAATTAATTAAAGAATTGGTACCTGCAGATCTTCCCGAATCGGATCGCAAGAAATCCGAAGGCGAAATAAAAACAGTTTTAGTGGAAGTTGAAAAAGAATTAGTCAGGGAATTCACTCTTAAAAGCGATAAAAGGATTGACGGCCGCTCGCGCACCGATATCAGGCCGATAACCTGCGAAATCGGGGTCCTGCCGCGCACCCACGGTTCAAGCCTTTTTACCAGAGGCCAAACTCAGAGTTTGGCAGTCACTACTCTAGGCACGCGTAATGACGAGCAGATGATTGAAGCCTTAGAAGGTGAGACCTTCAAGACTTTTATGTTGCATTACAGTTTCCCGCCGTTTAGCGTGGGAGAAGTCGGTCCTGTAAGAGGCCCGGGAAGGCGCGAGATCGGACACGGAGCATTAGCGGAAAAAGCGCTCAAAGCAGTTATGCCGGAGAAAGATAAATTCCCTTATACCGTAAGAGTAGTCTCGGAAATCTTGGAATCCAATGGTTCTTCCAGTATGGCTTCGGTTTGCGCCGCAACTTTGTCGCTAATGGATGCAGGCGTTCCGATTAAAGAACCTGTTGCAGGAGTCGCATTAGGCTTAATCACAGAGAAGAACAAAACTCTGATTCTGACCGATATTTCAGGGTTAGAAGATCACTTCGGAGATATGGATTTCAAAATCGCCGGGACTAAAAACGGCGTAAATGTCATTCAGTTGGATCTTAAGGTCCAGGGAGTCGGCATGGATATAATTTCTCAAGGCCTGGATGATGCGAAAAAAGCAAGGATGGAAGTTTTGCAGAAAATGCTTGCAGTAATTGCGAAACCCAAAGAGACGCTTTCCGATTTAGCCCCGCGCATCACTACCTTAATGATTAATCCGGAGAAAATCGGTGAATTAATCGGGCCGGGTGGAAAAACTATTAGAAAGATTATCCAGAATACCGGCGTGACTATTGATATCGAAGACGACGGCAGCGTCTTGATTGCTTCCACCGATGCCAAGGCAGCAGAAAAGGCTATTGAGATCGTCAAAAGCCTCACCGAAGAGGTCCAGGTAGGCAAGGTTTATACCGCCACCGTAAAACGCATTGTTCCTTTTGGAGCTTTTTGCGAAATACTTCCTAATAAAGAAGGCCTGATTCATATTTCGGAACTCGCCAGCGAATATGTGCGTTCAGTTGAAGACGTCGTTAAACTTGGCGATAAGATCAAGGCTAAAGTTATAGGAATTGATGAATTAGGCAGGATTAATTTAAGTAAGAAACAAGCGGAAGAATGAAACGACAACATATTAACGAAATAAAGGCAATTGTGATTTTTGCAATTGCCTTGTTGATTTTTGCCAGCCTCATATCTTTTCATAAAGAAGACTTACCTTTTTATACTTCCCATCCCAATAATCCGCCCAAGAATCTGGTGAGAATTTTTGGAGCTTATCTTGCCGGAGGAACATTTTTCCTCATCGGCTGGAGCGGGTACATTATTGTTTTCTTGCTTTTGTATTGGAGTATTAATAAATTCCTTTCCCGGGAGACCGGCATCAGATTCAGCAAGATATTCTTTATCGCTGTATTGTTTCTGGCTTTGAGTGCATTTTTTAGTACCTTGGGAAGCCAGGAGGCCAGCCAGAAATTCTTAAGAGGCGGAATATTAGGTTCGGTATCTTCCGATTTTCTGGTCAAGTATTGCGGGCTGGTCGGAACATATATCATACTTGCAGTATTGAGTATCCTATCCTTTATTATCACCGCTGAAGTTTTAGTTTCTCCATTTGTCTTAAGATTCTTTGATAGGTTGTCATCATTTTTTGGGAATTTAAAAGCACCGAAGATTTCCCTGCCGCAGAGAAGAGAAAAGAAAGAGGTTCTCCTCAAGCCAAAACCAAAGGTGCTTCCGACACCTGCTCAGCCGTTGCAGGCAAAACCTATAGCTCCCCCCAAGATAGATATCAGACAGCCTAAATCGCAACCGGTGATTAAAGAAGCTGTATCTAAAGTCAAGCCGGTTGAGGAAAAAGAAAGATTTATCGGAGAATATAATTTACCTTCCTTGGATTTATTAGATAATCCGCCTCCGTTATCCACTCGTCAGATAAAAGAAGATTTGATGGAAAATGCGCGGGTTCTAGAGGAGACCTTGAATGATTTCGGGGTAAGTGTCAGGATCGCCGATATTGAAAGAGGGCCAGTCATCACGCGCTATGAACTAGAACCAGCCCCTGGAGTTAAAGTAAATAAGATTGTTAGTTTGTCCGATGATATCGCGCTTGCGATGAAGGCTCCGACGGTAAGAATCGTTGCTCCTATCCCAGGCAAAAACCGGGTAGGGGTTGAAGTGCCAAATACCCAATCAAGCATCGTTTATCTAAAAGAAGTTTTTTCCACGGATGATTTCAGGAAATTCGGTTCGAAATTAGTCTTGGCTTTAGGCAAAGACACCGCAGGCAAGCCTTTGATTTCTGATTTAGGCGAGATGCCACATCTTTTGATTGCCGGAGCTACAGGTTCAGGAAAAACCGTCTGCGTAAACTCGATTATTATGTCCATGCTTTATTCCGCGACTCCGCAGGAAGTGAAATTCATGATGATTGATCCCAAGATGGTGGAACTTGCTCCTTTTAACGGCTTGCCACATCTTTTATGCCCGGTAATTACCGACCATAAGAAAGTTTCCTCCGCACTTAATTGGGTGGTCAATGAGATGGAGGAGCGATACACTTTGTTAGCCCAGGCCGGAGTAAGAAATATTGAGGGCTATAATGACAAGAAGGAGAAATTACCATATATCGTAGTAATAATAGATGAGCTTGCTGATTTAATGGTGGTTGCAGCAGCCCAGATCGAAAATGCTATCACCAGATTGGCGCAGCTTTCCCGCGCTGTAGGTATACATTTAATTCTGGCAACTCAGCGTCCCTCGGTTGATGTCATTACCGGCGTAATCAAGGCTAACTTCCCGGCAAGAATTTCATTTAAAGTAGCATCGAAAGTTGATTCGCGCACGGTTTTGGATATGAACGGAGCCGATAAGCTTGTTGGCAAAGGCGATATGTTATTTTTGAAACCCGGAGAAGCAAAGCCGATCCGCGCCCAGGGCAGCCTTATCCAGGATAAAGAAATTGAAAGGGTCGTGGAATTTATCCGTTCCCAGCAGGAGCCGTTTTATGACGAAGATTTGATAAAGGAACAGGAAAAGAAAGCCATGCATATGGACCTGGAAAAGGATGAATTATTCGACGAAGCCGTTAAATTAATCCTCGAGTCAAACCAGGCTTCTGTTTCTGTATTGCAAAGAAGAATGAGATTGGGTTATACGAGGGCGGCGCGAATTATCGACATGATGGAGCAGGAAGGCATCGTTGGGCCTTTTCGCGGAAGCAAGCCCCGAGAAATTTTAGTAGATAAAGACGCATGGTTAGCAAAGGATAATCCCCAGAAATGAGCGAGTCTATAGGCGCAAAATTAAGACAGGCAAGAGAAGCCAAGAATTTGACTTTGGAACAGGCTTATGCCAAGACCAAAATCCACGTCAATATTTTACAGGCTTTGGAAGAAGATAGATTCCAGGAGCAAAGCCTGATCTATTTAAAAAGTTTCCTGAAAATCTATGCTCAGTTCTTGAAGTTGGATGTCGATGCTCTTATGCAGGAGTTTAAGGAGTTATACCAGCCAAAAGGTTCTGAAGTTGTCCGCAAAACAAATCCTAAGGCACAAGCAAAAACTAGCTCGTTTAAATTCAAGATAGACCCGAAGGTGTTTAAGATGATTGTTGTAGTCGTTGTCGCGGCGATTTTGTTGTTTATACTTATTTCTTTTATCAAATTTGTGAAGTCAAAATTACCTGTTAGGCAACCTAAACAAGAAGAAGTGGTCAAAGAAACTATTGTTAAGCCTAAGCCTCTTTCCGAGGAGAGAAAACCTAAATTTGCCAAATTATCCATACGCGCAACCGAGAACAGTTGGCTGCAGGTTAAATTAGACGGCAAAACCATCTTTGAGGGGACATTCAAGAAGAACTTGTCGGATAACTGGCAAGCCAAGGAAAAGATTGAACTATCCGTCGGAAATGCCGGAGCTATCCAGGCAGAGATTAACGGGCAGATTTTATCTCCTCTCGGTAAGAAGGGTGAGGTAATCAAGAATATCGTTATCACCAGAGACGGCTTCTCCCTGGGCAAAGGCCACTAAATCCTAAGTTTTAGGAAACAAATCTCACCTTTTAAAATGATAAAAAACGCAAAACCAAAAGTTGGTATTATCAGTTTAGGCTGCCCGCGCAATTTAGTTGATTCAGAAATCATCTTGGGAAATCTCAAAAACCAAGGCTATCAGATAAGCGATATACAAGATGCAGATATCGCCATAGTCAATACTTGCTGCTTTATCAAAGAGGCCAAAGAGGAATCAATCGAAACGATATTGGAGCTTGCCGATTTAAAAGCTCAAGGCAGGATTAAAAAACTCATAGTTAGCGGATGCCTACCCCAGCGTTACCGAAAAGAATTAATCCCGCACTTGAAAGAAGTTGATGCATTCGTGGGAAGGTTGTCGCTAGATAACTTCCCCAAGGAGCGCTATAATCTTGTACCTAAACATTTTGCTTACCTTAAAATCTCCGAAGGATGCAATAACCATTGCAGCTATTGCGTTATTCCTAAAATAAAGGGTAAATTTAGAAGCCGGCCGATAGAGGATATCTTGAAAGAGATAAGGTTGCTCGATAAGAATAAGGTTAAAGAAATTAATATCATCGGTCAGGACATTACTTCCTACGGAATGGATATCTATAAGAAGCCTTCGCTGGCAAAACTGCTTAAGAAAATAGTTTCATCCACCAAGAATGTAAAATGGATCAGGCTGCTTTATACTTACCCTACCAATATCGATGATGAGCTCATTGAATTAATTGCAAGCAATAAGAAAATCTGTAAATATCTGGACTTGCCGATTCAACATATCAATAACCGTATTTTGAAATTGATGAATCGCAGGATTTCTAAAGAACAGATTGTAGATTTAATTAAAAGGTTGAGAATCAAAGTGCCTGGCATAGCGATCCGCACTTCGCTTATAGTCGGTTTTCCGTCTGAGACTGAGAAGGAATTTCAGGAGCTTTTGGATTTTGTAAGCATAACAAAATTTGAAAGGCTTGGGGTTTTTATGTACTCTCGCGAAGAAGGTACGCCGGCATATAATTTCAAAAATCAAATTCCACAAAAAGTCAAAGAAGAGCGCCTGCATAAAATTATGTCGATGCAACAGGCAATAGCCAGGGAAATAAATTCAAAGTTCTTGAACAAAGAAATATATGTTTTGATTGATGAAATTGGCGAAGAGCCTGGTTTATTTCTGGGGCGTACCGAATCCGACGCTCCGGAAGTTGACGGCATGGTCTATGTGCATTCCAAAAACAAAGTAAAACCCGGCGACTTAGTAAAGGTGAAGATAAAAGATACCTATGAATATGATCTGGTAGGTGAAAAAATATGAATCTGCCCAATAAATTGACTATTCTCAGGATTGTTCTTACCTTTGTTTTTATGTTGTTTCTTTTTTCGCGGGGTCTGGTTTTTAAGATTATCGCATTAGTTGTATTTTCTCTGGCTTCATTGACCGATTTCTACGACGGATACATCGCTAGAAAACGAAACTTGGTTACAAATTTCGGGAAAATCATGGACCCGATAGCTGATAAACTTCTTGTTTTAGGCGCTTTTCTGGCTTTCGTACAATTACATATAATCTCTGCCTGGATGGTGGTTTTGATCATAAGCCGCGAAATGATTATTACAGGCTTGAGGTTATTTGCTATGACTAAGGGTAAGTTTTTACAGGCGGAAAAGGGCGGCAAGCACAAGACGGTTTCTCAGATGGTTGCCATTTTTCTGATTTTAGGATATCTGATCTTTAAAGAAATAATTATCCGCTATTTTAACTGGACCTATAACATTGAAGTATGGTGCCGACTTGGCATAGTCCTTACAATGTTGGTAACGGTAACCTTGACGCTTATTTCGGGTATATCGTATTTATGGAATAATAGGAGTCTATTCAATGATTAAGAAGATTGTTGAGTTCATTGCAACAGCGTTTTACGTAGGATACCTGCCTATATCGGGGACGATGGCAAGCCTGGTCGGCTTAGTGATTTATTTCTGTATAAATAATAATAATTATCTGTATGCGGTTGTTTTGGCAGCTACTTTGATTTTAGGGTTTCTGACAAGCGGAAGGGCGGAGGGGATTTTAAAGCAGAAAGACTCGCGTAGGATTGTTATCGATGAGGTCTCCGGGATGCTTATTTCGTTATTCTTGCTGCCCGTAAAACTGCCGGTAATAATCCTTGGTTTTTTTCTTTTCAGGGCCTTCGATACGCTCAAGCCGCCGCCTTTAGATAGATTACAAAATCTTCGCGGCAGCGCAGGCGTCATGCTTGACGATATCGTCGCCGCAATTTATACCAACCTAATTCTTCAGCTTTCCTTAAGATTGACTTCAACCATGGCTTCGTAGATAGGGCCTTTTGGGGTGAGAGTACTCTTGAAGAGAGTAATTCTGTCTGCAACAAAATTCAAATCAGATATATCCTTGTTTTTGTTAATAAGCTCGCTTAATTTGAAGCGGTTTATCGGGCTTTTTACTCTTCCCAGAGTCAAATGCGGCACAAAATCTCTTTCCTCTTTGGGGATGCCAAGTTTGGAAAGATTATTTTCTAAGTCGTTTGCGATAGATACTGAATTTTCTTTGCCTGCTTCGATTCCCACCCAAATTACTCGTGGGCTCCTGGCATTTGGAAATGCGCCTAATTCTTTTATTGCGGCAGAAAACTTATTATGATTTTTGCTTAAATCTTCGAGCATATTTTTGATTTTGGGAATCAAATCAGTTTCAATATCTCCTAGGAACTTTAAGGTTAGATGGATATTTTTAGGCTCGACCCATTTTACGTCGGAGCCGCTGGCTTTCAGTTCGTTTTGAATCTTAGCAAGGCTTTCTTGGGTTTGTTTATCGAGTTCAATGGCAATAAATGTGCGGATTTTATCGCTCATTTTATTTGGCTAGAAAATCATATAGCAATTTTAACACAGCAGAGGATGCTTGTTTCTTTACTGCAAGCCGGCTGCCTTTAAAATTAAGTTTCCTGGCTACTTCATAATT
>ENA-UOWG01001627-UOWG01001627.1-activated-sludge-metagenome-genome-assembly--contig:-NODE-1627-length-21565-cov-22.092469_pt1 | contig 21565 bp, 23 predicted proteins | sample MGYA00238147_ERZ761563 | MGnify/ENA primary metagenome ERZ761563 (study PRJEB28884, sample SAMN05720216) | anaerobic digester metagenome | isolation source: active sludge of municipal... | reverse complement strand
GGCTCACAAGCTCGGTCCACTTCGCGGCGCCGAGCGGGCCGAGCGATTCAGGGACAGCCGGACCACTCATCGCGCCTTGACCTTGACCAGCCCCCCACTCGCCCGCAGCGGGATCGTCTCGGAGCCCTTGACCAGGCGCGCATAGGCGGTGTGGGTGCCAACGTCGAGCCGCACCGTGCCGAGGTCGTTGGCGGCGCCGATGAGGATGCGACCGTAGATGGTCGTGCCGATGGTCTCCCAGTCGGCGGTGGTCCAGGTGATGTCGGTTAGGTCGTCGTCCGAGGCCAGGAACCCCATCTCGATGGTGTCCGTCTCGGTGTCGATCGCGACGCCGGGAGATGTGACCGTGAGCAGGGCGTAGACGTACTCGACGGCGCCGGTGTAGATGATGCGGTCCGGCATGATCGATCAGCTCCTCTCGCGTAGGTGTGCAGCGTGGACGGCGGCAAGCTGCGCCGCGCGGTGCGGTTGGCCGCGCAGATGGACGCTCACGGTCGCGCCGGCAAGATCGGCGGCGGTAAGTGAGCCGAGCAGGTGCGCGGCGTAGAGTGCTCCCAGCAGGTCGGCGTGCAGGTCGATGTCGGGGAGGTCGGGCAACAGTATGGAGTAGACGATGCGCACCTGGGCGGCCGCCAGCTCCCGCAGGTCGTAGCGGCCGGTGACCGTGGCAGCCGCCAGGCCGCGCAGGCCATAGACGGCGGACAACTGCGCCGCGGCCAGCGCCCGGATGTCATAGCCTGCCTGCAGCTCGCCGCCGCCGAGCTGGCGCAGGTCGTAGGCGGCCGTGAGAGTGTCGCTCGCCAGTTGTCGCAGGTCGTAGCGCACCTGCAGCTGCGTCGCTCCGAGCGTCCGCACGTCGTAGCGCAGCGTCGCCGATGAGGCGGCCAGACCGCGCACGTCATACCGCGCATCCAGGGAGTCCGCGGCCAGACCGCGCACGTCGTAGGCGCCGGTCAGCGTGTCGGCCACCAGGCCGTTGATGTCGGCCGGCACGGTCAGCGTGTCGCTGGCCAGTTGGCGCAGGTCGTAGCGCAGCGTGAGCGCCGAGGCCGCCGTCGGCACGGTCGAGAGGATGTCGTAGCGCAGCGTCGCCGTGCCGGCCGCGAGCTGGCGCACATCGTAGCGGCCGGTCAGGGTCCGGCTCGCCAGGCCGCATACATCGTAGGCCGCCGTGAGCGTCCTGGCCGCGAGCTGGCGCAGGTCGTAACGGATGGTCGCGCTGGCGCTGCCGAGCTGCCGCACATCGTAGAGGGCGGTGAGGGTGTCGCCGGCGAGCTGCCGCAGGCCGTAACGCGCCGTGAGCGTCCTGCTGCCGAGCTGTCGGACATCGTAAGGGGCGGTGAGCGTCCTGGCCGCGAGCTGGCGAGAGTCATAGACGCAGCTCACCGTGTCTGCGACCAGGCCACGGACATCGTAAGGGGTGGTGAGCGTGTCGCTGACGATGCCGCGCAGGTCGTAGCGAGCATCAAGGGCCGTAGCGATGTGCTGGATGACGTCGTAGCGAGCGGTAAGCGTCTTGGTGGCGAGGGCGCGCGAGTCGTAGCGCGCGGTCAAGGTGGTGGCCGCCAGGCCGCAGATGTCGTAGTGGAGCGTCCCCGTCTTCGCCGCCAGCCCGCGTACGTCGTACTGGGCGGTCGCCGTCTTGGCGGCGAGTTGCCGTACGTCGTACTGAGCGGTCATGGTGGAGCTGACCTGCGTGAGACTGCTGGCGTTGTTCTTGAACACCGCCCCGACGCCGCTCCATGCGCGCGTGTTGTCGGCCGGCGTTGCGCCCGGCGTATAGTCGCCCGCGCTGGTGACCTGCCGGTCGATATAGGACTGCGCGGCGGTGTCGTGATCGACCCGCTCGGTCCAGTTGGCGTCGGGCGTGATGGTGCAGCCGGACGCATGGTTGGTGAAGCCGGCCACGATGAGCGAGTTCGCCGGAGCCGTGAGCGCCGCCGTCGAGTAGTTGCCCGAGGATCCGCTGCCGGAGTCGGAGTCGGCCACGGGAGACGAGGATGCGATGTAGGCGTATTCGGCGACCATGATCGCGCCGTCGGAGAGGCCCGCCACCTGTAAGGTCAGCGAGCCCGTGCCCGTGACCGGCACATACCAGAGGCAGATGTCGGCGTTGGTGCCGCCGTCCGTCTTCTCGATTACCTTGACAGGAGTTCCTATGGTGGCCGTACCTGCGGTCTTACTGACGCCGGTGAAGGTGCAGCCATCGCCGCCGTCACCGAACACGATGACGGTGTTGCCGTTGGTGACGTTGCCCGGCAGCGCGACCGAGGCGGTGGAGCCGCTAGAGTAGGCGTAGGCGACCTGACCGGCGACCAGCCACGGCGGCAGCGCGGAGGTGAACTCGAAGTTATCGGCGGCTACGTCGGATGAGGAGCCGTCCGGGGTGGTGACCTGCGTCTGGTAGGTGCCGGCCGACTTGGCGGGCGTGGTGGCGGTGATCTGCAGGTCGTTGTCGACCGTGTAGCTGGCCGCGTTGGTGCCGCCGAACTTGACCGCCGTTGCGCCCGTGAAGTCGGTGCCGGTGATGACGACGCTGGTGCCGCCTGCGGGCAGGCCCTTGGCAGGGGAGAGGCCGGTGATTGCGGGCGCGGTCGACTTGTGCGCGAGTGCGACCAGGAAGCCGACGCGGTACGTCGCGTTGCCGGAGAGGTAGTTGGTCGAGCTACTCGGCGCATAGGTGCCGGACGTCCAGAGCTGGTCTGCGGCGTAGTGGCCCCAGTCGGGCGTCGTGTTGTGGTCGTCGTAGCGCTCGGTCATGCCCGAGGGCTGCGAGTTGACGTTACGCGAGGTGGTTCCGTACCACGACGCGAAGCCGACCATCAGACGGCTGGTGGAGGCCAGCGAGCCGAAGTCGATGGTCCGCGCCCCGGTCGTCGACCAGGTGCCGGTGCCGTGGGTATCAGCGGCTACCGGGCTGGAGTCGGCCTGCCCGGTGTAGATGAACGCGGTCGCCGCCGTGCGGACGCTATTGGCGTAGCCCGACCAAGTAACGGTGCCGATGTCACCGGAGGCGAGCACCTTGTAGTAGAGCTGCACGCGATAGGTGCTGTTCTGCTCCTCCAGCAGGGTCCAGCCGCTGGGGGTGCTGCCGGGCGCGTCGGTGTTCGAGCGCGAGATGAGCACGAACGCCAGCTCCCCGGCCGACCGCGCCGAGAGGTCTACCGCGGCACTGGTCGAGCCGGAGGAGCGGGTGCCCGCGATTGCGGCTGCGAAGGCGACAGCCACGGCGCTACCCGGTCAGGCCAGGGATCATGCGGCCGAGTCGCCCTCGACCTTGAGCACAAAACTGTTGGCGTTGTAGGCCGCGCAACTGGCGGGCACGATGCGCTTGACCCAGATGATGTAGTACTGGTTCTGGGTCAGCGTGCCCAGCGACAGTCCGGTTGCCTTGCTCGTGCAGGCCGAGCTGAAGGTCACGGCCGGCGACGGCGCATCGGTCTCGGTGGCGATCGTGTCGCCGGCAGCGTTGGCGCCGGCGAGGTCCAGGCCGATCTCGACCGAGTCGCCGCCCGGCGTCTGGGTCTCGATCCAGAGCTTGGCGCTCTGCAGGCCGCCCGAGGTCGCATCCTCGTTGCGGAAGGCGATGGCGCGGTACTCAGTGCGGCCGGCGGATGCCTCATCGCCGCTGACGTCGTCGAACAGGTTATTGTCCGAGGCGTCGGTGATGGCGGTCGATGAGCGGTAGCCGCCCAGACTGCCGGCCGGCGTGCCGGCGGCGCCGCCGTCGGAGCTGCCGCCGCCCTGGGTCAGATACCACTTCAGGTTCGCTGCGCTGATGGCCATGCGGCCCCCTTCCTAGATGTAGCGCCGAGTCCCGGCGTAGTCGCCGCGGTAGGCGGCCTTGGAGTACATGAGCGGTCCTGCCTCGCAGCCGTGCGAGAGCATGTGCCGCGGGGAGATCCAGACGGTCGCGTGCTTGACGCCCTGCGCGCCGTAGAGCGAGCAGTCGCCGCCACGGAAGCCGGACGTCACCTTGCGACCGTGCGTGTACATGGTCCCGGAGTAGCCGTAGCCGTCATAGCCGCGGCCATTCGGATCCGGGAACCCGCAGGTGTAGAGCAGGTCGGTCGCGAACGATGAGCAGTCGTCCCACGGCATGATCGGCGTGGCGGCGCCCTGCCAGCGGACCTTGTGGCGGACGTTCCACATCCGGTGCGCGATGCCGTAGTGGATGCGGGCGCGGGCTTGGTAGCAGCGTAGGCCGTAGCTGGCGATGCGCTCGTAGCGCGAGAGCGCAAAGCCGGCGTTCCACAGGCCCCGCGCCTGAGCGCTGAAGTGCGGCCGGAGCTTGAGGAAGGTGGCGCGGTCGATACGGCCGTGTGCCGGCAGCTTGTACGCCCGCTGGAAGCGGCGCACATCGGCGACCATGACGCGGCCGTAGAAGCGCCCCACGCCGGAGTGCCGCTTGCGCACCTTGGCGGCGATCAGCGCCATCTTGCAGGCCGAGACGCGCTTGGAGGTCGAGCCGTAAGCAAGCACCGGCGCACGCCACGCGACCGCGGTGCCGCCGAGCAGATCCTCGCAGTCCTCCTCGTCCGGCGTCCAGATCGGCTCGGTGAGCGCAAGCGGCGCCTGTGCCGGCGGGACGTTGACCGAGTCGTCGGCCTCGGTGACTTCCAGCGCGATGTCGGCCAGCACGCACTCGTCAAGCTCGGCGAGCAGCTCCTCGTCAAGCTCATCGTCACCGGGCAGGGCGTACCAATCCTCAATCATGCCGTGCCTCCTTCGCAGCCCAGGCTTCTCCGCCGTCGCGCAGCAAGGCGCGCAGCTCGGATGCGCGGATCAGACAGTCACCCTTGCGGCCCCAGCCCGCGCCCCACGAGTTGCGCAACCGCGCCATACCGGAGACGGTGTCAAGGCCGCGCCAGAGGATGGCGTGACCGCCGCGCACCGGACCGGTCGGGCGGATGATCCCGGCCACCGGCGCGAACATGTCGGCGGTCCAGGCGATGCCGATGACCACCGGCCCGAAGCCGAGCACGAACGCCGTGAGCGCGTCCCAGTCGTCGGCGTCCGAGCAGTAGTAGGACGCGATGCGACCGCGCGCCGCCATCGCCTTCGCGCCAGAGCGGATATACGAGCCGTTTTCGCCGCTCGGGTCGCCGTCAAGGACTTTGCACTCGCGATAGATGGCGTGGCCGTCACGGGTCGTATAGGCGGTGCAGACGGGACGTGCGATGCCCCAGCCGCACCAAGAGAAGCCGACGCAGTGGTTGCTCTCGCCTTGATTGAGCACCCTGGCGCTCCGCCACAGTCGCCGTGCCGGCAGCTTGCGCGGTTCGGCAAGACCGGGATGGGCGGCGAGGATGTAGTCCCGTTCGTCAGCGACGAACGGGAGTCTGCCAAGGCCGTGTTCCACGTCACTCACCAGGTCGTGTCCGGCCAGAACTTCTTCTTGATCGCGTACAGCGCGCCGCCGACGCCGAGCACGATGGCGACATTGGCGGGCGAGGCGTGCGAGAGGTCATAGCCCTGAATCGCGTTGTAGCTCATCGAGACCATGAACCCGATGCCTGGGAAGACGATCGTCCAGAAGAAGCGGATCAGTGCGGCCTTGATGTTGGTCCAGTTCAAAGTCCAGTTCATGTCAGCCTCCTATGTGGATGTGCGGTGCGACCGCGATGATGATTGCGGTCAGCGAGGACAACGAGGCGGCGACGAGGGTCAGCTTCCAGCCGAGCGAGACTTCGGCCCGCCGCTTGGTCTGGTCCTTGATCGCAGCGATGTCGGCGCCCATCGCCTTCATCTCGGCTTCGATTCGCGTGACGGTGTCGCGGATGCCCTCCTGGCCGTTGCCGTTGACGGTCCGGTCCAGCGCCTTGACCGTCGGGCAGGATGTCTGGTGAAGGTCGTCAACGACCGCACGCACGATGCGCTTCACGTCGGACTCGGTGTAGTCGGTCATGCTGCCTGCCTCGTCATGTGTAGTAGCTGTCGTGCTCGGTCATCTCGCTGCTTCCTTCATCGCCAGTCGATGCGGCGGTCGTCGGGCGGGCCGGTGATACGCCTGCGGGCGCGTCGGTAGGCGATGCGGCGGTCGTCGGGCGGGCCGGTGATGTAGGGGACCAGCGGCGCGCGCGTACGCGGCGCGGCGTCCAGCCCGGCGGCGACGCTCGGATGCTCGAACCCCGGCGGCGAGTAGGCGTCATTGTCGAAGCCGAGCGTGACGGTGCCATCCGCCGCGCGCGCCGCGCTCGTGACCAGGAACGGGCCACGCTCTTCCGCTGCGAGCGCGTCGACCTTGCTGACCCACCACGACAGCGAGCGGATGTGCTGCGGGTTGACCGGCGCGCCGCTGACCGTGCGCAGCGTGCGGCCGGGCAGGCGGACCGAGCCCTGCGCGACGTTGGCGTTCTGGAGGTACGCCTGCGTGCCCGCGGCGGTGGCCTCGGTGTCGGTGGCGCGGCCGATCGAGTAGGTGGCCACGCGCGCATCGGCGGTGGACGGCTCGGCCGGATACCAGATGCGCTTCGGCGTGCCGTCGGTGTAGCCGCTCGACGAGAGGGCTTCGTAGCTGACCGCGACCGCATCGAGGCGCGCGTCCGGCGGGACGTGGACGGACCAGTCATCGTCGGAGTCCAGGTCGCTGGAGCGCAGGGCGATGTGCTGCAGGGCCGAGGGTGGAGCGGTCGGGCGCACGGTGCCGTAGCAGACAGAGTTCTCCCAGAAGGCGACGTCGTAGGCCACCGACAGCGCGGCGCGGCAGGACTCGATGGCCGCCGCGCGGGTGGTCTCGGAGTCGAACATCAGGTGCGTGACGGCCGAGCCGGACGAAGCCATGCTGCTACTGCTGGCAAGGCCGGTGCCGGTGGCGATCTCGGCGATGGCATCGGGATAGGTCGGCTGGGTGGTGCGGTCGACGTAGATGCGCGGCACGCCGAGCTGCAGGTACTCGGTGTTGGTGTTGGTCACGCCACTGGGCTTGTAGGCGTAGATGTAGAGGCGGTCGGCCCAGGTGACGGTCGATGGGATGTCGTTGATGCTCCCCGAGCCGAGCGTCGGCGTTGCCCACTCGGCGATGTCCTCGTCGGAGCCGTACTGGTAGAGCCAGCGCCCGCGCGTGTTACAGACCCGGATGCCGAAGTACCAGGCATAGCAGGAGATGGCGTAGTCACAGATCAGGCGGCGGATCGATCCGGGGTTGTAGCCGGGCGCGAGCGCAAGTCCGACAAGGACGTAGGAGACGCCGGTCTCCGTGGTCGGCGGTACCTTGATGAGTAGCTGGCCCTCGGTGCTGACCTCGGCGTTGACGGCCGGGTAGTTGCCGGAGATGCCCATGGCGGCCGGGGTCAGCTCCTCGGCGAGATCCCAGCGGCCCTCGATGAAGCCCTTGATGTAGTCGTTGCGCCGCTTGCACTGCTCCCAGAGGCCGTCGCAGGTGACCGCGTGGGGCGACGAGGACATGTCGACGTCCGCTATCTCGCCCTCGTAGGTGGTCACGCCGTCGCGGACGATGCGGACCTGCAGCGCGCGCTGGAGCAGGTTGTGCGCCTGGACGTGCGGCAGGCCGTGGGCGGCGAAGCTGGCACGGTCGAAGCCGCGCACGCTGTCGGACTCGGAGATCGTGTCCGGGTCGACCACGCCGGCCGCGACCAGATCGACGCTGCGGCCGAACCCCGTGGCGATGAGGCTCACGCCCACAGCGAGAATGCCTCGGTGGCGTAGACATCGAAGCGGCAGAGATGGGTGGTCTCATCGCTGTTACTCTTCTCGTTGACGACTACCAGCCGGTCGTGCGGGCCGGCCCGCAGTCCAGCCGTGGTCGCCAGCACGGCGTTAGCCACGCCGTCGAGCAGGACATCGCCGCCGGCGAGTACGTCGATGGCCGAGTAGACGGTCGCGCCATACGCCGAGACGATGGCGCTGCCGCCCTGGTCGAGCGGCAGTAGCAGGTAACGGTCGGCGATAGCCTGCGTGGTCGCGCCCGAGCCCCACATGTTGACCCCAAGCAGCGAGGCGACGCCGGGCAGCGTCCGGGCGAGCGGCAGGTTGACCACGCCGATCGGGAGCCAGCGCGGCGTGGTCCCGCCCCAGGCAACGCTCGCGCCGGTATCGACGCAGCCGAAAGTGGCGGTCCCGGTCACGCCGGCCGCGCCGCGCACCACGAGCAGATAGGCACCGGGCCGGACCTTGCTCACATCGATGCTGGCCGTGACCTCCGCCGTCCCGGTGTTGTACCAGCCGGTGTTGCCGGTGCCGGGATAGAGCGTGGCCGAGGTCGAGTAGGAGCCGGCAGACCATGACAGCGCCTCGGCCTCGAAGACGTAGGGTGAGCCGTCCTCGCGCCCGACCCCAATCGCGTGCGACCAGGCATCGGACTCGATATCGACATCGCCCCAGACCTCAAGCGCGGCCGGCACCTCGCCGCCGATGCGGGTGGTGTGGATGAGGCCCGGCGTCTCGATGATGTGCTCGCCGAGGTCGGCGTCCTTGAGCGTGGCGGTGAGGTTGGCCGAGGCGGTCACGCCGAGCAACATCGAGGCATAGGCAGCGCCGGCCGGCGGCGTGACCTCGCCGTAGAGCGTGGTCTCCGAGTAGGTGCCGGTCTTGGACGAGAGCGTATCGGCCGAGAGATACGCACCGGCGGCCGTGTACCAGGCGCACTCGACCGCCACCGTGCCGGCCGTGCGCGCGGTCACGGCGAAGGTCGCACGCCAGCCGATGCGCCGGCCGGCCACGACCGGCAGCATCCCCGCGGTCCCGGCGGCGGCGTGGGTCGCATAGGTGACGCCCTGCGTGCCGTAGGCGAGGCAGGCGGCGGTCCCGGCGGCGGCGGCGGCGAGCTGGAACTTGCCGGAGCCGTATGAGTAGGTGACGTTGCCGGCCGCCTGTGCGCTCCAGCCGTAGGGCAGCGTCGACTCAGCATCCGAAGGCGCGCCCGGCAGCAGGCGCTCGTTGGCGACCGTCTTGGCGCCGATGCGCACGCCGCTCAGATACGCCTTGCTGGCCGAGTTGGCGGACCAGGTCGCGCGCAGATAGGCGCGCTCGCCGGCATCGAAGGCGGGCACGCGGTAGGCGGCGATGAAGCGGCCCGCGCCGGTGGTCGCCTTCGAGAGCAGCGTCCAGGTGTAGGTGCCGGCGCCGGTCTGGGGCAGCTCCAGCGTGACATTGAGGGTTGCGCCGGCGGCCACGACGTCATAGTCGAACTCAACCACCAGCTGCTCATCGGCAACGACATCGGCGTAGAGATCCAAGATGCCGCGGTCGGAGGCGGAGGCGGTCACGACCCAGCGCCCACCGTCGGCATAGACGTAGCGGGCGGCCTCTCCGGCGCCGTTGCAGGAGCGGGCCACGTCGGCGTGGGAGGGGAACTCATCGCCGATGGGGGCGGCGAGGTAGACACGGTTGGCGCGGTGGGTCGTCGGTGTGACGGCGAGAGCGAACTCGACGTCGGCGCGGAAGCCGATGTCCTGCGCGTGGGTGTAAGGCTCCGCGGCCGAGATGGTCCGCAGCGCGGTGAGCGCCATCGGGCGGTTGCCGCCGGTCGGCTCGAGTACAAGCTCGGACGGGCCGATGATTGACGGCAGCCGCGAGAGCAGGCGCGTGATGGCGGCCGTGCAGGCATCCTGCGTGGCGCCGGCGACCTCGATCAGGTAGCGGACCTGACGTTCCTCACCGAAGGCCGGTCCCCACTCGCGCTCAGCGACCGAGTAGGGCGCGGTGTGCAGGTCAAGGTCGGCGAGACGCTCGATCATGCCCGCACCCTCGCGCGGCGGCGGGCGGCGCGTTCCATCTCACCGATGGCATCCTCGCCGCTCATGAAGACCGGGTTGTGCATATGCACGACGTAAGAGACGCCGGCCAGCGAAGCACCGTCGCTGCCGCGCGGTTCGGCCGAGCGTAGCTTGGTGATCACCAGCTCGTCCTCGCCGGCCTCGCCGAGCACCGCGTTCACACCGCCGGGCTGGGCCTTGACCAGGCCGCCCGAGGCGAAGAAGTGGCGCTTCGCCGCCCAGGGGTAGGGGATCGAGGCGACCGAGGACATGATCACGCCGGTGCGCTTGCCGGAGGCATGCACGTACATGCCGTTACCGACGTAGATCCCGGTATGCCCCCAGCCGAACTGGTCGGTCCACTCCGGGATCCCCGTCTTCATGAACAGCTGATCGCCCGGCATCAGCGCATCCTTGGCGACCTGACGTCCGAGCGGCCACTGGTTGCCGGTGTAGGTCGGGAAGCCGGGCAGGCCGGAGCGGTTATAGACGTACTTCACCAGGCCCGAGCAGTCAAAGACGTTGGGGCCGGTGGCGCCGATCGCGTAGGAGTCGCCGATCTGCTGCTTGGCCAACTGCGCCGCCTGGAAGCCGCGCAGCGCGCCGGAGAAACCGAGCCCGGCGCCGGTGCCGCCGCCAGTGCCGCCGAACCCGAAGGAGATGCGCACCGACTGGCCCAGATCCTTAGCCAGCACGGCGCGGATCGCATCCTGCGCACCCTGCGCCTCCTGGGTGACGGTCTTGTTGCCGGGTCCGGTGATCTTGACCTTGGGCTCGACCCGAGTCTTGTGGATGTGTGCGAGCTTGCTGGAGACCTGCCTGGTCTTGGCGTCGAAGTCGGTTGTGTTGGCCTTGTACTTGGTCGTGAACTCGCGCGCGGCCTTGCCACCGAAGCGGGATGACTTGAGGTCGTGCTCCTTCTTGATCTCGGCCGGCGTCATACCGGTGAGCTTGCCGGTGACCCAGTCGTTAGCCGACTGGCCGTGTGAATAGAGCAGCGCGATTCCGGCGGCGGCGGCGGCAGCCGGGCCGGCGATGGCACCGAGTCTCGTCGCCAGCGTGCCGAGCTTGCCGGAGAGCCCGGCGACGTTCTTCTGCTTGCCGGTGAAGGTCTTGCCCGAGAAGTAGGAGAGCTGGCCCGCTCCGGATGCCGTGGTGGCAGCCGTGCCGGCACCGGCGATGCGCTTGATCAGGGTGGCAAGGCTGCCGGCGAACCTCCCGGCCGCACGCCCGCCGCCGTAGAGCATCGAGGTCATCTTCATCACCGGGCCGGCAGCCGCTCCGATGAGGGCTGCCTTGACCAGCATGTCGCGCTGGCCGTCGCTCAGGTTCTCGAACCACTTAGTGGTCCGCTCGACGTAGGGGAGCAGCCGTTCGACGACAGGGATGACTGAGGTGCCGATCGACTCCGTGATATCGGAGAAGCGTGCCCGCAGGATTGCCATCTTGCCGGCGGCCGAACTCGCGGCCGCGGCCGTGTCGCCGCCAAAGGTCTTGGCGGCCTTCTTCATGATCTGGTCGAAGGAGAGCGTCTTGCCGGATGCGTCCTTGGTGGCGATGCCGAGCCGGGAGAGCCCGACGGCGCTGCCCATGTACGCCTTCTGGAGCGCTAGCGTGACCGTCTGGAGGTCCCTGCCTGAGCCCGTGCTGATGTCCATCGCCACACCGAGGATGTCCTGCGCCGTGCCGACGTCCTTGGTGACGCGAGTCAGGCTGGCCAGCGCCGGGCGCAGCTCGCCGTCGGCGATCCCGGTCGCGTTCTGGGTCTTGGTGATCCAGCGCTCGACCGCCGCCACCTGCGCATCGGTCGCGCCGGCGTTCTTGTGCAGCGCCGCCGAGAGCAGCGTCATCTCCTTCTCTTCATCGATGGCGGCCTTCGTGGCCAGGCCGAGCCCGGCGACGATGGGCAGGGTGACGCGCGTGGTAAGCGTCGTGCCCATTTGACCCATGCGCGTGTTGAGACGGTCGAGCCTGCGCCCGAGGGTATCCACATCCTTGCCGGCGCCGCGCAGGCCCTTGCCGAGCGTTCTGTCCCTGGCGATGAGGTCGACCTTCAGCTCGTTACGGCCCCTAGCCACGGCTGCGCTCCGCGGTGCGGCGGCTGATGTAGGCGCGCGTCAAGTCCCACTCCTGCTGGGTCATGTCGGCGATGTCGCAGAGCCGGATGCCGCCGGCGAAGAACTCGACGACTTCGAGCCTTTCGCGGAGCGGCGGGAGATCGGGCGAGTCGGCGCGGAGTTCGCCGCGTCTAAAGGGGCGGCGTCCTTGGCGTCGTCTTCGATCTCGGCCAGGATGGCCTCGTAGAGCGCCTCGATCAGCTCGCCCTCGTCGGTGCGCTCGATGATCTGGCCGATGGTGACCTCGGCGTCGTGCTCGCGCTCGGCCATCCAGGCGAAGGCCACCAGCCACTTGAGGTCGAGGTTGAGCATCTCGTCGTGGGCATCGGCGCGGCCCTGCGCCTGACCGATGATGGCGGCGTTGGCGGCGCGCTCGATGTGCAGGCGCGCATAGGAGGCATTGACGCCGACCGGCTCCTCACCGATCAGCGCGGCCGCATCGGCGACCGCCTTGCGGAAGGCGAGCTTCTTGGCGAACGACCATTGATCCGGGCGGATGTCAAGGCGCAGCGGTGGCCTCTCTTCACTCATGCGGTCCTCCGGAACTCCTCGGCGCGCAGGTCGCCCTGCAGTGCGCCGTCGCTGGCGATGTCGATCGCTAGGCCGTTGCGGGCGGCGATGTCGCGCAGCCCCTCGGCGATCTGGCGGCCGGTGTAGTGGCGGATGCGATAGCCGACATTCCAGATGAAGTAGCCGAACTTCACGCGCGGCTTCTCATAGACCGGGTAGGTACGGAAGCGCGCCGAGCGCGTGGTGAAGGCGCCGACCGAGCGGCTGCGCCCGTATGCGGCGCCCGTCGCCCAGCCGCCCTCGCGGCCGCGCTTCCACCAGGACTTGCCGCCGAACTCCTGCAGGATCAGCGGCCCCTCCCAGTCGGAGCGGATCCAGGCCGACTTGCTGGTCGCGCCCGCCACGATCGAGTCGCGCAGGCTGCCCGGCGGCAGGTGCGAGCGGCTGTCCTTGCGCGAGGGCCTGCCGACCGGCGCCTTGGACCGCGCCTCGCGCGCACCCTCCTCGGCGATGTTGCGGTAGTAGGGCTGCATCGGCAGGGCCTCGTCGGCGATGAGCCCACGCGAGGTCGCAAGCAGCGCCTCGCGCAGCTCATCGATGCCGGTTACCCCGACGTAGTAGGCGCCCTTCGCCATGGGCTCAGGGGATGGTCGTATCGGTCGTCATGATCTCCAGCTTGTAGAGCGGATCGGTGCCGTTGTCGCGGGCTTCGATGGTGAGCTTCTGCAGCACCTCATCCGGCCCGTCGACGCTGATCGGGTCACCGATCACCTTGCCGGCGGCGATCGTCAGGCGATAGGTCGGGTAGTAGGTGGCAGCGATCGCAGTTGTGCCGACCAGCTCCACCACCCAGGCGCGCATGGTGCCATCGGCGATGTCGTCCCAGTTGATCGCCATCGAGGTCGGTTCGACTTCAAGCTCCAGGGTGCACGAGCGCAGCTCGGTTTCGAGCGGCAGCGCCATCGCACCGGCGCCGTCCCAGAGGCGGCGCTCCGTGTTGAGGCCGCTCTCGACCGAGACCGAGGCCGAGCGCACACCGGGCAGCGTGGTCCCGGCGCGCTTGACGTTCGGTTGCATCGGCCAGGCGAAGTAGGTCGGCGCGGCGGCGTAGGTCGGCACGGCCAGGTCGGCCGTGTGGGAGAACGCCTTGGCGACCACATCGAAGGTCGCCTCGAGGATGCCACCCGCCTCGCAGCTGACCTTCCAGCTCGGGATGAAGCAGCCGCTGTAGGTGTGCGGCTCGACGGTGCCGTCACTCATCGGCACGCCGAGCTGCATCGTCAGCGAGCAGCCGTTGGCGACGGTGAAGGCGCCGGGCGAGAAGGTGGCCAGGTAGGCCGGACCGGCGCCCTGTATGGCGCAGGTATTGCTGCCGCCGAATGCCGCCTGCCAGAGCCCGAGCGAACCGGCGCGCGGAACCTCGAGGCCGATGGCGCCGGCGCCGCCGTCGACCCAGGCGATATCGGCGTCATGACGCTTGCCGCGCAGGCCGGGTTTCCAGCCCTTGGGCTCGATCGGCCTGGGGTTCGGCACCAGGCCGAGGCTGAATGCCTCCAGGAACTTGTCGACCACCACGGCGGTGCCGTAGGTGGACTCCTTCTTGAAGCCGAACTGGGAGTCGGACCCGCGAGGAAGGCGGGTGAGCGTGTGCGCCATGTCATGCCTCCTTCACGGGTTGCTTGGCGCGTTTCCACTGGCCGCGCTCGATCAGGGAGCTGGCAAGTTCTTCCGGGATCTCGTAGGTCTGGCCGGGCTCGGCGAGAAGCCGCGCATCCGGCACGGCAGCCGGCTCCGTGCCGGTGTAGGTCAGCTTCATGTGGCGACTCCTGGGTAGACGCGGGCGGCGAACGAGACGGTCAACTCGACCGTCATCCAGTGACCGGCGGCCGGCGGCGGCTCGATGCCCTGATCCTGCTCGGCGAGCGCCGAGACGTAGGCCCAGCGCACGATGCCGCCGAGAGTGAAGTCGGCCGCCAGCGCGGCTTCGACTGCGCCGATGAGTTCCTCCATGCGCTCGCGCAGGCGCACAATCGCCTCCTCGCCGCGGCCGTCGGCGCTGGCCAGCACCATGACCGGCACGGTGCCGTCCTCGTCGTGGCCGCCCATCGGCTGGCCGGTGATGGTGCGTGGCGTGCGGGTCACCCGCGGCCGGCCGATCTGGATCCACTCGCGCGGGTCGCGCTCGCCTGCCACCGGCCCGCTGGTGACGTCGATGGCGGAGAGCGCGGCGTTGACGGCGAAGGCGTCCTTGAGTGCGGCGGCGATCCTGAAGGTGACGGTGACGCCGCTCATGCGATCGTCACCCGTTCCTCGCGGTAGCGCAGCAACACGGCGTCGACCTCGTGCAGGCCGTAGGGGTGTGGCCAGTCGCCGGCATAGCCGATCTGGTAGGTCATCATGCCGTCGTTGTAGCTGGTCGCGTTGGGCGCGATCTCGCTCGGGAGCAGCTGCGCCAGCAACACGACCAGCGCTGCCCGCTTGATGTCTCCCGGAACGGTCGCATAGCCGTGCCGGGCGGTGATTGAGACATTGCCGATGTTCGGTGCAGCGCCGAGCCAGGAGCCGAGCGTCTTGCGCGTGACGCGCCCGTTCGGCTCCGCCGCTAGGTCGGCAAGCTCGGCCGCGGTCAGCGCAACGCCATCGATACTCGCAGCGGTGATGCTCAGGTAGCGCGGCGGCTGTTCCCGCAACGGGTTGTGCAGCGGGAGGCGGATGCTCGATGAGGCGCAGCCGTTGAGGACTACGGTCGTGCTGGTCGGGATGAACTGGATCCGGCAGAGTCGCGCGAACTCGGCGCGGATGGTCGCCTCCACCGCCGTGATCTCGGCGGTCGGATAGCGGGACGAGTCGGCAAGCGCGGCGCCGTTGAAGGCCCGCGCATCCGTCTCAGTGAACAGTGCGGTCGGGTCAGCCATCCGATACCCGTGCCTTTCGTCTGACCGGCAGCCGCGCAGAGGGCGGCGGGCCGGAACCCGCCGCCCCCGTGCGGCTCGTGCGCCCGGAACCGATCTGTCCGCTGCGCACCATCGGTCCTACAGGACGGTGCTCGCCGCTGCCGCCTGCTCCGGCAGGCGCTGAGCGTGGGTACGCTCCAGCACGGCGCCGACGATGCCGTTGCCGGCCTTGGTGATCTTTACGGCGACGTAGTAGAAGCCGCCGCTCAGGTCGAGATCCAGCACGTCGACCTCGCTGATGAGCACCTGCTTAGTGATCGCCGGGACGAAGTGGGTGACCGCGCTGGTGGCGACCGAGAAGGTGCCTTCACCTTTGTCGGAGACCTTGAGCGTCATGGTGCCGGAGTCGCCATCGACCGCCGTGATGCCGGGCACGCCGTAGGTGGCGTGGTTGATCAGGCCGACCAGCGCCGTGCAGTCCTGGGTATCGGTACCGTCGACCGCGAACTCGCGCTTCGACGCGGTGGTCGTGTTGGTATGACCAGTGAAGACGTAGTCCGTACCATCGGTGTCAGTGATGGTCAGGGTCTCACCGTTACCCGCGCTCGACAGCGCGACTGTGCACTCGGTCACGGCCGACAGCTTGGCCGCGGCGGCTACGCTGGTCGCCGATGATTCGGTGCCGGTGGATGCGTTGGACTGCTTGACCACCTTGGCGCCGGTGCCGGCCGCGTCGGTGGCCTGCAGGAACTCGACCTTGGTGGTCTTGTTCACAACCGAGGCGCCATCCATGACGATGGCGCGGATCTTCTCCCAGCCGCGGACGTCGTAGTAGTCGCCGGTCACGTTGTTGTTGTTGATGGTTTGCGGGATCAGGCCGACGTCGACCTTCAACCGCTCATTGAGCTTAGGCCGTGCCATCACACACCGCCTCTCAGGTGAGGATGACGAACGGTGACCGGGCTGCGCCCTTGCGAGGCGTGTGGGTGGCGTCCATCCAGGGCTTGCCGTCGACGCGCTCATAGAGACGCACGGTGCTCTGGAGGTTGAGGAACGCGACATGGTCGGACCAGTCGACCACGACCTGCTGGCGGTCGCCGATCAGGTAGTAGCTCCAGTCGGCCAGGATCAGGTCGCCCTTGGTGCCGAGCGCCGAGCACTTCTCGGTCCAGACGATCGGGATGCCGAGCAGGGTCGGCGTGGGCTTGGGGCCGATCCCGTAGGCGTTCGGGATGAAGAGCTGGTTGTTGGCGCCGTCCTTGATGGCGTAGAGCTTGGGGATGATGGAGCGGTTGGCGCACCACACCGCCCGGCCCTCATCGCCGAGGAAGACGGAGAGCATGTTGTAGAGGTCCGCCGCCTGGACATCGCCGGCGCCGGCGCGCGCCTGTGCTACTTCGCAGCCGGAGCCGATCACGCCCTGCGGCTTGCCGGTGCCGTCAGCGTCGAAGAACGCCTGGTCCTCCATGAACGAGATGACCTCGCCGAAGCTGCGGGCGATGACCTCGCTCATGCCGAGCGGGCTGTCGGCGAGTAGTTGCTTGCTGACCTTGCCGGCCGCGGCCAGGGTGTTGACGGCCAGCGGGACTTCCTTGGCGGTCCAGCTCGTCGCGGTGATCGCGGCGGCCTCCGACAGCCAGTAGCCGAGCATCCCGCCGTAGAAGTTGGTGGCATGGGAGTCGGCATTCAGGGCCGGCACGCGCGCAGTGTCAGAGCCCATCGGCACGACGGTAGCGCGCGGCCGCACCACGGCCTTCTCCATCGGGATGTTGAGGATCTGCGGCACGAACTGGTCCGGGACCATGTAGCCGCCGACGCCGCCGCTGGCCTCACCGAAGTCCTTACGCTCGATCTCGCCGCTGGCGGTCTTGGCCAGCCAGTCGCCGAGGCTCTTGTGCTCGCCCTGCTCGGCCTCGATGTGCGGCTTGCTGGCGGCGAACTCGCTCTCGACCTGAGCCTTCAGCTCGGCCATCTGGTCGGCCTGCTCCTGCTTGACCTGCTCGATGGCGTCGGCGAGCGACTTCTCGAAGTCCGGGAGCTGGTCCTTGTACTCGTTCTCCTTGCGCTGGCGCAGCTCGGACAGCGCGGTCTCGAGCGAGCTGGCCGACTTGGTCAACTGCTTGACCAGGTCATCGTTGATCTCAGTCATGGTTCTAGTAGCTCCTTTGTCGCTTCCATTGACAGGGCCAAGACACGGGCAACGACGGCAAGCGAGTGGTCATCAACCGGGTCGCTTGCCTTGCTGGCGGGCGCCTGTTGAGGCGGTGCCTGGGGATCGTCGTCGTGTTCCTTGCAGTGGGCGCAGTCCTCACAGTCCTTGACCGCGAGCACTGCCGCCTCAGGATTGGCCGGGATGGTGACGAGTGAGACCTCGTAGAGTTCGATCTCTTTCAGGGTGCGGACGGAGTCCTCCCAGACGTCGCTGACCACGCGGTAGCCGATGCTCATGCCTTTGACCACGCCGGCCTTGATGAACTCGTACGCCTCGGCGCCGGTGCGGGTGGAGAGCAGCAGTTTGCCTTTGATGTACAGGCCGCTCCTGGTCAACGAGAGCGCGCCGGAACCGGCCGGGTCGGCGTGCTGCCACAAGACAGGCACCGGCTCGCCATTGCGCGCCTTGAGGGTGCGGTCGAAGGCGCTGGGCGCGATGATCTCACCGCTGCGGTCGAGGTTGCCGAAGACGGCTGCATAGCCCTCGAACGTGCCATCCTCATCCAGCGCCTTGAGCTTGAGCTTGACGTCCTTACGATCCATCTGACTCTCCTTGTGCCGGCGGCAGCGGCACGCCGTCCTCGTCGAGCGGCGAGTAGTTGTTCGCGGCCAGGTAGTAGCGCTCGCCGCCCGGCGGGACGGGTAGGTCCTCCTTGGCGGCGATCTGAGCGCGGCTCATGGCGCCGACATCGAACAGGCCCTTATAGGCGTCCATGCGGGTCCTGGTGTCGCCGCGCAGCAGCGACGAGGTGTTGAACTTCAGGTAGAGCGGCTGCGGCAGCAGTTCCCAGAAGCCGGCCTCAAACAGGGTCACGTACGGCTGGATGGCGTCCTGGAAGATCACCATGTTGAACTGTTCGAGCGAGTTGCCGAACATCGGCGTCTGGAGCCCCTCGCCGATACGGGTGGGGTGGATGTTGAAGAAGCGCGTGATGTCGATAGCCGAGAAGCTGCGCAGTTCGTTGAACTGCGCGTCCTTGTTCGACATCGCCATCGGCTTGTACTCGGCCGCCACCACGCCGGCAACCTTGTGATGATCGCCGCCTCTGGCGTAGAGTTCGCGGAACTGCTCGACGTACTCCTTGGCCTCATCGCGCCCGACGCCCTCCGGGAACTGGAGCACCGCCGAGACGGTGGAGCCGTTGGCGAAGTAGGTGGCCTCGTAGCGCTGAGCGGCGCGTGCGATCCCGAGTTCCTGCCGAGCACACTCAAGCGGCGAGAGGCCGCGATCGGAGCCGGGCATGGTCATCAGCCGCCAATGCTTGATGGAGCCGGCATCCAGCGGGTGCAGGCCGTCGACCGTGTTCATGGTGTAGGACAGCCGCCGGGTGCCCTTGTCGCGGGCGACGATCACCGCCGCCGGGTCGATGGCGAACATGTCACTGGGATAACCCGCGTTGTCCTTGCGCGAGACGTCGAGCATGACCTCGCCCTGAGTCGCAGCGCTCACCGCAAGCTCAGCGATGAACTCCGGCCAGAGCCGTTCGCCGTTCGGTCTCCGGGTCCAGCGCGGCGCAACGCCGGCCGGCCGGCGCTCGGTATCGGACACCCTGCGGTAGACGTCGACGGGGAAGCTCTGCAACTTCAGCGCGATGAGTCGAACGCAGGCGTGGAAGGCGGCGACCTTCATCGCATCGTCGCGTCCGATGCTCACTCCGGCATCGGTTGCCTGGCCACCCTTGAGCCAGTCGATCCAGCCCTCGGACCAAGTGATCTGGTCCGACTTGCCGGACAGCGTGCCGATAACCTTGGTGAGCAGGCTCATCGGCGCACCCGTTCGGTGACCGCGACGGCGAACAGGCCGAGGAGACCGCCGACGATGGCAGCCACTTCCCAGCACACGGAGAGCGCGAGCGACACGCAGCCAGCCACGACCGCGCACGCAAACACGGCATCAAGCGCCGAGCGGATGTGCTTCACACACGCCCCTAGAGGTCGACTGGGACCAATCTAGGAACTGTCAAGCACCGCGGACGGGTACAATCTAGTCAGGTCACCACGCCTGCGAAGCCGCGCTTCTTCTGGTGCATCGCGCGTTCCATCGCGGTGCAGAGAGCCGAGACCGAGTCGATACGCTCCTTAGAGCGGTCCTTGGAGAGCATCACCATCCCGCCCTCGGCGTTCTTGAGTACCACGTTGCCGACCTGCCAGGCGAGCAGCTTGTTACCGCCGTGGACGAGCCGTCTCTTCAATGCCAGTAGCTCCACCTGCTGGATCGGTCCGGTCATCGTCCTTGGCCCTTGCCTGACCTCGACCATCGTCAGCCCCTCGTTCTCGAGGATAGTCGAGGACTCCCGCATCAGGAACGGGTCGAAGCCGACCTCGCGGATGCGGAACCGCTCGGCGTCCTGCAACAGTCGGCTCCGGAAGCGGGAGAACTCATTGGAGTCTCCGGGGGTCAGCTCAAGCTCGCCGGCGGCGACCCATGCCGCGATCTCGTGCCGCTGCTTCGTGCGCTGTGCCGCCACTCCCTCGGGCAGGAACGTACGCACCAGGACATCGAAGCCGAGGCCACGCTCCTCGGGCCAGGGGAACAGGAGCGCGTAGCTGGTGAAGTCCTGGGTGGTGGCCACGTCGATACCGGCGTAACAGTCGCGGCCCTCAAGCTCCTCCTCATCGACGTCGCCGGCACAGGCCCACCAGACATCGGGTGCGATCCAGTGCGCTTCAGCGCCGACCCACATGTTGAAGTAGAGCTGCATCACGCTGTTCTGTTGCGAGGGGATCTCGAGCGCCTCGCGGACCAGCGCCCGGAGGGCCTCCGGATCGAGGAAACCGCCCGGCTGTCCGAGCATGGATGGGTTGGCGAGCGTCCAGAGATCGTCCTCATGGATGAAGTTGCCATACACGTCCTGCGCCGCCAGCGTGGCGAAGGTAGTCCCTTCAGGCACCTCGAAGATGCGGCCCACGAACGAGCGGTCGGCCACGCTGCCGGCGAGCCAGCGCTGCGTGTAGTCGTACATCTCGTAGCAGGGGCCAGAGCGCCCAATGCCGGCTGTGGTCACGCCGAGCGTCAGCGGCTGCTCACGGGCGATGGTCGAGGTCCGTAGGACGTCCCACAGCTCGCGGTTCGGCTGGGTGTGGAACTCATCCATGATCACACCGTGCGCGTTGAAGCCGTGAGCGCCGGCGGCGTCGGACGGCAGAGCCCTGTAGTAGCCCCGATTCGCCGGGCAGTTGATGCGCTTGATCGAGTCCTTGATCTCGCAGACGCCGCGCAGGTACTCGCTCAGGCGGACCATATCGGCCGCCACGTCGAAGACCAGTTTGGCTTGATCGGCGTCCTTGGCCGCGCCGTAGATCTGCGGCGCCTGCTCGCCGTCGGCGATGAGCAGGTAGAGGGCGATCGCGGCACAAAGCTCCGACTTGCCGTTCTTGCGGGCGATGAACAGCAGTGCGGTGCGCACGATGCGCAGGCCGTGCTTGTCGACCGCGCCGAACACCGCAATGACGAACTCGCGTTCCCACGGCGAGAGGATGAACGGCTGGCCCGCCCAGCGCCCGATGGTGTGGACGCAGCAAGTCTCGATGAACAGGATGCAGGCGCGGGCCGCCTGCTCGCTGGCCCGCTTGGGCATCAGGACTTACGCCGGCGGTCGGTCATGCTCATGACCGCCGCCAGTGGGTTCTCTGTGGCCTCACCGGATTCGACATGAATACGCGTCCTTGATGCCGCACCGATGCCGAACTCCGGCGCGATCTTCAGCATCAACTCGGCCGCCCGGTTGCGCATCGAGACCTCGGGGCGTTGCTGGATGTAGCCCGAGTCTGTGAGTGTGGTCTCTCCGCTTTCGCGCAGGGAACGGGTATGGCGGGCATAGTCGGCGCGCGCCTGACAGTACAATCCGAAGCTCTCGCCGTCGACGACGGTCAGCGTGCCGATCTTTACCAGCTGCGGCCCCAGCCGGCGCCAGATGCGCTTGGCAGCGGCATCGAGGAATGACGGCATCACCGGCATGCCGGTCTGCGGCGCCGGCTCCTTGCTGCGCCGCTCCTTGTCGGCCCTGCTACGGTGCTTGGCCTCGCCGCGCGTCGCGACGATGGCGGACGGTGTCGGAAGTGGACCAGGCACTTGAGCTACCTCCTACCTTCTAACCGGGGCACGCCGAAGATCGCC
>ENA-UOWG01001624-UOWG01001624.1-activated-sludge-metagenome-genome-assembly--contig:-NODE-1624-length-21624-cov-5.543094_pt1 | contig 21624 bp, 15 predicted proteins | sample MGYA00238147_ERZ761563 | MGnify/ENA primary metagenome ERZ761563 (study PRJEB28884, sample SAMN05720216) | anaerobic digester metagenome | isolation source: active sludge of municipal... | reverse complement strand
GCTGAATCCTTGGCGTTCAAGTTCTTCAAGATTGTCTCGCGTATATTTTTGGCTTTTTTGGCTGAAAGAGACCGAAAAAACGATACGCGCTTCTTGACCTTGGAATCCGAAAAGTAACCGGGCCGCGACCTTTGAGGGATCATGTTCCTCAACTTCAATATGACAATCGGGACAGATCAAGCGGCCGGCGCGCGCAAAAGCCACACGCAAGTAGTCATTGATCTCCGTTAGAGTTCCGACTGTGGAGCGGGCGTTGGAAATGACGTTTTTGGCCTGGATGGCCAAGGCGGGCGGGACTCCCGCTGTCGAGACAATATCGGGTTTCGGCATGCGCTCGAGGAATTGGCGTGCATAGGCGGAAACAGATTCGATGTAGCGGCGCTGGCCTTCGGCATAAAGCGTGTCGAACGCCAAAGAGGATTTGCCGGAGCCGGAAACGCCGGTAATCACATAAAGCTTGCGGTGCGGAAGATCAAGATCGAGGTTTTTTAAATTGTGGGTTTTGACCCCACGAAGGCGGATCGCATCCAAAGGAAATTAAGACTTGATCTCGCCGGATAAGGTCGCCGCGACCGCTTGGAGGAGCTTGTCGCCGCCGAAGACTTTTTGGCTCTCCGGAGCAATCGAAACGGATGTCGTCCCGCGGTCGACGCGCTTGACCGTAAAAGCAACGCTCCGAAGGTCGGAATCGTCGAGCCGGCTGTAATTGATGTCGCGCACCCGGATAAGCCCTTTTTCTTTATCCGTTTCCGAGACCTGCCAGTCGGGATAATCCTCCAGGGTCTCGAGCGTGCGCAGATAAGTCAGGTCATAAGGAAGCGGGTACACCAGCACCTGATCATTGGGCGGAAATACCTCGCCCACGGTATTGCACCCGATGAGACCTAATCCCAAAACAAGTATCAGAACGATCGTGGAAAATAGCTTCATGATATCTCTCCTTTACCCCGTTAGAGAATTAGAACTTTCCGGTCATGCGCACGAAAGGCCCATTCGTTTTGAAATCATTCGAATCGCGAAGATCATCGCTGAAATCGCTGAAATTATACCCCACTCCGAGCCGCACGTATTCATAAAATTCGCGGTCCACTTCGACCAGCGCGCCCTGTTTGAAACCGTCAAGGGCTGAACCCTCCACCCGAATACGGTACTCAAGGGCGATATCCCATTTGCGCGTCACGTGGAAATTGATCCGGTTCGCGGTAAGGAACGTATTGACCGAGACGGTGTCGCCGACGGAAGTCTTGAGCGTCGAGCGTTTGAAAGCCAGCTTTTCGACGAACCCGAAATAGCGGTTCACGTCATAGGCGATATCGGTCGCGGCGATATGAGCCGACGTATCGAACTGATAATTATTGTAGTAACCATTGTCAAACTGCTGGTCGGCGCCAAGGTCCTTCAAGTAGGTATAACGGGCCAGCATGTTCAATTTATCGCAGCGGACCGGCCGGATCGCGAACCCTGTTGAAAGCTCGGCAAAAGCCGCGGGAGTATTGCCGGGGTCCCGCTCCCGGCTGTCGCCATAGTTAAAACTCGTGAGAAATGAAACATCCTCATTGATCTGGTAATTCACGGAATTCCGCGTCACGATCTGGTTCATCTTGGGCACATCCTGATCAATACGGAGTTCCCAGTAAGTGCGCGCGCGGAGTTTCTTCCCGTCGGCGTAAGCCAGATTGCCGCTCACCACGTTGAAAGCGTTATTGACCGCGAGCGCTTGCTGGGCCGCGATATCGATCAGCCGCGTGGTCGCGTTCTGGAGGCGCCTGCGCTCAAACTTCCCGCCAAAATCCAAGTGATCCCCGGCCCGCCCTTCGTAACCGAGGATATCTGAATAACCATCCTGCCCTTGATAAGACGAATGCTCGCGCTCGGAATAGATGCGCGATTTCTCGGTCAGCGCGAAAGAGTTCCCGATCGCGGTCGAAAGGATCCGGTCGCCGATCCCGCGATCCACGGAGCGGATGTTCGCATAGCTGCGGGCGCCTTTCCCGTGCTGGCGCTCAAATCCAAAATAGGTCGAATCGCCGAGAGGCCCGATCATTTCTTCCAGGTAAGCATAAAGATTGTTGACCACTTCGTAACGGACGCCGCCGCCGAATTGGTAATCCTTTTTGCCGTCGATCGCAAGCTGCGTTTTGACATAGGGCAGGAGCCGGTCATTGATGTGATAACCAACTTTTCCGGTAACGCCGTTGGCGAAAGATAATTGATTATCGACGGTCGGGAAAAGATTCGCAAGATCATCAACCTCGTCCAGGTTCCGGTTCTGGTATTCAAGTTCCGCCAGATACTGCCCGTCGTCATAAACGATCTGGGCGGTCTGCGTCACAAGCTCTTGGAACGGCGCCTGGGTGTTCGTGGCTTCAAGCGGCATCACCTGGTTTAAAACGCTGTCGTGATCAAAGCGATAACGGATGGCTAAGTTGTCGTTGAACTTGTATTTCGCGGAAACACCGTATTTTTCAAGGCCTTCCTGGCTCCGGATGTAACCGTTCGAAAAAGTCGGGTTCACGCCCTGGAGATAACCCGTTGTTTCCAGGTTCTTGACGGGTTCGGAGGAAGCCCGGATCAGATAAGCGCTTTCGGGCACCCGGATATGTCTTCCCGAAACAGAACTTAGATCGGCATAGCTAATGCCGCCGTCATAAGAAACGGAATTTGATGTTTGCTGGCCCTGGGTTGTGGCATATTCGGCGGTGATTTTGGTATTGCGGCCGAACTTAAACATCGCATCAACGCCGCGCATGTCGTAATCGTTTCCGGTGCGTTTCTCCTCAACAGCCGTCGCGCCGATCCTCAGATGATCCCCCACCCAGGTGTATCCCCGGATACCGCGGTTCGGAACCGAAGTGCTGTCATTGCTGGGATCGTATTCATAATCGACGATCAAATAAACCGGGCTTCCGTCCAGAATATCCACTGAAGTCAAGGTATCTGTTGCGGCGACCGAAGAAAGCGGCCGGGAAAGCAGGATGCGCCCCTCTTCGTAATTGATCTCGTAATCAGTGCCCGCCTGCAAGTCATAACTTGAAACGGTCATATCCTGGATCTTGTCGCGGATCTCAACGCGGATCTTTTCGCTGCCTTCGATGATGTTACGATTGCGGGTATAAAAAAGTGAGCCGCCCGTCGCGTAAAGCTCATTATGGTCGGCCTGATGCTCGGAATTTGCAGAAAAAACCTTGAATCCACGCTTAGGATCGCCATAGACGGTGCTTGCGATGGTATCGAAGCTGACCTTCAGACCCGAAAGCGTGCGATTGTAAGTGGCAAGTTCCGTATCCGTGAATTCCGTCTTGAAACTGCCCCATTTCACATAAGACCGGTCCATCTCCACAAGAACATAAAGCCGCTGGGCGGTGTCATGAGCTTCATAATCGCGCGTGGAACCGTCGCCATAGATCGGATAATAATCGTTCGGGTTCATGCTTGTAAAAAGCGCGGTTTGCTCGTCGGAAGTGTCGTAACGCGCCTTCACGAGGAATTTCCCTTTGAGCTTCCCTTTCAGGAAAAAGGCCATCCGGCCTTCCTGGCGGAAGCCGTCCCGGTAGACATCCGAATCCGCCGCCTCCATCGCGCCGCTTGCGAAATTCTCGCCGAGCTGTTCCTCGGCCAAAGCCACCATAAAGAACGTGCTGTCCTTGACCTTCACGCTTTTTTTGAAGCTTGTCACTTCGCCCTCGGGCGTGACCGCCGAGATATTCACATCGTATTCCCCGGGCTCCACGATAAATTCTTTCTGGAACATGCCGTTCTCCCCGTCTACGACCACCGGCATATCGTTGATCTTGATCGTGTTCTCGGGCTTAGTTTTCCCCTGCACGCGAACTACGGGTTTGGCGATAAGCGGGATACTGCGTTTGCCGTCTTTAAAAATGTTGAAATCGCCGATCGGCGGGATCTCGGGATGATAATTGGGCTTCGCTTTCGGGTTCAGTTTGGTCATGACCTCAAAAAATTTCAGCGCCGTCCAATCTTCGCGGTTCTTGGCGTCCCGTACTTTTAACTGATAAGAATAGATGCCGGGCTTGACCAAAAGACCCGATTCGGTAAGCCCGGACCAAACCACTTCAGGAGGCGGCTGACCGACGCCGTAGCCCGTCCAGACCGACTGGCCCATTTCGTCGCGGACTTCAAGGGTCCATTTTTTGACGAATTTCCCGTAACTGTTATCGAACGTAAAGACCGGTTCTTTTTCGAGAACGCCGACGCCAAGCTTTAAAACATCCGGTTCTACTTTGACGTCAAGCGTCGGCTGTGAAACATCCGCGCCCTGCGTGACCATCACCATCAGGTCTTTTTGAAAATTTTCCGGGATCCCCGAGGGCGGCAGAAGCACCGCGAAATTCGCCTTATTCATGATGCCGGGAGTGGTTTTTACAAGATAAGCTTCTTCGGTGATGAATTTTGTGCCCTCCGGAAGACTGTGTCCGTCGATCTTGACCACATGACGGCCGGGATCAACGCCGGGAATATGATAGCGCCCATGTTCGTCGGTCACGATCCCGACGCCCTGCTCGGTATAAAGCCGGGCCCACGGAACGCCTTCTTCGCCGCAATCCTGGACCGCGTTCTGGTTCTTGTCGTTAAAGACCTTTCCGATGATCGTCCCCTGCTCAAAGACAGGGTCCCCCTGCACCGAAAATTTTACATCTACCGTTTGGGATAATTGTCCTGGATAAACTCCTCCCGTAATCGCATCTACCGCATCGCCGTTCAAAGCTGCCTGCAGAGAATAATTTTTCCCTAGCTGAACGCCGCTACTAACAAGCATGACATAACTTACGCTGATTTCCTGATTAGGGGTCATCGTCCCAACATTCACGATCAGAGAGCCATCTCGATAGCTTGCGGAGCGCCCATTCATACGAATAGATTTATTCGCATAATCAAAACCATTCGGAAGCTTAAAACTCATTTCGACATTTTGATAGTTGGCGCCGGAAGCATTTTTAAAATAGGCGTTGATCCCCACAGCATCCCCTGGGGATACATTTCGTTTGGAAGCCGCCACGGTTAGCTTGGCGGGATTAATCTCTGCGTTGGCTTGAGTGACCACTAAATGTCTTAACGTTACGGCTCCCGCAGTCCTAACTGTTTTGATCGTAAAAACAACCAACTGGGTTTCTTCAGGGGCTATTCCCGCTATCGAAAATAGGGGGTAACCGCTTCCGGGAAGTGCCGTGCCGGTACGAATTTGGGTGCCGGTATCTGACAACTGCACCTGACTGATCAACGGGGTCGATCCATCGATCATTTTTTTTCTAAATTCAATGGCAATATCACCATAGTTAGTTCCGCCAGTAAGATCCGTTTCCGCATTTACACTAAAAACAGCATAATCGCCCGGCTTGATATTGTTAGAAGTTTGAAATGTGAATCGGAAAGTCGCAGAATCAGGAAGCTGGAGAGCGCCGCTGGTTGGCACAGGTGTAAAAGCTGGGAGGACCGGAACAGCAACAGGAGCAACGGTTATGCGAGTTGCACCATTCGCATTGTCCCAATTGCCGGCTGTACCATTTCCAATAGGCTGACTGAAATTGCTGTTACCGAGGATATTTGCGAAAGCGGAAGGGATGACGGTTGTCGTCAAAAAAAGAAAAGCCAAAACCCCGGCAAGGAATTTTGTAGCGATCCTATTTTTTTTATGAGTTATGTTTTGATTTATCATTTTAGAATTAGAACCGCCGGCTGGAGAACTTGACGCCGAAGCGGAGGTCGTAAGTGGGGACCAAAGGCGGCTTGCCGTCCTGCTTGACGCGCTGAGCGTCCCCGATGCCGCACCATTCGCCGAACACCGCGGTCTTGGAAAGCCACTCGTTCTCTTTCCACCGGTAGGTCCTGAAAGGCATCCACCGTATGCCTGCCGCCAGGTAATACTGGTTCTGATACCAGAAAGAAAATTTCGAGTTGTTCACATGCTCGAAGCGCATGTAGGGCATGAGGACCAGTTCGTCATTGATGTAGTTGTGCGGAAGAGGAATGCCGGGTAGTTTGACGCCCATGATGATCGAGGAGTTGGCGATGAAGGCGTTGAAGCTTTGCTCGGAATTAAAACCGGTCTTGGAAACGTAGTAATCCCCGAAATACTCGCCCCAAACATACTGCCGGATATAATCGGTGAACTTCTCCGGTTTGCCCTCATCAAGCGGCGGTAGCTCGGTGCCCCATTCGTAGTAGCACTGAACGCCCCAGATAAGATCGTAATCGTTGCTGTTGGTGACCTCGCCTTTGATGTTTTTCCGGTCGCCGTATTTGATATAAAAACGGTAGTTGCGCATCCATTCCAGGATCGGGATGTCGCCGAACGGCCGGAAATTATAAAGCCAGGCATTCCGCGCCAGGGGGCGCCATTCCAAACCGGCGTAAAGTTGAAGATTGTTGGTCCAGGTGGTGGAGGTCGAATCCATGCTGACCGTGGCTTCAAGAAAAGGATCGATCGTGTGAAGCGGAAAACGGATGCCCTTGAACACTAAACGGTTGGTCCAGTAGCCGACCTGGTTATCATAGTGATTGCTCGCGAGATTCGTCAAACGCCAGCTCGTTTCGCCGAAAGACTGCCAGACGATATTCTCGCCGCACGGAACACCTTGGAAGACCCCGAACATCTTTTCGCCGATATCCATCTGGTCGGTGAACTTGAGGATAAGTTCTTCTTCTTTTTTGTATTGAGCCGGGCTTTTGACTTCGACGGGTTTTTCTTCTTCGGCCGGGATATAGGCCGGCGCGTCACGGACGGCCTGGGCAAAATCGCCGCCTTGTGTTTCGATCATGGTCTTGACGGAAACGATCTCGCCCGTGGCTCCTTCCGGGGTCGTGAACGCTTTGTCCCCCACCCAAAAAAGGTCGGCAGCCTTCCCTTTCGCGTCGGGAATGGAGAGCTGGCGTATTTCCACGCCTTCAAAATTAGCGGTCTTGCCGTTCTTCTTGATGTAATCATCGACGGATTTTATGTCCGGCAGGCCGGAAAGATAACGGGACCTTACAACGCCGCCGCCAAAATCGGTGACGACGGAATATTCGGCTTTCTGTTCGCGGGAATGGGTCTTGAGGACAGGAAATCCCCGCACCTCATTGATCTTGTGGTTCAGCTTTTGATCGGCGGGAGCAAAAAAATGTTCGGCAAAAAGATTGGGGGCGGGTTTTGTTTCAACCGCAGGTTCCGCATCCGGTTTGGGTTCGGGTCGCGCGTTTTCTTCCGGCGTCACGATCTCGATCGCCGGCTGAGCGATTGTTGAAGGAGACGGTGGCTGAGCTTCAGCTGCCGGTTCCGCTATATTTTTCACTTCTTCAGAAGCGGAAGGCGCCGGACTGGACACAGACAGAACTTCAGGGGCTGACGCCGTTACGGTTTTTATTTCCTGATCGGCGGGCGAAACTTCCGAAGAGGGCGCGGGCTGAACGGCGGGCTCTTCCGCTGCCGGAACGGCTGAAGATCCTTCGACGGGAATCTGAACGGTTTCGTCAGCAAAGACAAAAAAGGAAACGGACAGAGAGAAGGCGATGAAAAAAGTTAAAACTTTTTTAATTCTCATCACCGGTAAGTTTTTTCTTTTTTTGTTGTAAAGCGTTGCACCGCTTAGGGAAAGAAAAAGCGCTAGGCCATTCCCAGCACTTGCTGCATATGATAAAGACCCTGCTTCTTTTTCGCAAGGAATTTTGCCGCCAGGAGAGCCCCCCTAGCAAAGGCTTCCCGAGAGGAGGCCTTGTGCACTAATTCCACCTTTTCTCCGTCGCCGAAGAAAGAAATGGTGTGGTCCCCGATAACATCCCCGCCGCGAAGGGCGAAAACGCCTATTTTCCCTCGAGGACGGGCGCCCGTCTCCCCTTCGCGCCCGTAGATCACGTCTTTCATGGTCCGGCCGCGAGCCTTCAGCAGGATCTCAAGGAGTTTTAAAGCTGTGCCGCTTGGAGCGTCTTTTTTCATCCGGTGATGGACTTCCTGGATCTCAAGATCATAACTTTCATCCAGGATGTCCCCGGCAAGAGCGGCCAGCTTGAAAAGGAGGTTCACGCCCACGCTCATGTTGGGCGATTGCACGATCGGGATCTTTTTTGAAGCCTCCCGGATCTGCCGCACCATGGCAGCGGGAATCGCCGTGGTACCGATCACGCAAGCCGTATGTGTTTTTACGGCCGCTTTGAGATTTTCCGGAAGCGCCGAAAAATGGCTGAAATCGACCAGGACATCGGCGTTTTTAAGCGCGGCGGTCGCGTCCTGCGTCACTTTCACTCCCATCAGGTCGCAGCCGATCATGGGGCCAAGGTCCTGGCCTAAACCGGCGTGCCCGCGCTGCTCGAGCCCGCCGACGATCTTGAAGGTTTTGTCGCGGCTCGCGAGCTGAAGAACGATCTTCCCCATCCGGCCCAGCGCACCCGCCATCGCGAGTCTGATCATTTCAGAACCCCCAATTTTCTTAGGACTGCTTCGAGTTTCTTTTTATTTTCTAGACCCATTTCGCAAAGCGGCAAACGTAATTCCGGCTTGATCATGCCCATCATCCCAAGGGCGGTCTTCACAGGGATCGGGTTCGTTTCGATAAAAGCCGCTTTAGAGAACGGATAAAGCATCTTATGCATTGAACGCGCTTCTTCCATGTTCCCGTCCAAGGCCGCAGCGACCATGCCTTTGACGAGTTTCGGAACCACGTTCGCCGTGACCGAGATCACGCCGCAAGCTCCGATCGCGATCAAAGGATAGGTCAGCGAGTCTTCGCCTGAAATGACGGGCAGGTCGCAAAGTTGCATGATCTGATCGGCCTGGTCCATGCTGCCGCTTGCTTCCTTGATCGCGACGATATTATCGATCTTGGAAAGACGCGCGGCGGTTTCCGGAGCGATCGAAACGCCCGTGCGGCCCGGCACGTTATAAAGCACTATCGGGATATCCGCGCGGCTCGCCAGATACTCATAGTGACGGTAAAGGCCTTCCTGTGTCGGTTTGTTGTAATAAGGCGTTACCACGAGCGCACCGTCGGCCTTGATCTTTTTGGCATGCTGGACAAGCCCGAGCGCTTCAGCGGTATTGTTCGAACCGCAGCCGCAGAGCACGGGGATGCGGTGGTTGATATACTCGACCACAAAAGTCAGCGTGTCGCGATGCTCCTCATGCGACAAGGTCGCAGACTCGCCTGTGGTGCCGCAAGGAACGATCACGTCCGTGCCGGCTTTGAGATGAAAATCCAAAAGGCCTTTGAGCGCTTTTTTATCCACCTTGCCGTCTCGGAACGGCGTGATCAACGCGACCATGGAACCTTCAAACATTGCTTTCGTTTTTTTCTTCCTCATAGAAAATACTCCCCTTTGTAAACGAATTGGGCCCTGCCTTCCAAAAAGACCTTTGTGATCTCCTCGCCTTTGCGCTGGATCTCGATCTTGAGTTTTTCGCCGCTCTTGGTCAGCACGCTTACCGGCGATTCGACGCTGCCTTTAAGAACGCTCACGACCGCTGAGGCCGTCGAGCCCGTCCCGCACGCGAGCGTTTCATTTTCGACGCCGCGTTCGTAAGTGCGGACCGCGATCTCTTTTTTGCTCTTGATCTCGACAAAATTCACGTTGGTCCCGAACGGCTGAAAATGCGTGTGATGGCGGACCGCGCGCCCCGTTTCAAAGACATCGATCTTTTCAAGATCTTCGACAAAAATCACCGTATGCGGCACGCCCGTATCAAGGAACGTGTAACGCAAGCGGCTTTTAGGAATATCCAAAAAACCGTCCGGTTCAAAAATGCGCGGCTTGACGAGCTGGACCCTGACATTTTCCTTGGATCCGACCTCGGCTTCGATCAGGCCGGACCCGGACTCAAAGATCATGCGCGGCGAATACTTCAGGACGCCGTGCGCGTAAAGCGCGATGCAGCGGAATCCGTTCCCGCAGGCCGCCGCTTCCGATCCGTCCGGATTAATGATGCGCATCTTGAAATTGGCCGTTTTGGAATTCTCAAAAAGCAAAAGTCCGTCGGCCCCGGCGCCAAGATGGGGCCGGCATATTTCGCGAGCCAAAGCGATGGGGTCCTTCACGGCCCCGCGGGTGTTATCCACCACCACGAAATCGTTCCCGGAGGCGACCATTTTGTAAAAAGGAATAGCGCTGCGCATAGTAAGTCCTTATGGGGATTCTAGTTAAATCGGCGGTATTGTATCAAATCCGCCCTTAGGCGACTAGCGGAAAGGGATGCGGCGGCAAACCGGCCGGGATCAGACTAAAATGATGCTGGCAGGCTCAAAACCGTTGAAATGAGGGACCGCGCTGGCGGAGGAATAGGCCCCGATATTCTTGGTGTAAACAATATCCCCGGGATAAAGCTCGGGCAATTCCTCATTATTGGAAAGGATATCAAAGGAATCACAGGTCGGTCCGGCGAGCGTGCTCTTGTATTTGGGCCCGCGGCGCAGGGTCTTGAACTCGTATTTGCAGTGATCAAAGACCATCCCGGAAAAATCCTGGTAAACGCCGTCATTCAAGTAATAAAAGTTCTGGTTGTCACGGAATGCCCGGCCGATCACCTGTGTCACGAGGATCCCCGCAGGGCCCGCAAAAAAACGCCCCGGCTCGGCGATGAATTCGACTTGTTTCGGGAAAAGCAATTTCATTTGTTTGCGGATCACGGCGGCCATACGTTCAAAGTTGATGCCGATCTCGTTATCAAAATGCTGGATCGGAAAACCCCCGCCGATATCGACGATCTTAAGCGGCATACCGTTCTCCTTGGCCTCTTTGAAGATATTCGAGGTTAATTCCAGCGCCTGCAGGTAATTTTCAACGTTCGTGGATTGCGACCCGACATGGAAACTGACGCCCTTGGGCGCAAGCCCGAGGCTTTTCGCCTTTCGCAAAAGATAGAACGCCTGATCGGGTTCCGCGCCGAACTTAAGCGACAGCTGCACCACGCTCCCCCGGTTTGCGACTTTGATGCGGATGATCACGTGCGCTTTCGGAAAACTTTCCGCGATCTTGTAAAGCTCGGCTTCGTTGTCAAAAGTCATAAGACGGACGCCGCGGCGGCGCGCGGCGGCAAGGTCTTCTTTGGATTTGATCGTATTGGCAAAAATGATCCGGCTCGGCGAAACGCCGTGCTTTAAGACCGCTTTCATTTCGGCGGCACTCGCCACATCAAAGCTTGCGCCGAGTTCGGCAAAGGTTCTTACGATCTTCGGGTTCGGATTGGCTTTGATGGCATAATAAGGCATCACTTCGGGGAACGCTTTTTTAAAACGCGCGAATTGTTTCTCGAGAACACTTTTACGGATCAGCATAAAAGGGGTTTTATGCTTTTTAAGCATCGTGCGGATAAGATTCTCGACGCCGGAGATCTCCGCGGGTTTGGATTTCAGCGACGCCGGCGCGTTTCCGTTCAGTAACGGAGACTGTTTCATCGGATCTTAGACCCTGTCATCGACGAGGAACGACTTGAACTGCCAAAGATCGCTTTCTGCGGGAGCCGAGGCGCCGAATTTCAGGTATTTTTGATTCAGGTTCTTAAGCGGCGTCCAGTCCGAAGGGATCGAAACAAACGGCACGATATAGGGCGCGGCGAATTTCAGGATAAATTCGTGGTCGATATCGTCCGGCAACAGGAATCCTTCTTTTGGATTCCGGATCATCCAAAGCGCCGCGGCGACCACCGAGACCGCGACTTGAAGCGTCGTCGCCTGTTGGTGCGGAACGAGTCTGCGCGTGGTGTGGATATCTAAAAGCGAGCCGCACCACCAGGATGTGAAATCGTGGCCCATCAAAAGGACGCCCAGTTCGTCGCGGCCGTCGGTAATATCGTCGGCTAAGATGCGCTGACGGTCCTGCATTTTGTACTGACGCATGCGAAGCTCATGCAAAGAAATGATCGCCGAATCCGAAGGGCAATAGGCGTAATGGACGGTCGGACGGTAAACGGCTTTACCGTTCTCCCAAACTGTAAGCCGGTCGGAGATGCTGAACGCTTCGCCGTGACGGATCACCATGCCGTTGATCTCGCCGCACGGCACCCATGAGCGGACGAGCGTGTTCATCCCGAGCGTGCCGAGACAGATCTGATTTTTGGGGCCCGTCTTGTGCTCAAAACCATCTTCCGGCAATTCGCGCTCATGGGTCCCCCAGCCCATTTCGGCCGGAGCAACGCCTTCCTCGTAAAATCCTTCGATGGACCAGGTGTTCACGAATTCGTTCACCTTTTTGGGAACATCCGTGATCTGAGTATCGCGTTCGCTGATATGAATGACCTTGACCCCCGCGGCTTGGGCGAGTTTGGCGAAATTTTTTTCAGAAAGAAAACGCTCGAGGTCTTCGACGCGCGGATCGGCCGGTTTTTCCTTCAGGATCTTTTTGGCGATATCAATCAGCGCTTTTTTCGTGAAATGCGACACAAGGCCGGGATTGGCGCCATGATCAACGATGGCCGTCGCGCCCTTTTTGTTGCCCCATTTTTCCGCCATCAGTTTGCGAAGTTTCATATGGCGGTAATAAAGCGTGTACTGGGTCGGGTCCGTGCGCTTGTCGTCGCGGTAGGGATCCCATTCTTCGACGGAAGTATTCACATAGAGCACGTTATTGGCGCGGCACCAGTCGAGGATCTCCCAGCAATCGATATTCCAGGCAAGATCGATGATCATGTCCCCGGAACCGACATAGCGAGCGAGAAGCTTCTTGTAATTTTCCTTCGTGACACGATCAAGCACATACCGCACGCCTTTTTTGAGGGCGTCTTTGACGCGGGCGCGGTTATCGACAAAATCCATGATGGTGACGTTTTTCGCCGGCATTGCGAAATGGCGCAGAATAAGCGGGACCGCACACTGGGAAACGCCACCGCAACCGATGATCAGAAGTTTGCCGTTAAATTTGACCTGGGTCTTCGGGATACGGACCGTTGCCTTCGGGTATTTAAACACGATCGAAAGATCTCCTTTTCTGTTAAAAACCGGATCGAAAAGAACAGGGGCGAAATATTACAATAAATATTTCGCCCCTTCAATGATTTATAGAGAGAAATGCCGGACGCGGCAGAAAAACCTTCAGGATCTTTCTCCGCGAACGAGATCCTGATAGGTTTCGCGTTTGCGGGCGATCTTGAAAGTGCCGCCGCGGACCATGACTTCGCAGGCGCGCGGCCGAGAGTTGTAATTGGATGCCATGGTAAAACCGTAGGCGCCCGTCGTCATGATCGCAAGGTAATCCCCCGGCTTGACCGCGAGGATCTCCCGGTCTTTGGCGAAAAAATCCCCGCTTTCGCAGATCGGACCCACAACGTCGTAGATCCACTGCGGCGCTTTTTCGTTTTTGACGACCGGCCATATGTGATGAAACGCGTTATAAAAGGCCGGCCGGATAAAATCGTTCATGCCCGCGTCCACGATCGCGAATTTCTTCACATCAGTCTCTTTCACGTAAAGGACCTTGGTCGCGAGAATGCCGCTATTGGCCGCGATGAAACGGCCCGGCTCAAAAATAAGCTGGAATTTTCTTCTCTTAAAAAGCGGCAGGATCTTCCCGGCAAATTCCTCAGCGGTCTGAGGATTCTCGTCGCTATAGATCGCGCCGAGCCCGCCGCCTAAGTTCAGGAACCTGATCTTGATCCCATCGGCTTGGAGTTCATCGATAAACTCCAAGATCTTGCGGAAAGCCTCTACGAAGGGGTCCCCGTTCTCGATCTGGGAGCCGATATGGACATGGACCCCCGAAACAAGGGCATTCGTAAAACGCCTGGCGTCCTTGAAGATCTCCCGCGCTTTTTCAAAATCGATGCCGAATTTGGTTTCCGCTTTGCCGGTCGTGATGTACTCGTGTGTATGCGGGTCGACGTTCGGATTGATCCGAAGCGAGACATTCACTTTTTTGCGCATCTTCTTGGCGATCGCGTTGATCTGTTCGAGTTCCGGCATGGATTCGACATTGAAAAGCAGGATGCGGGCCCTGATCGCTTCGCGGATCTCTTCCGGGGTCTTCCCGACTCCGGCGTAAACGATCTTTTTGCCCTGGCATTTGGCCTTCTTGGCCCGGAAAAGCTCGCCGCCTGAGACAATATCAAGCCCGGCCCCTTTTCCGACGAGCGCGCGGAGCACGGCAAGATTGGAATTAGCTTTTACCGAATAACAAATGAGCGGTTTGGCCGCGCGGAACGCCTTTTGAAGCTTGGCGAGATGTTCGGTGAAGGTCTTGTAGCTGTAAATGTAGGCGGGTGTCCCGGTTTTTTTCAGGATCTTTGCGACGCGGACTTTCTCGCAGTAAAGTTCGCCTTTCTTGTAATAAAAATCGTGCATTTTTTCTTCATGAAAATCGGTCCGGGGCATGGCAACACCTCACAATTCTAACGTAGTATTTTTTTCCACTTCGCGACCGCTTGTTTCACGCATGCCGGATGCGTGCTTCCGATCGTTTTCTTGCCCTTCACAGACTCCTTCGGATCAAAAAGATCATGGATGTCCGCGCCGAATTCCGGCGAGAATTTCTGCCACTCCTGGACAGACCACTGCCGGAGCTGTTTTTCGGATTCGATCGCATGGCGGACGGTCCTTCCCACCACTTGATGCGCTTCCGCGAACGGGACTTTCCGCCGCACGAGATATTCGAGAATATCCGTCGCGAAAATGCTGTCATCATCCAGCGAACGCAAAAGGGCTTTCTTATTCCAGCTTGAAGAACTTACCGTAAAAGCCAAGAGCTCCAAAGCCGAAAGGGTTTTTTTCACGGCATCAAAAACGCCGGGCTTATCCTCCTGAAGGTCCCGGTTATAGGAAAGCGGCAGGCCTTTTTGTACCGCGAGAAGCGCCTGCAGGGCCCCAAAGATCACGCCGGCGCGGCCGCGCACCAGCTCGAAGACATCGGGATTCTTTTTCTGCGGCATAAGGCTGGATCCCGTCGCGAACGCGTCATCGAGCTCCACATAGCCGAACGCCTCCGAATTCCAGAGGATGAAATCCTCCGAAAGCCGCGAAAGATGGACCCAGAGGATCGAAAGAACGCTTAAAAATTCCGCGAGGAATCCACGGTCGCTGACGGCGGCCATGCTGTTGGGGGCGATCCCTGAAAATCCAAGCTCTTTGGCGAGGAATTTTTGATCGAGCGGCAGGGCGGAACCCGCAAGCGCCGCGGCGCCGAGCGGCAATAGGTTGATCCGCTTCATGGAATCGGCTAACCGCGCGTTATCCTCTTCGAGCATCTCGACATGCGCCAGAAGATGGTGCGCCAACAAGACTGGTTGGGCTTTTCTTAAATGGGTCAGGCCCGGGAAAATAAGACCATTGGCTTTTTCAGCCGCGACCACCAGCGCTTTTTGGAGTTTCTTTACGGCATACCAGATCTCCGCGGTTCTCTCCCGCAGATAAATGCGCGTGGAAGCGACCACCAGATCGTTGCGGCTGCGGCCGGTATGAAGTTTTTTAGCCACGGCGCCCGCGTTTTTCTCAAGTTCGGACTGGATCAGCGTGTGGACATCTTCGTACTGACAAACGTATGCGCCGAGATCCTGCCCGCCCATTTTTTTCTCAACGGCGGCAAGGCCCCGGAGAATGGCGGCCGTTTCCGCGCGAGCGATGATCCCTGATTTTGCGAGCATTTTGGCCCACGCCCTGTTCACAAGGAGTTCGGCCTCAAAAAGTTCCTTGTCTGTCGCAAGCGAATAGCTGAAATGCTTCAGCGCCGGATGCATTTCTTTTTTAAATCTTCCGCCCCATAGTTTTTTTGCCATATCATTCCCCCATGCCTTCGTAAGGCAGGCCCCAGATCTTCATAAAACCGACGGAAGCCTTCCGGTCAAAAATATCGCCTTTGGAATACGTCGCGAGTTTTTCTTTATAAAGCGCGTGTTTCGAGGTCCGGCCCACGCAGATCGCATGACCCCGGTCCAGCTTGATCCTGACTTTGCCGGTGACGCGATCTTGATTCGACGCGAAAAAGGCATCCAACGCCTTTTTAAGCGGCGAGAACCAAAGCCCAAAATAGGTAAGCTCCGCGTATTTTTCGGAAAGCAGCCTTTTGTAATGGATAAATTCCCGGTCCATCACGAAACCTTCAAGTTCTTCGTGGGCCTTCAGGAGCACATCCGCGGCCGGAGCTTCATAGACCTCGCGGCTTTTGATCCCGACAAGCCGGTTTTCGATCATGTCAAAGCGGCCGACACCGTACTCGCCCGCGATCTCATTGAGTTCTTCAATGAGGTCCACAAGCGGCAGGGTTTTCCCGTTCAACCGGACGGGCACGCCTTCTTCGAAAGCGATCTCGATATAGCGCGGCTTTTTGGGCGTCTTGTCACAGGCCTTCGTCATGACATATGCGTCTTCGGGCGGTTCTTTCATCGGATTTTCGAGAATGCCGGCTTCGATCGCAATGCCCCAGATATTTTTATCGATGGAATAAGGGCTCGCTTTGGTGACCTCGATCGGAATGCCGTGTTTTTTGGCGTACTCGATCTCTTCTTCGCGCGTCTTGAATTCCCAGTCCCTTAAAGGCGCGATGATCTTAAGTTTCGGATCAAGCGTCCGGACGCCGACTTCGAGGCGCACCTGGTCATTTCCTTTTCCCGTGCAGCCGTGCGCGACATAAGCCGCGCCTTCTTTTTGGGCGACTTTCACAAGATGCTTCGCGATGAGCGGCCTTCCGAGCGCCGTGGCAAGCGGGTATTTGCCTTCGTAACGCGCGTGGGCCCAAAGCGCTGGCATAATAAAGTCGCGCGCGAATTCTCCTTTAAGGTCCACAACATAGGTCTTGATCGCCCCCGCGGCTTCGGCCCGCTTGACCAACTTGGTCTTGTCTTTCACTTCGCCGATGAACGCGCAAAAACAAATGACTTGGAGCCCGTGTTCCTGCTTGAGCCACTTGACCGCGCAGGAAGTATCCAGCCCTCCGGAATATGCCAGTACGACTTTTTTCATTGGATCGCTCCTTGGTTAAAAAGATAAAGCAAAATGGCTTTTTGGATGTGAAGCCGGTTCTCGGCTTCGTCAAAAACGATACAATTCTTGCTTTCCATGACGTCGTTCGTGATCTCCTCGCCGCGGTGCGCGGGCAGGCAATGCATCACAAGCGCGCCTTTTTTCGCGTGCGCCAAAAGAGCTTTGTTGATCTGCATCGCCTTAAAATCCTTGAGCTTCTTTTTCCGCATGGCTTCCTCGCCCATGCTGACCCAGACATCCGTGTAGATCGCGTCCGCGCCTTCGACAGCTTTGACGGGATCCGTGAAACCTTCGATCACAGCGCCGGTCTTTTTAGCGATCTGTCTGGCAAGCGCTAAAAGCTTCGGTTTGGGCTGATATTTCTTAGGCGTCGCGTAACGGATCTTCGCGCCGAGTTTTGCGGCGACAAGCATGAGCGAATGGAGCACGTTATTCCCGTCCCCCACGAACGCGAGCACCGGATCTTTTTCTGCCGGGATCTTTTCAAAAAGCGTCATATAGTCGGCCAACGCCTGGCACGGATGCTCGAGGTCGCTTAAGCCGTTGATCACCGGTTTTTCGAAATAATCCTGGAATTCGGTGATGGTCCAATGCGAAAAGGTCCGCATGACCACGCCCGAAAGATAGCGTGAAAGCACCCGTGCCACATCGCGCACTTCTTCCCGGACGCCGAGCTTGATATCCTCGGGCCCGAGATAGATCACGCCGCCGCCCATGGAATAAATGCCCGCCTGGAACGAAACCCAGGTTCTTGTCGAGGGCTTTTCAAAAATAAACCCGAAAATATGCCCTTCAAGCGCGTCCCGGACCTGCTGCGGGTTGGCCTTGACCTTGGCCGCGAGCTCCATGATCTTGCGGATCTCTTCGGTGCTGAGGTCGTTGATGGAGATCAATGATTTGAACATGAGCAACCTTCGCTTTTCTGGTTTTTCTGCGTTTGAATTTTTTGAAAAACACGGTCCAGGATCTCCATGCCCCGCTTGATCTCTTTGACCGTCACGGTCATCGGCGGCATGATCCTTAAGACATCTCCCTGCGTCGCGTTGATAAGCAGGCCTTCCTCCCGCGCCTCGTTCGCGTAAGGCGCCGAAGGTTCCTTGAGCTTCAAGCCGCGCATGAGCCCTATCCCCCGGGTATTTTCGATCATGGGATATTTTTGCCTGAGTTTTTGAAGCTCCGCTTCCAAAAACTCTCCCATCCGGACCGTGTTTGTGATCAATTTTTCTTTTTTGATCACTTTGAAGACCGCAAGCGCCGCGGCGCAAACAAGCGGGTTGCCTCCAAAAGTGGAGCCGTGCATCCCGGCCGTCAGCACTTCTTTTTTGATCTTCTTATTGACGACAAAAGCCCCGATCGGAACGCCGCCGCCCAGGGTTTTTGCGAGTGTCATGATATCCGGCTCGATGTCGTAATGCTGGTAAGCGAACATCTTCCCCGTCCGGCCCATGCCGGTCTGTACTTCATCAAGAATAAGAAGCATATCTTTTTCGTCGCAAAGCTTCCGCAGCCCTTGAAGGAATTCCCGGGTCGCTACCGAGACGCCGCCCTCTCCCTGGATCGGCTCCAGCATGATCGCGATGGTCTTATCGGTCACAAGTTTCTTGACCGAATCAAGGTCATTAAAATCCGCATAGCTGAATTTTTCCAGAAGCGGCCGGAAGTCCTTGTGGAATTTTTCCTGGCCCGTCGCGGTCATCGCCGCGAGCGTCCTTCCGTGAAAGGAATTCTTCATGGTGATGATCTCGAAGCGGCCGGTTTCGCTCCCGTATTTCTTGGCGAACTTGATCGCCCCTTCATTGGCTTCGGCACCGCTATTACAGAAAAAAATCCGCGCCGGGAAGGAAGCTTCGGAAATAGCCTTCGCGAGCTCCGCCTGTTTAGGATTCAGGAAATTATTCGCCACATGGAGCATTTTCCGCGCCTGCTCTTTGACCGCGTTCACCACCACCGGATGACAGTGACCGATCCCGTCGACCGCCCAGCCGGGAAAAAAATCCAGGTATTCTTTTCCCTCGATATCCCAAACGCGCGAGCCCTTGCCCTTGACGAGACACGCGGGTACTCGCGTATAAGTGGGCATCACATATTGGTCATATAATTTTTGAACGTCGGCTGTTTTCATAGAGTAATTTCAGTTCCGATACCTTGATCGGTAAAAATTTCGAGTAAAAGCGCGTGCGTGATGCGCCCGTCGATAATGTGCGCTTTTTGGACGCCGCCCTGCAGCGCGTCGATACAGGCCTTGACCTTGGGGATCATGCCGCCGGAAATGATCTTTTCTTCGATCAATTGTTTTGTTTCGCTCACATGAAGCGACGGGATCAGCGTTTCTTCGTTCGCCGGATCGCGCAAGATACCTTTGACGTTCGTGAGCACCATGAACTTCGGGACATTCATCGCCGAAGCGATATTGGACGCCGCTTCATCCGCATTCACGTTATACATTTCCCCGTCCGGCCCTTTGCCGACCGGAAAGATCACGGGGATCCGCCCGAATTCCGTCAGCTCTTTAAGTGGTACGGTATTTACGGAGGACACATCGCCCACGAACCCGACGTCGCCATTTTCCGTATGCTTGACCACGTTCAGGATCTCGGCGTCATAACCCGAAAGGCCGACGGCCGAACCGCCGAGCCGTTCAATGTCATGCACGATACTCCGGTTAAGCTCCGATAAAGTTTCATTAACAACATCGATCGTCGCTTTATCCGTGACGCGCAGGCCGTTGACGAACTGGCTTTGGACGCCTTTTTTCTTCATGGCGTCGGTAATGAATTTGCCGCCGCCATGGACCAAGATCGGCCGGATCCCGACATAACTCATGAAAACGAGATCCTGTAGCACCATGTCGCGGACTTCCTGGTAGGTAAGCGCCGCGCCGCCGTATTTGATAAGGATCTCTTTGCCGCGGAATTTCTGGATGTAAGGAAGCGCCTCGACTAAGGCCTGCGCTTTTTCGATGTATTCTTTCATAACTTAGGAGTAGGCGGCGTTGATCAGCACGTACTTGGTCGTAAGGTCCGAGGTAATGAATTCCGCCCTCCCCCTTCCCTTGCCGATCACCACATCGATCGTATATTCTTTTTTCTGCAGGATGCGCCGCGCCTTCGGAAGATTCAGGACCCGCAATTTCCCCTGGTTGACGACCTGGGCGTCGCCAAACCAGATGCTCAGATGATTGGGGTTAAAATCCACGCCGCTTGCGCCGACCGCGGCCGCGATCCGGCCCCAGTTCGGATTCGAACCCGCGAGCATGGTCTTAAAAAGCATGGAATTGGCGATCTGCCGCGCCGCGCGTTCGGCGTCGGTAGGTTTTTTTGCGCCCGAAACTTTGAGCCGGCAAACATGCGTCACGCCTTCACCGTCCGTGACCATTTCATGCGCGATATAGCGCATAACTTCCTCCAACGTTTCCCGGAACATCCAGTAATCCTTGCCGATCTTTTGGATCGTCGGGTTGCCGGCTTCGCCATTGGCGAGGCAAAGCACCATATCGTTGGTACTCATGTCGTTATCGATGGCCATTTGATTGAATGTGTCATCGGCCGCATGACGCACTGCGCGCCGCAGAAGCGATTTTGTAATCGCCACGTCGGTCGTGATAAAACAAAGCATCGTTGCCATATTGGGATGGACCATACCGGCACCTTTGGCGCAGGCGGCGATGGTGACTTTCTTCCCGCCGAGCTCGAGTGAGAGCGCGATCTCTTTACTTGAAAGATCGGTCGTGAGGATCCCCTTGGCCGCGCCGTGCCCGCCGTTCTCGGATAACCGTTTGACGAGTTTCGGCATCGCCCGCTTGACACAATTGATCGGAAATGGAACGCCGATGATCCCGGTCTGCGCGATCAAAACTTCTTCGGGAAGGATATCAAGGCACTTTGCGGCTTCCCAGGTAAGCTCATGAACGGTTCGTTTGCCGATGGGGCCGTTCAGACAGTTCGCGTTGCCGCTTGTACCGAGGATCGCGTGATGCCTGGAGGCGTGAATCGCCTTCATCGAATAAAGGACCGGCCACGCCTTCGCGCGGTTGGTGGTAAAAGTTCCGGCCGCAACGCAAGGCGTTTTGGAATAAATGAGCGAAACATCGTATTTTTTCTTTTTCTTTTTGATGCCCGCATGGATCCCGCCGGCGACAAAACCCTTCGGCGTGGTCACCGAACCGTTCTTCTCTCTTTTCCAAAAAGGTTTCTTCATTTTATGAAAGCCCCGCTTCTTCCGGAAATCCGAACCGGATATTCATGTTCTGCACGGCTTGACCCGCCGCGCCTTTGACGAGATTATCGATCGCCGCGATGATGACGACCCGCCCCGTTCCCTCCTGGACGCTCACGCCGATATCGCAAAAATTAGTGTATTGCACGTCTTTCAAGGATGGATACTGTCCCGCCGGCTTGATGCGAACGAAGGGCGCCTGCCGATAAGCGGCCTCGAGCGCTTTCCGGATCTTTGCCTCTGTTGCTTTGGGAACCGTATCGGCATAAATGGTCGCGAGAATGCCCCGGTTCACCGGCAATAAATGCGGCACAAACGTGATCTTGACGGGTTTTCCGGCCGCCGCCGAAAGCGTTTGCTCGATCTCGGGGGTGTGTTGGTGTTTATTTACCTTATAAGCGCTGTAGTTTTCGCTGGCTTCGCAAAATTGCGTGGCAGCGACAAGTTTTTTTCCTGCGCCGCTTACGCCGGAGGCCGCATTGATGATGATCGAATTCGGAGCGATCAGTTTCGCTTTTAAAAG
>ENA-UOWG01001621-UOWG01001621.1-activated-sludge-metagenome-genome-assembly--contig:-NODE-1621-length-21665-cov-5.811430_pt1 | contig 21665 bp, 28 predicted proteins | sample MGYA00238147_ERZ761563 | MGnify/ENA primary metagenome ERZ761563 (study PRJEB28884, sample SAMN05720216) | anaerobic digester metagenome | isolation source: active sludge of municipal... | reverse complement strand
ATAAGGGACGACTACGCCCCTGTCGACAACCTGATCGCCCCGGTCTTCGAAGAAAGGTTCGGCTACAACAGAAAGGAGGGTTGACAGCCATATATTAAGGTATTGATTTAATCGTTCTATTCTATTACATTATATACATAGGGCGGGAATAACTCAGTTGGTAGAGTGCAAGCTTCCCAAGCTTGATGCCGCGGGTTCGAGCCCCGTTGCCCGCTCCATTTACCCAAAGATAATAGCCAATGACCAAATTTCAATAACCAAAAAAACCGCAGGAACAGGCTCCTTGAATTCAGGAGGACACCGCGTTTTATTACTTGCCAGGCGTAACCACGGTCATCCTTGACATACGGCACATCCAGCAGTTATCCTTCCCTTGGAATGGCCATCGGAAGGCAGACCATCATTGATATATCAACAAGGAGGCTTTTTCGTATGAAGAAGATGATCCCTTTTCTTATGACGCTTGTGATCATGGCATCTATGGTTTTTACGACGACGGCTCCTCGTCAGGCCTTCGGGCAGATGACCGCCGAAGTGCTCCCGCTCAACACAATGGTGACGATACAAGCACCCAATGAACCAGTCAACAGAAAAACGGTACCCAAAAAAATATTAAGGTACTGTTCCTTTGAAAGTCAGAAAGTTCCGGACTACCTCAGGGTTGTCAAATTCCAGGTGGCCCCGGGCCAAAAATATACCTTCTACGATTGCTACCCCGCCCCTTCGGAAGCCACGAAGGTCTGGATCTATCTTTCCGGCGACACGCCTCTTACCAACCATACCTTCTCCTACGGGAGGTCCGAGGGTTTCACGAGGGTATTCGTCACGAGGGGGCAGCAGCCCTGGCCGATGAAGAAGAACGAACAGGCTGCCTGCGATCTCGTCCGTCACAATATCACCATCGCACCTCAGAGTGAGCACGGCGACCTGTTTGTTGTGATTAATTTCAACAAGCCCGGTGCATCCACGAAAATAATGCTCAAACAACCGGCGGACAGCGATGATGCTGTTGTAAAATCGACAGACAGGTCCCGGGGAAGCGTCTGGAAGGCGCCTTTCCTTCTCACGAACATCCCCGGTGAGGCCGCCTCTTCGGTGAAACCTCCCGTGGCCACCCCGGTGAAGCCCACAGTTGCCACCCCTTTGGCAACCACACCGCCGCAGCAGGGGGCTGCCCCTGCACAGACCACCCCGAAGAAACCCCAAATCCCCACGACGCCGCAGCCGCTTGTGGTGAAGGAAGCGCCCGCGACATCGTCGGGGGCGGCGGTCGTTCCTTATAACTGCAAGGTGCAGGCGTACATCAACCGTGGTGATTACGACACGTTCCGCTTCGATTTCCCGGGCGGAAAGATGCGCGTCGCCTCGCAGGGGGACCTGGACATCGTGGCGGACCTGTGGGACGAAAAAGGCAACAGACTTGCCCGTGACGGTCAGGATGCAAAAAAGGACTTCGTCATAGAAAAAGAACTGCCCCCGGGCGTATACTACATCCAGATAAGATACATGTACCACTCGGGAGAGGGGCCATACACGCTCATCCTCGGTGATGGCAGCGGGTCTGTGTACAGGGAAGAAAAAAAGTAATTTTGCATGTATGAGAAGGACAGCTATAAACAACTGATATTGAACGGTGCCATTGTTGTCGCCGCCGGTCTTTTTGCCATATTCCGGCCCGACCTTCTCACGTTCTTTTTCACCTATCCGATCTACATTGTAAAGGTCTACCACATACTCTGGCTCCTTGTTGCGGTGGTGCTTGTAAAACGCATGATCCCGGGAGCGAGCGGGAAGATCTCCTCGGGCAAGATATTCCGGCGTTTTTACAAGGAGGCAGCGGGAATATCCCCTGCCCGTGATGAAAAGCTCCTTGCCCTGAAAAGAAGGACCGATTCAGGTGCGCTGAGGTCCGCCCTCTACTGGCTGCTCCTTTTGGCCGATATCGGCCTGTGGCGCATGGTGGGGATGCTGAGCGACGCCTGGATCTACATCATAGTCCTTTTCTTCGTGTTCATGGATCAATTCTGCGTTATGGTCTTCTGCCCCTTCAAATGGCTCATGAAGAACAAGTGCTGCAGCACCTGCAGGATCGACAACTGGGGCTATCTCATGGCATTCTCCCCGATGATTTACATTTATTCCTTCTGGACCTGGTCCATTGTGGCCCTGTCTATAATAATTGTTGTCCAGTGGGAATACCTCTATCACCGTTACCCGGAGCGTTTCTTTGAGACCCACAATGATGCTCTGTCGTGCAGGAACTGCGTATCTAAGTGCACGGGGAAAAGAAAATTACGTTGAATATTGCCGGTGGATTTCTTACAATGAGAGGCATCCATCGCCGTTGTTTTTAGGGACGGCAACTTAAATCGGGAGGTCTTTTTCAAAATGCCCGCGTCTTACGAAGCCGTAATCATCGGCGGCGGCCCCGCCGGCCTGACAGCCGGATTGTACCTGAAGCGCGCGGGGATCGAAACGGTCCTTCTCGAAAGGGTCCTGCCGGGAGGGGCGCCGCTCAACACCTGGCGCGTGGAGAATTACCCCGGTTTTCCCGAAGGCATATCGGGAAAGGAATTGATGGACCGTTTCTCTGCTCACGCGAAGGCCTTCGATCTTCCGGTCAGGGAGTTCACCGAGGTTATGAGCGTATCTCCGGATGGCGGTCGGTTCACCGTTAAGGTCAATGACGGCGAGATCACGTCGGCAGGCGTCATCGTTGCCACGGGCACGGAACCGGTAAAAATGGACATACCCGGCGAAAATGAGCTCATAGGCCGCGGCATATCGTTTTGCGCCACCTGTGACGGCATGTTCTTCAGGGACCTGGATGTCGCCGTCATCGGAGGCGGTGATTCCGCCATAGAAGAGGCGCTGTCGCTTGCAAACATCGCGAGGAAGGTCTACGTGGTCCATCGGCGTGATGCATTGCGGGCCCAGAAGATACTCCAGGAGAGGGCCTTTGGCAATCCTAAAATGGAATTTCTCTGGAACAGGCGTCCCGTTGAGGTCGCAGGCAAGGGCCAGGTCGAACATATCGTGCTGGAAAACGTAAAGACGAACGAACGGGAGAACATCAGTGTTAATGGGGTCTTTGTCTATGTCGGTTCCCGGCCGAATACAGGTTTTCTCGGTGACCTTGTCGAGCGGGACGAAGCAGGTTTTATCATCACCGACGAAGAGCTTGCCACCCTGACAAAGGGGCTCTATGCCGCCGGGGACGTAAGAAAAAAAACACTCCGGCAGATATCAACGGCAGTGGGAGACGGAGCGCTCGCCGCGGTCAGCCTGGAACGATACATACTGGGATCGAAAAGGTAGTCCAGGGAAGGATGGAAGTATCAGATTGTTCCGGAAGATAGAGGCCCTTTTTCATAAAAGCATCGGCCGTCCAGGGGCGAAAACCGTCTTTTCTCTTGCCCTCCTGATCATTGTCCTTGGCGCATCCCCTCTTTTCTGTGCAGACCAGATAGTCCTTGTCCAGACCGGGAACAAAGATGCCGCACTGTGGACGGGATTCAGGAAATACCTCGCAGGCAAGGGATATGCTGTCAGTATTCATGAAGCTGCTGACACAATGGAAAAACAGGTCGAGACGGCAAACAGGATAAACAAGGAAAAAGGCAGGTTCATGCTCGTCATGGAGATGCTGCCATCGCCAGGCGGAACGGATGTTTTCGTCGCCGTCAGCAATGCAAAAAAAGGCAAGGGCAGGATCCTTGAAATCGAAGAGATAACGGGCTCGCACATTGCGCAGTCTGAAGAACTGGCGGCGCTGATAGCGTCCAGGTTCCAGAAAAAGGTAAAGGCCATCCCGCTTTTCGCGCTGCTCGGTATAGACATGCCCGGTGTCTTCCTGAGGCTGAGCGTTCAGAAAGACAGGGCGTTGGAGGCCTTCGACATGCTGCATGACGGCATGGCGAACTATTTGAAAAGAGGTATCAAGGATGAGAGAGAACGCAAGAGCGAACGACGCAATCCGCCACCTTAAGATCGAGAAAAGCTTTTTACGCTATCCCGAGGGTTCGGTGCTCGTGGAAATGGGCGCGACAAAGGTCATCTGCGGTGTCAGCGTCGAAGAAAAGGTCCCGGCTTTCCTGAAGAACAGCGGCAAAGGCTGGCTTACCGCAGAGTATTCGATGCTTCCCCGCGCCACTCACAACCGGTCGGTCCGTGAATCCGTTACGGGGCGTGTCGGCGGAAGGACGCATGAGATCCAGCGGCTGATAGGAAGGGCCCTTCGCGCGATCGTCAATCTTGATATTATCGGCGACAAGACCATATGGGTGGACTGTGATGTCATCCAGGCCGATGGAGGCACCAGGACGGCAAGCATAACAGGCGGGTATGTCGCGCTTGTCGAGGCCCTCTGGGGGATGAAAAAGCGCGGAATGATCGAAAAGATACCCCTTCGCGACAGCGTCGCAGCCATAAGCGTCGGCATCGTGGGAGGCGAGATCGCCCTCGACCTGTCTTATGAAGAGGATTCAAAAGCCGATGTGGACATGAACTTCGTAATGACAGGCAGGGGACAGCTTATCGAGGTCCAGGGTACCGCCGAAAAGAAGCCGTTCACCAAGGAACAATTCGATGTGATGTACCAGTATGCCCTTAAAGGCATAAACGAGATCACGCGAATGCAGAAGGCGGCGCTCGGCCCGCTCTTCCCTGTATGAAAGATATCATTATCGCCACGACGAATGCCGGGAAGTTCAGGGAGATCAGATCTCTCATTGCCGGCGGGTTCGAGCGGTTCTATTCCCTGCTGGATCTGCATGATCAGGTCACTGTTGATGAAAATAGCCCTTTTTATGCCGAAAACGCCATGAAAAAGGCAAGGAAGATCGGCGAACATTTCGGCATGGCGGCGCTTGCAGACGATTCCGGTCTTGAGGTCAAGGCGCTCGGCGGAAGACCGGGCGTCCATTCTTCGCGATACGGCAAAGACGACGCGCATCGTATCTCGCGCCTGCTCGGTGAACTTGAAGGCATTCCATGGGAGGAGCGCAATGCTGTCTTCAAGGCCTATGTCGCGCTCCACATTCCACAGAAAGACCGTTGTTATGTGTTCTATGGTGAACTGAAGGGATATATCGGGTTCGAGGAGCACGGAACAAACGGTTTCGGTTACGACCCCGTCTTCTATTCACCCGAACTGGACAGGTACCTCGCCGAGCTCTCCACGGAAGAAAAGAACATACTGAGCCACCGGGGCCGTGCCATAGCCGCATTGAAAAGGTTCATAGGCACAACACCGAAATAATGGATTCACTTTATGCTGGAAACTAGTCCCTGAGATCCCGATAGAGGTCTGCGCCCCACACCTCACGCCTGACGCTTCACGCCTTACGTCCCATGCTCCCACAGTTTCAGGCCGGTGATGTCGTCGAACTTTCTATGCAGAACATCTCCTTCAAGAATAACGCCGAAGAGCTCGCACGCGAAAACGGCCGTCCCTTCCAACAGGTGGCCGCCCCGCACGCTTGAATCGGCGTACCCCAGGGTAATGTGGGCATGAACGGAGACATCACCTTCTATATCGGAGATGTTTCCCACACAGGAAAGGATCTCTGCGGGACCATCAAGGAAGGTCTCGATGTATTCCTTTCTATTCTGATCGTAGAAAGCGATGCGGGCGTTTTTAACGGCGCCTACAGCGGTAAAAAAACCCATACGGCCGCCGCTGCGGCCAAAGATGTCCCTGATCTCGGTGAAAAGGTCAGCATCGTGGGAGAGGCGTTCAAAGAAGAATTTTTCCGGTCTGAAGAACCACATGGCCTTGTTAAAATGGTCCCAACGAGAATCGAACTCGTGTTTTCGGCGTGAGAGGCCGACGTCCTGGGCCGCTAGACGATGGGACCGTCAAGGATGAATACTATCAGAAAAGGCCGTCCTTTTCCACTAAAAAACCGATAAAACCCTATACATTTAAATAATTTCCTATTATAATCAGGAAGGAGTAAACAGAAGGAGGGAACGATGTTTGGCCTTGGAATGCCCGAACTGATCATTATATTGGTCATTGTTGTACTTATCTTTGGCGCCGGCAGGATCTCGGAGATAGGTGGGGCTATCGGGAAAGGGATCAAAGGCTTCAAGAAGACCATGAACGAACCCGAATCCATCGACGTAACCCCTGACCGGGACAAGGAAAAACCGGAAAAAGAAAAGGAACCACAAAAACCCATCGAACCGAAATAACCAGGACACATCCCGTGAACAATGCAATACATCTTATCGACGGGGGAATTCCCCACCGTTTCTATTCGGCAGGACCCGGATAGAATGGAGATCCTCGACGGGAAAGACAAACGCTCCATCAGCATGGCGGCGGAGCTTCTCGAAGGCGGAGGCATTGTCGTGTTTCCCACCGAAACCGTCTACGGTCTTGGGGCCGTGGCCCACAACCCTTACGCGGTCGCGAAGATCTTCGAGGTCAAAAGAAGGCCGCATTTTGACCCTCTTATCGTCCACCTTGACGGGTGCGACCGCCTGACCGAGTATGCGAGCGACATACCTTCCGATGCAAAAAGACTTATGAAGAGGTTTTGGCCGGGCCCCCTCACAATGATACTGAAAAAAAGGCCATCCATTCCTGATATCGTGACCGCCGGCCTTTCGACTGTAGGGATACGCGTTCCGTCACATCCCGTCGCCCTCGAGCTTCTCCGGGTCCTCAGGAAACCCATTGCGGCACCAAGTGCAAATCCTTTCGGTTACATGAGTCCTACCAGGGTGCGCCATGTGACGAAGACCTTTGCCGATCGCGTACCCCTTGTTCTGGACGGTGGCGATTCGGCATACGGCATCGAGTCCACCATCATCTCCTTCCGTCAGGGAGGTGTTTTTGTCCATCGCCATGGTGCCGTAAGTGTGGAGGAATTGTCGGAGCATGTCAGGATCATAGAGGATGGCAGGGCCGCCGATATCTGCGAATCACCGGGGGAGCTTCCCTGGCATTACGCACCGATGAAACCGCTCAAGCTGGTAAACGGACCGCAGGATGCGACTCAGGGCGAATCTTCGTACCTTGCCTTCCGGAAACCGTCGTCAGAGGTAAATGCGAGGCATGTCAGGGTCCTGTCGGAGTCCGGCGATCTTCGGGAAGCGGCGGCAAACTTCTTTTCCTTTCTCATCGACCTCGACCGTGACGACGTGAATATCATATATGCCGAAAAACTGCCGGAAACAGGCATCGGCAGGGCCGTCATGGAACGGCTCAGGAAGGCCTCCCGGAAGCATGCCTGTTGAGCGGTATACAACTCGTTGATAATTTAAGAAAACCATGATAAGGTATCTCGTGAACGATACTAAAGGGTTGTTGGGCGGTGGTCATGAAAGGCTTTGATAAGATTGAAAAATTTTTTTGCACGGTTTTTAGGCAAAAGAGGAAAAAGGTAAGTATGATCAACAAGTTACGGAATGCTTTTTACAATTTATGCACAGCTTTTCCACAGTTTTTGTGGAAAAGTCTTAAAAGCCCCTTGTTTACAATGACCTGCATCATACTCCTGTCGTGCTTTGTTCTGGTTTCCTGCTCATCCATGAAAAAACTAACGGGGAAATCACAGCCGACCGTTGAAAGCTCGCTGGTTTCCATGAGCGAGGAAGAGGTTCGCAAGAAGCTGGGTGAACCGACCATGGTGAGCCTGACCCCGGACAACAAGGTCCTCTGGACATACCGCCCGGATTGGAAGATCATGCCTGACAACAAGGACACGGTCTATGTTGAATTTGAGGATGGAAAAGTGACAAAGGTGATAAAGGCAAAAAAATGACCATGCTATGTGACCAGTGCTCAAAAGAGGTGGAAACGGTAGTCTGTTCCCAATGCAAGGGCGAGATAGCAAATCTGGGCCCTTTTTGTTATCTCTGCGGCAAAGAGCTTGAAACCCGCGTACAATCGCCGGAAGAGCCCGGTGAGTTCGACCTTTCCGACAGGGTCCCCTGCAGTGACGGAAGCTGTGTCGGCATCATCAATGAGAAAGGTGTCTGCGGGACATGCGGAAAGCCGTACACCCCGGAAACGTAGAAGCCGTCCCGTCTTTTGTCCTCATGTGCCTGTAAAACCAGCCGCTAAAACGGTATAAGAAGGATGTGGAAAGCTACATATATAATAATGTAGATCGCGAAGGCCCCGGGAATCGGAGCACTCTTTCAAAAGGATAGAGACCATGGGTTTTTTTGAGAAGATAAAGAACGGCCTGACAAAAACAAGACAGCAGATACAAACGAAGATCGAATGGATGGTCTCCGGTAAACCCGTCGACGAGGATGCCTTTGACGAGATCGAAGAGGCCATGATACTCTCCGACGCGGGATTGGAGACCGCACAGCTCCTGGTAGGTGCCCTGAAAGAGAAATGGAAACGAGGGCTCATCAGGACGACCGATGACATACGGTCATCCATGAAGGAAGAGGTCCTGAAGATCCTCATGCCTATTGAATCACCGATCGCCACGGACAGCAGAAAACCTTTCGTGATCCTCGCTCTCGGCGTGAACGGCGTCGGCAAGACAACGACCATTGCCAAAATGGCGGGGATCTATCGCAACGAGGGCAGAAAGGTCATTTTCGGCGCCTGTGATACCTTCCGGGCCGCGGCCATCGAACAGCTCGATGTATGGGCAAAACGCCTCGACATCGAAATGGTAAGGCACGCCGACGGGTCAGATCCAGCGGCAGTGGCCTTCGACACGGTAAAAGCCGCCAGGTCCCGGGGGGCCGATGTTGTTATCCTCGATACGGCAGGCAGGCTCCACACCAAGGCCAACCTCATTGAAGAGATGAAAAAGATACACCGGGTGGTTGCGCGCGAGGTGGAAGGCGCCCCCCATGAAGTTCTTCTCGTCGTCGACGCAACGAACGGCCAGAACGCCATAGCGCAGGCGAAAAGTTTCAATGAGGCCGTTGCCGTCACGGGCATCGTCATCACAAAGCTCGACGGGACCGCCAAGGGCGGTTTCATCCTGCCCATTGCCCATCTTCTGAAGATACCCGTCCGGTATGTGGGTGTCGGTGAAAAGATAGATGACCTGATACCTTTCAATGCGAAGGAGTTTGCGGAAGCGCTGTTCGATTGAAAAAACCGTTTCAGCTGTAACAGTCGTTTCAACCGTTTCAACCGCTTCAACTGTTCAAACCGTTCTTACGCGGTGCCTGTTCGATAATTACGTTGACAATCATTTTTTCCATGGATAATATTTGAAATATCGTCAACTGAACATCAAATATCGATAACAGGAAAACAATCATGAATATAGGGTTCCTTGCATCACACGGCGGAAGCAACATGCAGGCGATCATCGATGCATGCAAGGAAGGCAGGCTCAGTGCCGCGGCAGCGGTCGTGATCAGCAACAATGGTGATTCTCGTGCCCTTGAACGTGCCAGGACAGAGGGAATCCCCAATTATCACCTGAGCGGAAATACCCACCCCGACCCGGATGATCTTGACAGGGCGATCATGGACACCCTTGTCCGTCACAATGTGGATGTCATTGCCCTTGCAGGATATATGAAGAAACTCGGGCCAAAAACGCTTGCCTGTTTCAGGGGGCGCATTCTCAACATCCACCCTGCCCTCCTGCCAAAGTTCGGCGGCAAAGGAATGTACGGCATCCATGTTCATGAGGCTGTAATCGCTGCGGGAGAGAAAGAATCAGGGGTTACTGTCCACCTTGTCGACGAGGAATATGACAGGGGGCCTATTCTCGCCCAGGTTCGGGTGCCGGTCATGCCCGGAGACACACCCGAGATCCTGGCCGAACGCGTTCTGGCGCAGGAACACCTGCTGTATCCGGCCACTTTGCAGCGTATTGCAACCGGTGAGATCGTCCTGCCTGCCAGGTGACCCGTCCCTTTCGGAACTGAAAACTGTTGAAACTGTTGAAACGGTTGAAACGGCTGGACTCAGGACAACGCCTTGTGAAAGACAAACCCCAGCCAGGCGTTCTTCTTTGCTTCAGCGGCCGGTTCCCACGGCGCAAAGAGCTTGAGCGCCTGCTTTTTCTCCCTCCCTATTATGCCTGAGATAACGAGCGAGCCGCCCCGCCTGACGAGACCCATAACGTGGCCTGATGACAGGGTGAAGGTGCGGATGTCGAGGTTGGCAAGAACAATATCATATTTTCCGCTGATGTCCATGGCGTCAGCGCATACGAGCTCTATGCCGGAGGCCCCGTTGAGGAGGATATTCTTCCGCGCGGAGAGAACCGCGTCAAGATCGTTGTCCACGGCATAAACACGCCTTGCCCCATTCATGCGCGCATAGAGGGACAGGAGGGCAGAGCCGCAGCCGATCTCAAGGACCCTTTTCCCGGAAATATCCATGGCGCGCATGAGCTTCATCATGAGCCTTGTCGATTCATGCCTGCCGGTGCCGAAGGCCATACCAGGTTCGATCGTTATGTAATTGATACCTGCTTTTTCCCTGTTCCAGGGTGAGCGGATGACGATGTCCTCCACTTTTATGGGGCGGAAATAGCGCCTGGCAAGTTCCGAATAATCGCGGCGGTCTTCCTGCGTGACCCGCACGTCGTGGATGGAAATGCCGCAACGGCGCATTGCCGCCAGGTATGTTTCAACATGTTCTGGATAGGCACTGACAGTGACCGTTTGCGGAGATTCCTCCGCGATCCATAATCCTGACGGGGCATAAATGGTGTGGATCTCTTCCGGCAGAAGCTCCTGTGCCCCTGCGTCGATCACAACGTCCACGCGCGTTGTCGCTCCCGCAACCGGGCGCGTTCCTTTCGGGTTGTTATACATCCTTGTTCAGGACGCTCCCCGTTTGAGACATATCGTAACCTTCGTGGTCCTTGAGGGAGTGCAGGAGGACAGGCTCATTGAAAAAGTCCAGAAAGGCCTTTGTCTGCACGTTTAAGAACCTCTCCCGGGAGATGACAAGGTCAAAACGTTCTTTGAAGAAGGGCACAAAGTCCAGGTCAAGGATGTGGGCCATGTAGCGGATGCCTGGCGAGGCATCGGCATTGCCCAGCAGTACTGCGTTGCCGGCAGCAAGGTGAGACTCCACCTCATTATTATAACCGTCGATCTTCAATGGGTCCACGCCGGACTCGCTGAGAAGGAAGTCAAAGAGAAGCCGCGTGCCGGAGCCCTTGTTCCTGTTGACGAATTTTACGCTCTCAGCGGTGAGGTCAGCGATGGATTTTATCCCGGCCGGGTTTCCTTTTTTCAGGTAAAGACCCTGATCACGGAAAAACAGGTTTACGACAACATAGTTTTCGCTTTCGAGGTACTTGTTGAGATATGACAGCGTATAGCCCTTTTCCTCAAGGTCGAGGATATGCACGCACGACATGGTGGCGGCCCGCTCCCTGAGCAGCTTAAGACCGTTCATGCTGCCCACGGGCGCGTAAAATACGGTGGTTTCTTTTTGAAAGGCATTGAAAAGGTCAATGATCTTTCTGAGCATCGGGTCATCGCTGCCCGCAATGAGGATGAGCTTCTCGCGCTGGGTATTTTCCAGTATCCAGTCGTCGATGAGCCCTTTCGCGAAGGCGATCTTCCCGCCTATCCTGATGGACGGCAGTTTAGATTCCTGCACCAGCCGGTATATCATCTTTTCATTGATCTTGAGATATTTAGACAGCTCCTTTGCGGATATGATCTCCATTTCGACATTATAGCGGAAAGATTTCCCACAATCAATCCAATATATTGCCAATATTCCCATACTTTTAGAACATACCGCCGGACCTTCCCTTTCGCGTCCTGCGGCGTCAATTGACAGTGGCCGGTTTGCCTGATATAGTTTCAGGCATGATGCTCCGGGAAACGCTCCCGGGGCGTATATCAGGCGCGGAAAAAACATGTCGCCCGTTGTGACTTTGTCATGTATGAAGAGAGATTCTATCGCCGTATATCAAAACCGAAGGAATTGAGTTGCTACGAGGTCGTCTGCAAGGAAACCGACCTCTTCTGCTGCACCGGAGGCGATCTGGGGCCGTTAATAAAAGAGCGCGTCCTTTTTTACCGCAATCAGCTGGAGCAGTACATCCGCGTATGCCCTCCCTTCATGGAAAGTCTTCTTCCCATCGATGATGACCGCCTTGCCCCTGCCATCGTCAGGGAGATGATCAGTGCATCGGCCGCTGTGGGTGTAGGGCCCATGGCCACGGTTGCGGGGGCCGTAGCCGAGTTCATCGGCCGCGATATTGCGCCGCTGACAGAGGAATTTATCATCGAGAATGGGGGCGACATCTGCCTCAGGACGTCGACGGAAAGGACCATCCAGATATTTGCGGGCCCATCCCCTTTCAGCGAACGCATCGGCCTCAAGCTGCCGGTCTCTCCGCACGCTTACGGCGTATGCACCTCTTCGGGAACGGTCGGTCATTCGCTGAGCTTCGGAGCGGCGGACGCGGTGTGTGTCGTCGGGGTTTCCTCGCTTTTTGCCGACGGACTTGCAACTTACCTCGGTAATATTGTAAAAAAGAAGGACGATATCGCTGCCGCCATCGAAAAAGGGCAATTTTTCCCCGGTGTAACGGGTATACTGATCATCCTCGGCGAGAATCTCGGGGCCTGGGGCGATCTTGATATCGTTGAGCTATGACCGGATGCCGGTCCCATAACGCAGCAAAGCCCGGGAAACAAACGTGAGGACGCCATGAAGAAAAGGATCATTCTCCGCTTTAAAAGAAACACCATAGACAAGCCGATCGTTTACCGGCTCGTCAAGGACTACAACCTCGTTTTCAATATCCTCAGGGCCAACATATCACCCAAGGCGGAATCCATCATGGTCATGGAGATCGAAGGTACGGAGGCAAACTTTAAGAAGGGGATAAAATACCTCAAGGGCCTCGATATCGATACGGAACCCATGGAGCAGGACATCAACCGCGATGAGTCAAAGTGCGTAAGTTGCGGGTTATGCACAAGCGTCTGCGCGCCCGAGGCATTGTATATAAAGGACAGGAGATCAATGAAGGTGGAGTTCGACTATCATCGCTGTGTTGCCTGCGAACTCTGTGTGAAGGTCTGCCCCGTGAAGGCGATGAGCGTCTCCTTCGAATAGGTCTGCATATCCATGCGAACGGTATATTTCGATAATAACGCCACGACGCCTGTCCACCCGGAAGTGGCCGAAGCGATCCAGCCATTTTTACGGGAATTCTTCGGGAACCCCTCAAGCCTTCACTTCGCCGGGAGGGACGTGAAGGTACCGTATGAAAAGGCACGTGAACAGATCGCCGCCATGGTGGGAGCGAAGGTTGGCGAGATCGTGATCACGGGCTGCGGCTCGGAAAGCAACAACCATGCTATCAAGGGCATAGCCTATGCGGGCGGCGGTAAAAGGGGCCACATCATAACCTCGCAGGTGGAGCACCCGGCAGTGCTCAATGTATGCCGGTATCTGGAAACGCAGGGATTTTCGGCGACCTATCTGCCTGTCGACGGACTGGGCCTTGTTGATCCCGACGACGTGAAGCGCGCGATAAGAAAGGACACCATCCTTATATCCGTCATGTACGCCAACAACGAGACGGGCACGCTGATGCCCATCGCCGATATTGCCCGCATTGCCCGCGACAGGGGCGTCGTCTTCCATTCGGACATGGTGCAGGCGCTGGGAAAGGTCGATATAGACCTGGCGGCCCTCGGTGTCGACATGGCGAGCTTCTCCGGCCACAAGGTCTATGCTCCCAAGGGGATCGGGGCGCTTTACGTTCGCGGAGGCATTGAGATAGATAATCTTATCCACGGGGGCCACCAGGAATCGGGAAGGCGGGCAGGCACAGAGAACGTCATCGGCATCGTAGCGTTCGGCGCCGCCTGCGACATAGCGGGAAGGGAAATAAAGAAAGACTCGGCCAGGATCGAGGGCCTGCGCAGGCGTCTCCTGGAGGGCATCCTTGAGCGCGTCGACGATGTGCGGCTCAACGGCCATCCGACGCAGAGGCTTCCCAATACGCTCAATCTCAGCTTTGAGTTCATTGAGTCCGAGTCGCTTCTTGTCGCGCTCGACATGAAAGGCATAGCCGTTTCGTCCGGGTCCGCCTGCTCTTCCGGCTCAACGGAGCCGTCTCATGTGCTCCTCGCGATGGGCATCCCGGGACCTTTATGCCAGAGCGCCCTTCGCCTGAGCCTGGGCCGGGGCAATACTGAAGAGGAAATTGACTACGCCCTTGAGACCATCCCCGGGGTGGTCGCCAGACTGCGCTCAATGTCGCCGTTCTATAAAAAATAGTTCAAGGTTTCAGGTTCAAGGTTCCAAGCTAAGACGAACAATTACTTTTTCCTGAGATCTGGAGCATGGAACTGATTCCCGATTATGAAAAAAACTTTCTTTATCCATACCACCGGCTGCAAGGCAAACCAGTGGGACTCTTCAGTCATCGCCGGGAACCTGGAAAGGGCCGGTTTTGACCGGGCGCCGATTCACGGGGCCCATATCGTCATTATCAACGCCTGCACGGTCACGGAGGGGGCCGTCCGTGACATACGGCGCTTCATGAACCGTCTGAAAAGAGAGAACGCAGGGGCGAAGATCGTTCTTGCCGGCTGCCATGGGCAGGTATACCCCGATGACAATTTCGGAGCCGACCTTGTCCTGGGACAGGCTGAAAAATTTTCCCCCGAACGTTTTATTAACAGCAAAGGGGTTTTTGTCTCCACCGGGGAGACCCTTGCTGTCGAACAGGGGCCCCGTATATTGTCCATGGAAGGAAAGACCCGTTTTTTTCTCAAGATACAGGACGGATGTGACAGATTTTGCAGCTATTGCATTGTGCCTTATGCCAGGGGGAACCCCCGCAGCAGACCCTTTGAGGAGATAGTCGGGATCATGGGCGAGCTTCGCAGACAGGGTGTGCAGGAAACTGTTCTAACGGGTATAGAGATATCCGCCTGGCGCGACCCTGAAAGCGGGCAAGGCCTGGGGAGTCTTCTCGAGGCGCTGGAAGATGCACCCACGCCTGCAAGGATACGCCTGAGCTCCATCGACCCCATGATGTTCGACGACGCCTTCATCGAGACCGTGGCCCGCTCCCGAAAGATCTCGAAAAGCTTTCATATCCCTCTTCAGAGCGCATCCGACGGCATCCTCTCCGCCATGGGAAGGCCGTACCGGCAAAGGGACATCAAGAGATTACTGGATAAACTCCTTGACCGGGTCGGCGATGCCGGGATCGGTGTGGATGTCATTGCCGGTTTCCCCGGCGAAAAAGAGCCGCATTTTCAGGAAACGCTCTCGTTTCTTGGGTCTTGCGGCGTCTACTACCTCCACGTGTTCCCTTTTTCTGCAAGGCCCGGGACGAAGGCGGCCGGTATGGACGGCAAGGTGCCGGCAGGCGTAAAAAAACAACGTGTGAAACTGCTCAAGGAGCTCGACGCGCGAAAACGGGAGGCTTTCCACCGCCGCTTCCTGGGAAGCGCGATGTCCATCGTGCCCGAAGGAAAGCGCTACCGCGAGAGGTACATGAGAGGTTATACGGACAATTACATACCGGTCCACATACCCTGCGATAAAAAACTTGAAAATGATCTGGTACGGGTTAGAATAGATAGGATCGAGGACGGGCTGGTGATCGGGGAGCCGGTGCAAAAAGACAATGATCATTTCCCAATGACTGATAACCAATGAAGCATAGGGATTTCCCGGTATCGCGGCGATCCGGCTTTTCCTGGTTATTGTAATTCGATCATTGGTCATTATTATTTGTGAGAGGTTAAGATGTCTGGTTCAGGTATAGTTCTTGTCTGGTTCGTAAAGATCATAAACGGTGCCCTTACCATCTATTTCTGGGTCATCTTCGCCCGCGCGCTTTTTTCATGGATACGGCCGAACCCGTTCAACCCGGTGGTGCGCATTGTCTACCGCCTTGTTGACCCCGTTACGCGGCTGATATCGAAGATCGTTCCCACGCGCTTCGGCATGGTGGATGTGGCCCCGTTTTTCCTCATGCTCATCATCATCTTCCTGCAGGAGCTTCTGACCAGGCTGATCCTCCATCTTGCCCTGAGGATCTGAAGGACCGTTGTGAACGTAGAGATAAAGGTCATACCTAACGCGAAAAAAAGGGCCATAGCCCGTTTGGACGGCATCATTACCGTGAGGCTCACGGCTCTTCCCCTCGAAGGCAGGGCAAACGACGAGCTCGTGAAATATCTCTCCGAGACCTTCAAGGTCAAAAGATCGGCCATCAGGATCATCCGGGGAGAGAAGGGGAGACGCAAGGTGCTCTCGATCCCCATTGGCCCCGAAGATCTTGAAGCAATTTTCGAGTGACGGGTAAAAAGGGTTTAAAAACGGGCAGAAAAGGCCCCTGCGGGAGGTGCAAAAAGACCGGTCTGAAGCCCTTTGCCGACAAAAAGGCAACAGTTACAACGGGTTAATTTCCTTGACAAGAAAATAGTAAACTCATTATATTATCACACTCAAAAGAAGGTGGGTTTTGGTAGTACGACTCTCTGAGATAGAAGATATACTGGTCGTGAAGGGTGAAATGGATACAGAAAGATTCCTGGAAGCGGGAGATTCTGAATTGAAGGCGGCAACGCCGGTCAGTTACGAGCTGACCGTAAGGAAGTTCGATGACTCGGTCACCATCGAGGGTCCTGTTACCCTCGACGCGGTACTTGAGTGTTCCCGGTGCCTCGACGAATTCACCGTACCCCTTTCCCTGAACATGGCAGTCAAGCTGGCACCGAAAAGCAAACTTTCCCATTCGCCGGAAATGGAACTTCACAGCGACGACCTGGACGTTTATTATTATGAAGGCGACGAGATCGATCTTGATCCCTTCATATATGACGAGATCATGCTCAACATCCCGGTAAGACCGTTGTGCAGAGAGGAGTGCAAGGGCATCTGCCCCAGGTGCGGCAAGAACATGAATTCAGACCCGTGTAATTGTCATGAGGCGCCTTCCAGTCTCCTCGGCGAAAAACTAAAATCTTTTTTAAATTGATAAAAGGAGTACACCATGGCTGTACCGAAGCGAAAAACTGCTAAGGCAAGAAGGGACAAGAGACGCGCCAACTACAAGGCATCACCTGTGGCAGTGGTTCCGTGCCCTAACTGCAAGGAGCCCAAGCTTCCCCACGCTGTCTGTCCCAAGTGCGGAATGTACAAGGGAAAACAGTATATAGCGGTCGAGGAAGCATAGTCCAGGATGATACGGATCGCCGTTGACGGAATGGGTGGGGACTTCGCACCCGGCGAGATCGTAAAAGGGGCCCAGTCAGTTGCAATGGAGGGCCTTGCCTCGATCGTCCTTGTCGGCGACAAAGAGAAAATGGGGCCGTTCATTACGGACCCGGCAAACATTGAGATGGTCCACACCCCCGTTTACGTGGATATGGAAGAGTCACCCTCTAACGCGCTGAGGAAAAAAAGGGACTCTTCAGTCAATATGGCCTTCGATCTCCATAAAAAGGGCGATGTTCAGGCTGTCGTGTCCGCGGGGAATTCAGGGGCCTCAATGGCCTTCGCGATCTTCACCCTCGGCAGGATCCCCGGGGTTGACAGGCCGGCGATAACCACGCTCCATCCGAGGATAGGTGAAGGCATATCGATACTTCTTGACGCCGGCGGCACCGTGGATTGCAAACCTTCGCATCTCGTGCAGTTTGCCCTGATGGCCGACGCTTTCGCCTCCTCGGTCCTGGGTATTTCCTCTCCCAGGATCGGCATTCTTTCGAACGGCGAGGAAGAAACAAAGGGCAACGAACTGACGCGTGAGGCCCACGGGCTCATGAAAGGGCTCGATATCAATTACCTGGGATATGTCGAAGGGACCGACATGTACAATGGCAGGACCGATGTGGTCGTAAGCGATGGTTTTGCCGGCAATATCGCCCTGAAGATCAGCGAAGGGGTTGCCGAACTGATCTTCGAGTTCTTCAGGGAAAAAATGGAGAGAAGCCTGAAAAACAGAGTAGGTTATCTTCTTATGAGGGACATATTCAAAGAACTGCAGAGAAAGACCGATTATTCCGAGACCGGCGGAGCCCCTCTTCTGGGGGTCGACGGCGTGTGCATCATATGCCACGGGAAATCCAATGCGAAGGCCATCCGCAACGCAATACTGCTGGCCAGAAAGTTTGTGGAGAAGGGTCTCAAGGAATCGATCAAGGAGACCATGCAGGACTATCAATCGCTGCAGAAGGTAAAGGAGAGATAGGACATGGATTATTTTTTATCTGAAGAGCAGAAGAGCATACAGACGCTGGCACGGAGAATAGCGGAAGAAAAAGTCGTTCCCGTTCGGGCGGAGCTTGACGAAACGGGACAGTTCCCGTGGGCAATCATGAAGAACTGCGCCGAAACGGGGCTCTTCGGGGTGAGCATACCGGAAGAATACGGCGGCATGGGGGGAGGATCATTCGAGAACTGTATTGTTGTCGAAGAATTGAGCAAGGCCTGCCTCGGCGTGTCGGTGAGTTACGCTGCCAGCCTCCTGGGGGCCTACCCTATTCTTCTCGGCGCCTCAGAAGAGCAGAAAAAGAAATACCTCACCCAGATAGCCAGCGGAAAAAAGCTCGCCGCCTTCGGCCTGACGGAAGCCAATGCGGGAAGCGACGCCCAGGGTATAAGGACTGAAGCAAAGAAGAGCGGAGATTATTATGTCCTCAACGGGACCAAGCAGTGGATAACCAACGGCGGCGAGGCTGAGATCTACACCGTCATAGCCATGACAGACAGGAGCAAGGGCGGCAGGGGGGCCACTGCCTTCATCCTTGAAAAAGGTATGGAAGGCTTCACATTCGGCAAGAAGGAAAACAAGCTTGGCATCAGGGCCTCGGCCACCCGGGAGCTGGTATTTCAGGATTGCAAAGTTCCGAAGGAAAATGTTATAGGTAGAGAGGGTCTGGGGTTCATCCTTACCATGAGGACCTTCGACAGAACCCGTCCGGGGATTGGTGCTCAGGCGGTCGGGGTAGCTCAGGGTGCACTTGATGCAGCCGTACAATACGCACGTGAAAGGGAACAATTCGAGAAAAAGATCATTTCCTTTCAGGTGATACAACATATGCTTGCCGATATGGCAATGCAGGTTGAAGCGGCACGGGCTCTTGTATATTCCGTAGCCCGGTACATCGACAGCAATCCGAGGGATTTTTCCAAGGTATCGGCCATGAGCAAGGTCTTCCCCAGCGATGTGGCTATGAAGGTTGTCGTCGATGCCATACAGGTCTTCGGCGGATATGGCTATATGAAGGAATATCCCGTCGAAAAGATGATGCGCGATGCCAAGATACTCCAGATATACGAAGGCACGAACCAGATCCAGAGGAACATTATCGGACTGGAGCTCATAAAAGAGTCGGCTTCGCGGAAAAGATAGTGACGTGAGACACTGATCTCGCGGGTAAAGATTCGGGCGAGAGAGGATAGATGAAAAGAACAGGCGTTATATTTCCCGGACAGGGTTCCCAGTATATCGGTATGGGAAAAGACCTGTATGAGAGGTTCGACTACGTTCGCGACCTTTTTACAGCGGCCGACAGGGTCCTTGGTATTCCCATGACCCAGCTTTGTTTCAACGGGCCGGAGGACGAGCTCAGGCAGACCTACAACACGCAGCCGTCACTTCTGCTCACCGGCTATGCCGTATGGCAGGTCCTGAAGAAACAGACCGGCATCGAGCCGTATCTTGTCGCAGGCCACAGTCTCGGTGAATATACCGCGCTTCTGGCGAGCGGGTTCTTCACCTTCGAGGAGGCCCTTGTTATCACAAGGAAAAGAGGGCTTCTCATGGAAGAGGCCTGCCCCAGGGGCAAAGGCGGTATGGTGGCGCTCATCGGTGCCGACATGAATAAGGTGGAACCGGTTTTGAAAGAGATATCACATGACGACTACGTTGCGGTCCCGGCCAACCTGAACTCAGCCGAGCAGGTGGTCCTCTCAGGGGACACCGGAGCGCTTAAGGAGGCTGTAGAAAAACTGAAGGGTACGGGATACAAGAAAGCGGTTTTCCTCAATGTCTCCGGGCCGTTCCACAGTCCGCTCATGCGGGCGGCGGCGGACAAGCTGAAAAGCGAGCTTGCCGCGCTCAGCCACGGGGAGCTTTCCATGCCTGTTGTATACAACGTGGACGCGACACCCGGGAAAGACAGGGGTTCTGTTGACGATAAGCTTTACCGGCAGATGTTTTCGCCGGTATTATGGGAAAGATGCGTCAGGAAGATGGCCGCAGAAGGCGTTGAGCTGTTTCTCGAGGTGGGTCCCCAGAAGGTCCTGACAAACCTGGTGAAGCGGATTGTTCCCGATGTTCCCTGTATCAACGTGGAAAAATTCGAAGAGATAGAGTCTGTGAGGGAGCTGACAGCATGAACAATACGGTCACCATCGTAACGGGAGGTGCTCAGGGTATCGGCAGGGCGATCTCGGAGCTTATCGCTCAAAAAGGCGGCGACATTGCCATATTCGACGTCATCGACGGGTCTGAGGCGAAGGCCTCCATCCTCTCAAAGGGCAGGCGCTGCGAGTTCTATAAAGTGGATGTATCAGACCTGCAGGCTGTTCAGAATGCAGTTGACTCCGTAGTGAAGGACCTTGGCAGGGTGGACAACCTGGTCAACAACGCGGGAATCACCATCGACAAACTCCTTGTCAGGATGAAGGAAGAGGATTGGGACAGTGTCATCAGGATAAACCTGAAAAGCGTTTTCAATTGCACAAAATCTGTCATCAGGCACATGCTCAAGACGGGCGGCAGCATAGTGAATATCTCATCCATAGCCGGAGTCATGGGCAATCCCGGACAGGCCAACTACGCGGCCAGTAAAGCGGGTATCATCGGTTTCACGAAGAGCATCGCCAGAGAGTACGCAGAACGGGCCATACGGGTGAACGCGATCGCTCCGGGTTTTATCAGGACAAAAATGACGGATAGCCTCGACGAGAAGACAAAAGAGCTGACCCTCGCGGCTGTTCCGCTTAAAAGGCTTGGCGAGCCTGAAGACATCGCCAATGCCGTATATTTTCTTCTTTCCAGATATGGGAGTTACATAACGGGGGAGGTGATAAATGTCAACGGCGGTTTGCACATGTAAGAAAGAAACCTGACGAATGGCGTGTACGACCTTCCCTTTCGGACCTTGAATGCCAAAAGCGGGGGAGGCACGGTACTTCATGCAGGTTGAAACGAAGTTTTTAATAAAATGAGGAGGTGGCTTAATGTCAGTAACTGAAAAAGTAAAAAAGATGATTGTGGATCAGCTCGGGGTAAGCGAATCGGAAGTTGTTCCGGAAGCGAAATTCATCGATGACCTCGGCGCAGATTCTCTTGATATCGTTGAACTTATCATGGCATTGGAAGATGAGTACAGCATCGAGATCCCCGACGAGGACGCAGAAAAGATGGAAACGGTAGGCGATTCCATCAAGTACATTGAAGACCGTCTGGCAGGAAAATAATTAGAAGAGGTGGCAGCTTGAAGAGAAGGGTTGTAATTACCGGTGTCGGTCTTGTGACGCCCCTCGGTGTGGGAAAGGACAGTGTCTGGGAACGGATATTGGCCGGGGAATCAGGGATCGCACCGATAACAAGATTCGATACCACCAAACATGACACAAAGATTGCCGGCGAGGTGAAGGACTTCAGGGCCGAAGACTACGTTTCGGTCAAAGAGGTTAAAAGGATGGACCTTTTTATCCAGTTCGCCCTCGCCGCTACGAAGATAGCCATGGA
>ENA-UOWG01001619-UOWG01001619.1-activated-sludge-metagenome-genome-assembly--contig:-NODE-1619-length-21677-cov-45.266257_pt1 | contig 21677 bp, 18 predicted proteins | sample MGYA00238147_ERZ761563 | MGnify/ENA primary metagenome ERZ761563 (study PRJEB28884, sample SAMN05720216) | anaerobic digester metagenome | isolation source: active sludge of municipal... | reverse complement strand
AATAAAAAGCACCCTACTCATCGGCAATGCCAAGCTCGCCATCGACCTTGCGCATCTTCCGGTTATAGAACCAGATCAGGCCCAAAAAGATAAACAGTGACCCTTGGGCAGCCATGTAAAAGCCTAGCGGAAAGCCGAATAGGCTTGATGAATTAAACTCGTCGGCAAACCAGCTGAGTCCGAAGATTACGGCAACCCAGACGAGAAGCAGCGAGAAGGTAAGGCGCCGAGTCTGCAGCCAGTAAGAATCGCCCTCAAAAGTCTCGCCATGCACTTTGGTGCGCCGCAAGGCGTCGAGAAATGACGTGCTTTCATCTTTCGGATCGCCGGTGAACAGGCTGACCAGAATGATGGTGACGAAACCGGCGGCGACGCCAAAAACGCCTGCCGAGGTCGAATTGACATGAAACCATGGGGTCATACGCAGGCCGCTGACGCCGATCCAGGATATGCTGTCCATTTCCATGCGAAAGATGTAATAGACGGCAACCAGCAACCCGACGATCATGCCCGTCAGCGCCCCAGCGCGGGTCGCCCGCCGCCAGAAGATGCCGAGCACCAGTGCCGGAAAGAAGGCTGAACCGGCTATCGAAAAAGCCCAGGCGACCATGGCCAGGATGGTTCCCGGTTTCTGCGCCGCGACCATGGCGGCGAAGACGGCGACCACCAGCAACAGCGACTTCGAGATCACCAGGCGCAACTGGGTCGATGAATGAGGACGAAAGACGCGGTAATAAAGATCATGGGACAGGGCGCTGGTAATCGTCAGCAGCAGGCCGTCGGCAGTGGACAGGGCAGCCGCCAGGCCCCCGGCGGCAACCAGGCCCGAAACAACGTAGGGCATGCCGGCAATCTCGGGAGTGGCCAGTACAACCACGTCCGGATTGAGCAGAAGCTCGGCCAGCTGCAGGATACCGTCGCGATTGATATCCTCGATGCTGACCAGCCCGACCTTGCTCCATGCCGCAACCCAGCTCGGCAGGTTGGCGATGGGGATATTGACCAGATTGGTAAACACCTCGTACTTGACGAATACGGCGTAGGCTGGCGCGGTAATGTAGAGCAGCAGAATGAACAATAACGACCAGAATACGGATTCGCGGGCCTGACGGACACTGGGTGTCGTGTAGTAACGCATCAACACGTGCGGTAGTGCGGCAGTACCGATAGTCAGGCAGAATACCAACGCTAGGAAGTTGATGCGCAACGACCAGCTGGTCTCGGCGTCACCAGGAAACGCCTCCGCATGATGCACGGGCGGAACCGCCCGTTCGGCGGCAGCATACATCGCATTTTCCCAGCGCAGGCGGGCCTGGTTCGGATCGTGCGGCAGGTCGCGACGCTGCTTCTCGAGTGCCACGATATCCCGCATCTGAGCATCGCTGGCCTTGAGCTCGTTGATACCGGCGGTCAGCTGCTCCCGTTCGAGTGAGAGCGAGTTCGGCAAGCGCATGATTTTCTGCGCATAGTCGTCGGCCCGCTCGCGGTAAAGGCTGCGCACCTCGATCTCGGCCGGACTGTCGAACAGCTTGTCCTCGAGCTGATGAACTTGTTGCAGCACCTGGCCATAAACCAGTTGCGGAACCGGGTTGCCGGTCACCGTCCACGACAGGATGGCGACCGGTGTCACATAGGCGACGATCAGGATCACGTATTGCGCAACCTGGGTCCACGTCACCGCACGCATGCCGCCGAGGAAAGAGCAGACGAGAATACCGGCCAGACCGACGAAAACGCCGATCTCGAATTGCAGGCTGACAAAGCGGCTGGTAATCAGGCCGACGCCGTAAATTTGCGCCACGACATAGACGAATGAGGCGAGAATCGCGGCGCCCACGGCCACCAGGCGAATTGCATTACCCCCATAACGGGCGGTCAGAAAATCGGGGATCGTGTATTCGCCGTAACGCCGCAGATAGGGCGCCAGAAGAAGCGCCACCAGAACGAAGCCGCCGGTCCAGCCGAGAACGAAGGCCAGTCCCTGGAAACCCGAAAGATAGAGGGTTCCGGCGAGACCGATGAACGAGGCGGCGCTCATCCAGTCGGCACCGGTCGCCATGCCGTTGAAGAATGCCGGAATCCGGCGCCCCGCCACATAGAACTCGGAGACATCCGAAGTTCGGCTGACGATCCCGATCACCGCATACATCAAGATCGTGAACACCAGGAAGGCGTAGCCGATCCAGCGTGGCGGCATGCCGTGCCTTTCGAGCACGGCAAGCGACGCGACGAATATCAGGAAGCCGCCGGTGTAGAGCAGGTAGTAGCGTTGAAGCCTGGTCATGGCGCCCGGCATAGAAGACTAGCTAACTGTTGCGGCGCAGGAAGGAAGCGGATTTCGATTCCTCGATCAATTTTTCGGCAGTCAGGATTTCCTGGTCATTCGCCCGCGCCAGCACCATCTGGAACAAGCGCGCCAGCACCAGCGTATTTTCCATCGTGTCGCGCCGCTGGTCACCGCCGATGGCGAAGGCTTCCAGCCACTCGTCGAGCGGCTGCACCGTCGCCGATTTATCTTTGAACAGCGATGGCAGCAGCCAGGCCAGATCGATCCACTGCGGCTGGAAATCGACGGCCAGCCGCTCCTTGTAGGCGCGCTCAAGAAAGCCACTGACGAAAGGCACATGGTACGTAACGAGGGGCGCTTTGGCGGCGTAGGTAAGAAATGCTGTCAATTGGCTGTCGACCGCAACACCCTTGGCTTCATCGGCGGCGAAGTCGAGTGCGAAGGAGTCAGTCGCGATGACCGACCCGCCACGCAGCGCGACCGCCGAGATTCCCAGCAGTTCGTCTTCGTCGGCGCGCGGCCCGCTGGTCGCGACATCGATCACAAGGTAGCGCATGTGAAAATGCTGCTCGTCCAGTTCCGGCGACGGGCTGGCGCGCCACGACGCGAGCGCCTGCTTGACGCTGGACGGCAGATTTTCCGGCTGGCGAGCATCGCCGCCGAAAAGGAATTTCTTGAGTCCGAACGCCATCAATGCACCTGGTAATCGAGTTTGAGGCGGGACTGGATCTTGCGCGCCTGGCGGAAGGCTTCCTTGAGGATCCGGCGATCGAGTTCGTTGAGACGATCGGGATCAATCAGGTTGTCGCCCTGCCGTCCCGGCTCACCTTCCAGATACTGATGACGCAGGCGCAACAACTGGATGAAATCGAGCCCGTCGAGGATAGCGTCCATTTCCTCATCGCGAATCGACAGACGCTTGCCGACCAGACGCAGGCGCTGGATCGTATTGGTGTTGTGTACGCCAGTGGCCAGCGCATAGATGCGTGCCACGTCGACGAAAATGCGCGAGCCAAGCTTCTTGAGGTCGATCTTGCCCGGGTGTCCGGGTTCGAGGTCGGTGATGAAATCGCGAATCTTGCCCAGCGGCGGCGCGACGGTCAGCGCATTGCGCGCCATCGCCTGCAGGAACAGCCCGTTGTCAGCGGTCTGCGCGAGCAGGTGGCGACGCATCTGCTCGGCCAGTTCGGCCTTGCCGAACAGCGAGCGGAAATCGAAGAAGATCGAGGCATTGAGCAGCGCTTCCGGTTGCGGCGCCCTGATCCACTTGCTGAACTGCTCCTTCCACTCTTTCAGGCTCAGACACCATTGCGGGTTGCTGGCCATGATGTTGCCCTTGCACAGCGGAAAACCGCAGCGGTCGAGATCCTTGTTGACGTCCAGCGCAAAAGCCAGAAAAAGCAGGCGCAGCGCGTCGACCGCGGCCTCGTCGGCGCAGGCGAAGACGATGCCGTTATCCTGGTCGGTACTGAAGGTCTGTTCGTCGCGGCCCTCGGAACCGAAGGCGAGCCAGGACCATTCAATGCCCGCAAAATCATGGTTCACCAGGTTGAGCTGAATGACCCGGCGCGTCAGCGCGTCGTTGAGCGCCGAGATGAACTGCGTCAGTTGCTCGGCGCCGATCCCCTGCGCCAGCATGTTGAAGGAGAGCTGGCGCACGTCGGCGGCCGACTGCTGCAGCGACTCGACATCGGCGGCCGACTCGATGGCATGGCGAATCTGGCGCAAGCCAACGCGCTGCAGCGCAAAAAGGTCACGCTCGGAAACGACACCGGTCAGCCTGCCTTCGGCATCGGTCACCAGAACGTGGCGAATGCCGTGGGTCGCCATCGCCAACATCGCATCGTAGGCGGTCGCCTGCTCTTCCAGTTTGAAGGGATTCGCCGACATCGCCTGACTGATCGGCGCCGTCTGCGGGAAATCGGCCAGAACGACGCGGTCGAGCAGATCGGAACGCGTGAAGACGCCGACCGGCTTACGGTCTTCGCCGGCAATCACCAGCGAACCGACTTTCTTGTCCGACATGCATTGCAGTGCTTCGCGCAGAGGCATCTCGGGAACGACCGAGACCGGCGAGCGGGAACCGATATTGACCAACTGCGAATTGAGCGTCTGCTGTTCGCTGGCGCGTTGCGAGAATTGCTGCTGCAGTTCCTGGCGCGACTGCTGGAGCAGACTGGCGATGTGTTTGGTGCAGAACAGGTTGAATTCACGACAGGTCGCCATCAGGGTCATGAAGTCCTCGGCCGGCAACTGATAGCAGAAAGTATCTCTGACCGCCGTGTAGATATTGGTCGACGCGCGCCCTGCGGTCACCGCACCTATCGGGAAGCTCTCGCCAGGGCCGAGGCTCATGATCGAATACTCGGTCACCGCCACTTCGCCGGCCTGGCGAGCCTGCACCTTGCCGCTCTCGATCAGGTAGAAGAACTGGACCTTGCCGGCATCCGGCCCGAGAATTTCACTACCCGCCGCATGAAAAACCAGCTGCGACTTTTCCGCGAACAGTTGCAGCGCCTCCGGCGACATCTTGTCGAACGGCGCATGCAGCTTGAGAAAACTCTGGATGCTGCCGGCAACGCGGCGGCTACCTTGCTGCCGCAATTCCATCTCGGCCTGGCCGACTGTCTTTTCTTCGCTGTTCACAAAAACCCATCCGTTCTTCAAAGCCCGTAGTTTAGCTTGAGTCGCTGCTGCAGTCGCTTGGCCTGCTGCAACGACGCCTTCAATATCGCCCGGTCCACGTCATGAAGACTGTCCAGCGGAATACCGTGGCCCGCCTCGGCTGCCGCTGTTCCAAAAGCGAGCTGATTATTCAGGCGGAGACGCAAAATATGCGAAAAAGCGGCGTCGACCGCAGCGATTTCGCCCGCCTGCAAACCGGCCGCCGGCGCGGAATCGTTCAAGCGTGCAGCGGTGCTCGCCGCGTGCGTGCCACTGGCCAGCGCAAAAATCCGTGCCGCGTCGACAAAGATGCGGCTGCCGAACTTCTTCAGGTCGATCTCGTTGGCTGATTGGCCGCCACTTCCGACCACGTCGCCCAGAAAATTGAGCGGCGGCAGCGCCTGCAAGGCATTGGCGGCCATCAGATGCAAGAATGCCGTCGCCCCCACGGTCAGTGCCGACAAATGGCAGCGCAGGTTTTCCCCGAGCGCGAGATCGCCACACAGCGGCCGCAGATCGAAAAAGATACTGGCATTGAGCAAGGCCTGCGGGTCCGGCACCCGCACCCAATCGGCAAACCTGTCCTTCCATTCAGCCAGTGACAGGCACCAGGCCGGATTACCGGCCATGATCCCGCCGCTGCACAGTTTGAATCCGCAGTCGGCCAGGCGGCGATTGACCTCCTGCGCAAAGGGCAGGAAGAGTTCGCGCAGGGCATCGGCTTCACGCAGGTCGATCGCATTGAAGATCAGGCCGTTGTCCTGGTCGCTGACGAAAGTTTGCTCATGCCGCCCTTCGGAACCGAGCGCCAGCCAGCACCACGAACTGGCCGGGAACCGATGGCGGCGCGCCGTCAGCGCGATGATGCGGATCGTCAGACGATCGTTGAATGCCGAGACCAGACGCGTCAGAAAAGCGCCTTCCAGACCCAGCGTAGCGGTCGCGCGCTGGAATTCCCGAATCCGTCCGGCAAGCTGCGGTGCCGCTTCAAGCGCCTCCAGGCAATCGATTTCCCCGGCGAGTGCCAATTGCCAGTCACAGGGCAGCAGGCCTTCCGGGGATGTTTGCACGTCAGTACTTGACCCGGGCGAAATAGGTTTTCTCGGCCGCTTCGAGCGCCTGGCGCACGGTGACGATGCCCATTTCCTCGAGCAATGGAATCATCTTCAGGAACACCTCGCCGGTCGCCAGCGCATCCTCGAGCGCATTGTGGCGGCTTTCGATATGAACGCCGAGGCGTTCGAGAATCACATCCAGCTTGTGCGACTCCTGGTTCGGATGAACGACTGCCGAGAGCAGCAGCGTATCGAGCACCGGCTGCGTGAAACGAATCCCGGTCCGCGCCTCCTTGAGTTGCAAGAAGCGCATGTCGAACGCCGCGTTGTGGGCGATCAGGACCGTGTCTTCGCAAAATTCGTGGAAGGCCGGCAGGACCACGTCGATGTTCGGCTGGCCACGCACCATGTCCTCTGTGATTCCGTGAATCGGGATCGATTCCGGCTTGAGCGGGCGTTCGGGATCAACCAGTTGGTTGAACACCTCCTGCCGCAACAGGCGATTGTTGACGATGCGCGCCGCGCCGATCTGGATGATCTCGTCGCCATTGGACGGCTCAAGCCCGGTCGTCTCGGTATCGAACACCGTGTAGGCCAGGTCGCTGAGCTTGCGATCGAGGTCGATCGACTCGTCGGCGAAATTGAACAGATCGAAGTCGTAATACTCCGGCCGGCTACTGCTCTGGCTGCGTTCCTCTTCCTGCACCACATCCGGCGCGGCGACCGGCAACACGAAGCGGAAGAAAGCACGGTGCGCGGCCTTTTCGCGCTGATACCAGATTTCGCCACCATGCCGGTCGATGACTTCGCGCAGGCTGAGCGGCGAAGTCTCGCCGCCGGCTTGCATCGATTCCATCTCCCAAGTGTAAAAAGTTTCCGACGACATCGCCGGTCCAGCCCAGATCAGGTCGAGATAAGCCAGCTTGCCTTCGGACGAGAGCCGGAAACGCAATTCGCGCGGTTCGTAGTGATCCTGCAGCTTGGAAGCAAGGAAAACCAGAGCGAAGACCAGCGAGAAACTGTCGGCCTTGACCCACAGCGCATCATCGAGTTCCTCGGTCTTGATTGGCAGCTTAAGTTTGTCCTCGATCCGGCGCTGGGCAGCGGCAATGACATCGATACCGAGGATATCTTCGAGCGGCCAGCGCGTCTTGATCGAATCCGAGAACTCGATCATGGTCTTGTCGAGACGCTGGCTCATGCCGGAAACCTCGTCGCCGACGATCTTCAGGAAACGCTCGCGCAGTTCGCCTTCCATGTCGGGGTAGTCGATCAGATTGGTCACTGCGGCGCGGATGTTGCCGAGCGCCGCACGGCTGCCCTCGGTGAGCGAATGCAGGACCTGATCGCGGCGCGCTTCCAGTTCGATGCTGCGTGTGATGTTCTCGACCGTCAGCACGTACCCGGACATCCCCTCGCCGCTGTCGCCCGGAGTCAATACCGGCACCATCTGAACGCGCAACAACTGGCCGCCACGCAGCGTCGTGATGAAATTGGCGATAGCGGTCTTGCGCGCCGCCAGGCGCTGGGCGATGACGCGCTGCGCATGCTCAACCTGATTCTTTTCGAGAATCGAAAAAATCGAGCGCCCAAGCCCGATCAGCGCGCCGCCGGAGACCGAGGTTGGCCCCTGGGCCAGCGCCTTGAACTGCAATCGTGCGCGATTGTTGTAGAGCAGGATGCGCCCATCGAGATTGCAGACGACCACGGCCTGCGCCAGCTCCGACATGAGCGCCGCGAGACGGTTTTTCTCCTCCTCGACCGAGGCGTTGGCAGTGGCGATCTGGGTCTCGACATCGTCCATCAGCACATCGCGCTGCTGCGCCAGATCATTCGCGGCGATCGCCAGTTTCTGCACTTCCGGCGGGCCTTCGGGCGTTACCCGGAAATTGCGGTTGGCGCCGAGCATCAGGCGCAGGGTTTCCGCCATGCGCAGCAAACCCTCGACGTACTGCTTGAATAATTTGTTCAACACCACGACGCCGATCGCGAAACCGAAAACCGTCATCATCACGCCGATCGGCAGACGTGACATCAAGAGTTGCATCAGCGTCTCGCGCTCGGCCTCCTTCATGTCGACCCAGACCAGCAAGGTGGTGAAGACAAAGGGGCCGGTCATCAGCAGGCCGAGAACGATTACAGCAAGTACGAAACGATATTTTGCCTTCATGGCGATTATCCGGATTGAATTTCAGGCGATTTCGGTGGTTGACCGCAACGAAACGAGCACAGCGGTTCGCACGCTCAGGAGGCCAGCACTTCCTTGACCTTAAGCACCAGATCCTTGGTCGAGAACGGCTTGGTCACATAGGCATCGGCACCGAGCGCCAGTCCCTTGGCGACCTCGGTATCGCGCCCCTTGGCCGTCAGCATGACGATTTTCAGCGCGGCCCGCGACGGGTCGGCGCGCAAGGCCTCGCAAACCTCGAAGCCGGATTTTTTCGGCATCATCACATCGAGCAGCAGCAGATCGGGATTGAAACTCGCCACCTTGGCCAGCGCCTCGTCGCCATCGCCGGCGACCACCACCTCGAAGCCTTCCTTTTTCATCAGGAATTCGAGTGAAATGACGATATTGGGTTCATCGTCGACGATAAGGATTTTTTGTGCCATGACTTGAGTCTCCCTTGTTATTTTTCCGGCGCCGGCAAGGGCACCGTAAAAATGAATTTTGCACCGGCACCCGGCTGACTTTCAACCCAGAGATTACCACCAAAGTATTCGACAATTTGTCGGCTGATCGGCAAACCGAGTCCGGTCCCCTGCGGTTTGTCGGTCATCGTGTTCCCGCCTTGGCGGAACTTTTCGAAAACGACGGACAACTCCCCGGCAGTCAATCCAGGCCCGTTGTCCGCGACCTCGACACGAGCCTCGCGGGCATCGGTGCCGACCCGCACGGCAACGCGTCCGGTATCGCCGGGAACGAATTTGACGGCATTGGACAGCAGATTGACCATAACCTGGGTCAGGCGGTCGCGGTCAGCAATGACCACCGGCCCGTGCGCCGGAATCTCGCTGTCAAGGGTGACCGCCTTGTCGCGGAACAACTGACTCAACGACTCGATCGTCTCGCGTACCACTTCGCCGATGTCGACCTCGCCGGTCGCCCATTCGGCGCGACCTGATTCGAGCTTGGCCAGATCGAGAATCTGGTTGATCAGCCGGGTCAGCCGTTCGGCCTCGTGGACGATGATGCCAAGAAAGCGGGTACGGTCAGCGAGGTCGATTTCAGGATCTTCATGCAGCATTTCGGAAAAGGCCCGGATCGAGGTCAACGGTGTCCGCAACTCATGGGTCACCGTCGAAATGAAATCATCCTTCATGCGGTCGAGCTCGCGCAGGCGCTCGTTGGCTTCGCGCAGTTCGCCGGTCGCTGCCTCGAGTTCGCGCGACTTGGCTTCCAGCTCGCGGCTGTAGGCCCTGACCTGCGATGCCTCGTCGAGAATGTCGAGCACCTCGTCTAGGCCAAGTGCCTCTTCGCGCACCACCGAAGCCACCATCACGCGGGCACTGGCCGAACCAATCGCGCCTGACAACTGCGCCTCGGCAAAACGCACGAATTCGGCGTCGGCCGGCAACGCCCGCCAGTCGTCGGTGCCATGCGCGGCGGCAAAAGCGGCAAGTTGCTGCCGGGTACGCGCCGCGCCGAGAAAACGCTCGACCAGGGTGACCAGTTCCTCGGCCGAGGCGGTGCCGCGCCACAAGCGTGTGGCACTTGCACTGCCGCGATAATGGAAGACATCGACAAAGCGCTCCGCCTGCTCGGCTTCGATGGCATTCGGCCGGGTAGCAAACGAAACCGTAACGAACAGACCAATATTGGCGAGCAGACTCCACCAGAGGCTATGGGTGATTTCGTCGAACCCGGAAAGACCGAACAGCGCATGTGCCTTGAGTACATCGATGCCCCAGGGGCCGTGTTCGACGAAGCTCGTGGCGATCCAGCCCGACTTGGCGAAGGATGGCAGCAAAAGGGTATACAGCCAGACGGCAAAGCCGCCGACCAGGCCGGCGACAGCGCCGGCACGCGTCGCCTGCTTCCAGTACATGCCGCCGAACATGGCTGGCGCGAACTGGGCGACGGCGGCAAAGGAAATCAGCCCGATGCCGACCAACGCGTAAGCTTCACCTGCGGCACGAAAATAGATATAGCCAAGCAACAGAATGACGACGATGGCCACGCGCCGAATGCCGAGCAGCAAGCCCGTCAGGTCGCGCCGTTGACCGCTGCCAAGCCACCGCGAGTGCAGCAGCCAGGGCATGACAAGATCGTTGCAGACCATGGTCGACAGGGCGATGGTCTCGACGATCACCATGCCGGTCGCCGCTGACAGGCCGCCGATGAAGACTAACAGCGCAAGCGCCCCGGCCCCCTGAGAAAGCGGCAGGGTAAGGACAAAGATGTCGGGATTGCCCTGTCCCTGGAAATGCAGCAAGCCGCCCAGCGCCAGCGGCAGCACGAAAATGTTGATCAGCACCAGGTAAAGCGGGAACAGCCAGACCGCCCGCCGCAGATGCGACTCGTCGACATTCTCGACGACGATGATCTGAAACTGGCGAGGCAGAAAAATAATGGCGAGGCCGGAAAGCAGGATCAGTGCGGTCCAGGTTCCGGCACGGCTCGCATCCAGTTGCAGCAGGTTGGCCAGTTCCGGGGCGGCGGCGGCCCGCTCGAACAGGTCGGCGAAGCCGCCGAACATGCCATAGGTCACGAACACGCCGACCGCCAGAAAGGCGAGCAGCTTGACGACCGATTCAAAAGCGATCGCCGCCACCATCCCCTCGTGACGCTCGGTGGCATCGAGATGACGCGTACCGAACAGGATCGTAAACAACGCCAACAGGGCGGCGATCACAAAGGTAAGGTCGATCATCGGCGGCATGAAACTACTCTCCTCACCGATGAGAATTTCCAGGCTCGCAGCCACTGCCTTGAGTTGCAGGGCGATGTAGGGAACGACACCGATGACGGCGATCACCGTGACCAACCCGGCCAGTAACTGGCTCTTACCGTAACGCGTGGCGATGAAGTCGGCGATCGAGTTGACCCGCTCTGCCTTGCTGATGCGGATCATCTTGATGATGACGCCGACGAACAACAGCATCAGCGTCGGACCGAGGTAGATGGTCAGGAACGACAGGCCGCCCGAGGTGGCGCGCCCAACGCTGCCGTAGAAGGTCCACGAGGTGCAATAGACCGCCAGTGACAATGCATAGACGTTGGCCGAGATGATCGACTTGCCGGCATCGGCCCGCGCATCGCCAAAGCGGGCAACAGCGAACAGCAGGCCGAGATAGCCCGCCGACAGCAGCAAGATCAGGCTGGCCGACATTCGCTATTTGCCTCGCTTTTCGACGATCATCACGGCCAGCCCGACGATTGCAGCCCAGACGCCAAACAAATAGAAGACCGGTGCGGGAATCACCCACCAATCTCCGTCCGGCAAGCCGAGCAAAGGAAAATTCAGCAACAGCACACCGGCGAGGCCGAGTGCCATCAGGCGTTGCCTTACGGGATCTGCATGTTTCATGTAGCCTCCCCGAAAAATAAAACGGCCAACACGCAAAGCGTGCCAGCCGTCGTTGGCATGCAGTCTGCTACGACCACATCGGAGGTCACCTTGTGGGCGACCATTGTCTCCTCCTTGCCTTTTGTCTTGCCGGGGCTGCGTGGCAAGCTCGCAGCCTTCCTTGATCGTACCGAAAGCAGCCTGGCGGCCGCTTTCGCCCTAGCCCTTGAGCTGTTCCAGAATTGCCGGGTTCTCGAGGGTGGAGGTGTCTTGCGTCAACTCCTCGCCCTTGGCCAGGCCACGCAGCAGACGGCGCATGATCTTGCCGGAACGGGTCTTCGGCAGATTGTCGCCGAAGCGGATGTCCTTCGGCTTGGCGATCGGACCAATCTCCTTGCCCACCCAGTTCTGCAGTTCCTTGATGATCCGCGCCGCATCATCGCCGGTCGGGCGCTGGCCCTTGAGCACGACGAAGGCCACGATGGCTTCACCGGTCAGATCATCCGGGCGACCGACGACGGCAGCTTCGGCAACCAGCGGATTGGCAACCAGCGCCGATTCGATTTCCATCGTACCCATGCGGTGACCGGAAACGTTCAGCACGTCGTCGATACGGCCGGTGATGGTGAAGTAGCCGGTGTCCTTGTCGCGGATCGCGCCGTCGCCAGCCAGGTAGTACTTGCCCTGGAAGTCGGCCGGGTAGTAGGACTTGACGAAGCGCTCGTCGTCGTTCCAGATCGTGCGGATCATCGACGGCCACGGCTTCTTGCAGACCAGGATACCGCCCTGGCCCCACGGCAGATCGGCGCCGGTCTCATCGACCACGGCGAACTGGATGCCCGGGAACGGCAGGGTGCAGGAACCCGGCACCAGCGGGGTGGCGCCCGGCAGCGGGGTGATCATGTGACCACCGGTTTCGGTTTGCCAGAAGGTATCGACGATCGGGCAACGGCCGCCACCAACGTTTTCGTAGTACCACGTCCAGGCCGCCGGGTTGATCGGCTCGCCGACCGAACCGAGGATGCGCAGCGAAGACAGGTTGTAGCTCTTCGGATGCACGGCGGCATTGTTGTCGGCAGCCTTGATCAGCGAACGGATCGCGGTCGGCGCGGTGTAGAAGATGGTGGCCTTGTGATCCTGGATCATCTTCCAGAAACGGCCGGCATCCGGATAGGTCGGCACGCCTTCGAAGACGATTTCGGTGGCGCCGCAGGCCAGCGGGCCGTAGGTGATGTAGGTGTGGCCGGTGACCCAGCCGATGTCGGCCGTACACCAGAAGACATCGTTCGGCTTGATGTCGAAGGTCCACTTCATGGTCATGATGGCGTGCAGCAGATAGCCGCCGGTGGAGTGTTGAACGCCCTTCGGCTTGCCGGTGGAACCCGAGGTATAAAGCAGGAACAGCGGGTGCTCGGCTTCGACCCATTCCGGTTCACAGACGTCGGACTGGTTGGCAACGACATCGTGCAGCCAGGAGTCACGGCCGGCAACCATGTTGATGTCGGCGCCAGTGCGCTTGAAGACGATGACGTTCTTGACCGACTCGCAACCACCCATGGCGAAAGCTTCGTCAGCGATCGGCTTGAGCGGGATGGCCTTGCCACCGCGGAACTGGCCGTCGGAGGTGATCAGGGCAACAGCGCCGGCGTCGTTGATACGATCGCGCAGGGACTGAGCGGAGAAGCCGCCGAAAACGATGGAGTGGATGGCGCCGAGGCGGGCACAGGCCTGCATCGCGCAGATGCCTTCAACGGTCATCGGCATGTAGATGACGACGCGGTCACCCTTCTTGATGCCCATGCCGCGCAGGGCGTTGGCGAACTTGGCGACCTTGGACAGCAGTTCCTTGTAGGTGACCTTGGTCACTTCGCCGTTGTCGGCTTCGAAAATCAGGGCAACCTTGTCACCCAGACCGGCTTCGACATTACGGTCGAGGCAGTTGTAGGAAACGTTCAGCTTGCCATCGGCAAACCACTTGAAAAACGGGGCGTTGGACTCGTCAAGCACCTGGGTGAACGGCTGCTTCCAGGTAATGAATTCGCGGGCACGCTTGGCCCAGAATTCGGGGTAGTCGGCATCCGCTTCCGCGCACAGCGCCCGGTAGGCGTCCATCCCCGAAACCGCCGCATTCTTGACCATTTCTTCGGACGGATAAATAAGCTGCACGGACTCATTCGACATATTCTTCTCCTCTGCGGTACTTCGCAATTTTGTTGAAACGACCGATGGTGCCCCGGAACGATCCGGAACTGTGTAAAGCCGCGCAAGCTGGAAAGCGTTCGCTCCCCCTCGCCAGCGGTAGCGCGACATTAGACGCTCATACTCTTACAAAGCGCTTACGAAATCACGCTGCGGCGCAACAAATCGCACCCCGGAGCGACTTGCTACCATGATAAAATTTGCGCCCCATCCGCACCCGAATCGACAATGCGCTCTTCAGTCAAATTCCTCGAATCGTTCATCTTCGCCAGCCGCTGGATTCAGGCGCCGCTCTACCTCGGCCTGATCGTCGCCCAGGCGGTTTATTGCTGGCTGTTCATGGTCGAACTGAGCCACCTCTTGCATGGTGCCTTCACCGGCAGCAACTTCACTGAAACCGAAGTCATGCTGGTCGTCCTCGGCCTGATCGACGTCGTCATGATCGCCAACCTGCTGATCATGGTCATCGTCGGCGGCTACGAAACCTTCGTCTCGCGTCTCGATCTCGAAGATCACCCCGACCAGCCGGAATGGCTGTCGCACGTCAATGCCGGCGTTCTCAAGATCAAGCTGTCGACAGCGATCATCGGCATCTCGTCGATCCATCTGCTCAAGAGCTTCATCAATGCCGCCAACCTGACCGAGCATACCTTGCAGTGGCAGGTGATCATTCACGTCGTTTTTCTTCTCTCCGCGCTGGCCATGGCGATCGTAGACAAGACCATGACCCAGACCCTCGCCCTGCAAAGCAGAAAACACCACTGACCCGGAGTTGCGCATGACCGCCATCAAACAGGAAGACCTGATCCAGTCCGTCGCCGATGCTTTCCAGTACATCAGCTACTACCACCCGCTGGATTACATCAAGGCGCTGGGCGAAGCCTATGAGCGCGAAGAATCGCCGGCCGCCAAGGACGCCATCGCCCAGATCCTGACCAACTCGCGCATGGCCGCCGAAGGCCATCGTCCGATCTGCCAGGACACCGGCATCGGCATGGTCTTCATCAAGGTCGGCATGCAGGTCACCTGGCCGGATGCGACCATGAGCATCCAGAAGATGATCGACGAGGGCGTCCGCCGCGCCTACGCCAACCCGGACAACCCGCTGCGCGCCTCGGTGCTCGCCGACCCCGCCGGCACCCGCAAGAACACCAAGGACAACACGCCGGCCGTGGTGCACTTCGAGATCGTCGAAGGCCACCACGTCGAGGTCATCTGCGCGGCCAAGGGCGGCGGCTCGGAAGCCAAGTCCAAGTTCGCCATGCTCAACCCGTCCGACGACCTGGTCGACTGGGTGCTGAAGAAGATCCCGGAAATGGGCGCCGGCTGGTGTCCGCCGGGCATCATCGGCATCGGCATCGGCGGCACGCCGGAAAAGGCCATGCTGCTGGCCAAGGAATCGATCATGGCCCCGGTCGACATCCACGAACTGAAAGCCAAGGCCGCTGAATACGCAAAAACGGGCGCCAAGCTGACCCGTCCGGAAGAATTGCGCCTCGAACTGATGGAAAAAATCAATGCGTTGGGCGTCGGCGCCCAGGGCCTCGGCGGCCTGACCACCGTGCTCGACGTCAAGGTCCTGGACTACCCCTGCCACGCCGCCAACCTGCCGGTCGCCCTGGTCCCGAACTGTGCCGCGACCCGCCACTGCCATTTCCACCTCGACGGCTCCGGCCCGGCCAAGCTCGAAGTGCCGAAGCTCGAAGACTGGCCGGCCGTCACCTGGACGCCGGACCTCAAGTCGGCAACACAGGTCAATCTCGACACGCTGACCAGGGAAGAGGTCGCCGCCTGGAAACCGGGCCAGAAACTGCTGCTCAACGGCAAGATGCTGACCGGCCGCGATGCTGCCCACAAGCGCATCGCCGACATGCTGGCCAAGGGCGAGAAGCTGCCGGTCGACTTCACCAACCGGGTCATCTACTACGTCGGTCCGGTCGATCCGGTCCGTGACGAAGTCGTCGGCCCGGCCGGCCCGACCACGGCCACCCGCATGGACAAATTCACACGGATGATGCTGGAGAAAACCGGCCTGATCTCCATGGTCGGCAAGTCCGAGCGCGGCCCGGTTGCCATTGAGGCAATCAAGGACAACAAGTCGGCCTATCTGATGGCCGTCGGCGGCGCCGCCTACCTGGTGGCAAAAGCCATCAAGTCGGCCAGGGTCGTCGGCTTCGCCGACCTCGGCATGGAGGCCATCTACGAGTTCGATGTCGAGAACATGCCGGTGACCGTGGCGGTCGACTCATCCGGTACTTCGGTACACAACACCGGGCCGAAGGAATGGCAGATCAGGATCGGCAAGATTCCGGTCAAGGCCTGATTCCCGCGACACCCCACCGGCCCACCCGGCCGGAACCCCAAGCCCCCGTCAGCCGGGGGCTTATTCTTGGCGGCGAATATTCGCCTGTAGCGGTCGACGCCGAAAAATGGGCAAAAATCCTGGGGTGGGTTCGTATTCCGCAAAACTCACCCCGCCCAGATATCAGTGGGCATGCCGATCGCACGACCACGCCATCGATCTCCGGTAGAGTGCCGGAAAATGCGTATCGACTACGCTCCGCGCACCAGCGACATCACCTTGGCGGCATCCAGTCCGCTGGCGGTCTGCTGAATCTGGGGCAAATAGCGCGCCTGCATTTCCTTGGCCGGGCCCAGCAAGTTCTGGAAGGAATCGCGAAGAACAGCACTACTCATCTGTCTGCCCCCGGCGTAATAGCGCCGGGCGATCTGGCCCAGGGCGTAGGTGGTGGCGAACGAGAACGCCATGCCGGTCGCAGTCTGGCCGATCTTGCCGGCGAATCCCCCGGCGGCTTTGCCGAGCAGGCCACCCAGAAGCTTGCGGCCGAACTGCTCGAGGTACTGCGAGGTCAATCCGACACCGGCGGCGGCAATGAATTCCTTGATGTGTCCCTGGTCAAGCTCAACGCCATAGGCTTTGCCAATCCCATAGACCATCTTGACCTGCAGGGGAATGATGGCCAGCGAAGCCCAGGACTGTGGGAGAAGTTCCAACGCGCCGTTGAGGATGGCGCTGTTGAGAATCGTCCTGTCGAGTTCGCTCTCCGGCACGTTGGGCATGGCCGCGACGACAGGGCCGGCAGCCGATCGGGTCGCAGCGGTCGCCGTGTCGGGAGTTGGCAGGTGAGCGACTTCGGCAATGGCGTCCGCGTCGCGCCCGAGCGCCCGGGCCTGCCCGGTATCGAGTCCCAGCAATCCCTGCAATTCGGCCAGGAAGCGCTGCTCGGATTCGCTTTGCCGGCCATCGGCGTCGCAAACGCAGACCGCCATTTCATAGGCGAGTTGACGATGGTCGGGGTTGGTCAGCGCGGCGGCAGTGCTGGCCAGGTTGACGCGCTTGAGCAGTACGTCCTGATAGAGGCGGGGCAGGTCGGGTGCGTTTGCTTCGTTGCCGAGTGAGTCGGCCAATTCGCGAATCTGCTCACGTTCGCGATCGTCCTTCGCGCCGTCGGCGAAGGCGGCAAAGAGTGAAATGGCGAGAATGGCGTGTTGTTGTTCCTGGGTCATGCCGGGGTTCCTTTCGTGGCGATATCAACGGGCAGTTCTGGATCGCAGCCAATCGGAGTGGGTCGCTAATTTCGACTTCAAAATTGCCATTCGGTTTGGTCGTTACTTGCATTTTGGCCAGATCGCTGCCTTTGGCGTAGCGATAGCACTCGACGTCGCACGTCGCCGGATTAAATCCTGCGGGTAGAGAGTGCTTGCATTGCTCGGATGTACATCATGCCAAGATTCAGAAGCGCCCGACGAAGGTCAAGCCGAACAGTGGTGCCGGGTCGAAATCTTCTTCGCGCAGCTTGTCGCCGGACGAGTCTTCGACGCGCAGCTTGCCGCCGGCCACGACGCCGCCGTAGACGTGCAGCGCCATCTGGTCGGTGAAATTGCGCGTCACGCGCAGGAAGAACGGCACGCCGCTCTGCTGGCCGACGCCGTTGCTTACCGGGCCGCTATCGCTCAGGCGGAAACGCAAAACGCGGTAGGAAGCACCGACGCCAGCCGTCCAGCCGCCATCGAAGCGGTAGTCGAGTTCGAGGCCGGCCGGCCCGGTCGGGCCGATGGGCAGCGGATTGATCAGGCGCCAGCGGTCATTTAGACGCCAGTCGACGATCACGAAGGGAAAGACGCTGGTCTTTTCGATCTGCGAGAAAACACCAACGCCGAGACCGAGACGATTGCCATTTTCAAAGCGTTTGGCGCCGGAAAGCGTGGCGCCCCAGACCAGCGAGTCGCCGGTATTGGCGCCGTTTTCCTTGAACCAGTCCGCCGAAGGGGCGAAACCGACGTTCCAGCCGTCGCCGACGGCGAACGAGAGCGGTATCGTCACGCCATAGCGCTGCATCGTGCCCCACGGCGCGGAGGTGCCGAAGGCGCTGGCGTTGGAGAACGAATAGTCGTAGTAGTCCTAATTGAGCGTGACGCCCGCGCGATTGCCGCCACCCAGATTGTAGGAGGTGCCGCCGCGCACGATAGCGCCGCTCATGCTGAAATGGCCGCCGTTGTCGAGGTCGCCATTGCCCTGGTATACCGGGGTCGCCGAAACGAAAGGTTGCCAGTTGCTCGGCTCCGCTGCGTCCGCAGCCCCCGCGACGGTGCACAGCGCAGCAAGCGCCGACAAAGTCGGTGCGCGGAAAATATTGAAGTTCATTGGTTTGTCCCTCGGCATGAATCAGTAAAAATCGGCAAATTAGAAAGTGAGCTTCCCCCGAAATTTGTGCTTTCAGGAGATGGTGTATCACAATCCGTGAGCGTGGAAGGAGAAGCGGAATTGAAGATGATAAGCTACTTCGCCAATCAGGTCGGCCAGGCATTGGCCACCGGACACGAACAGAAAGCGGCAGAGTGCGATTGCCACCCCGGTCTCCCGCAGCAGTTCGATGCAAACCACCGAAGCAAGATGCCGACTGGGCGACCGGAACCCCGCGGCCGGAAAACGATCGCCGTGTCTGGTGGAGGGCAACTACCCAACAGGCTGAAATGTCCAGGACAATTTTTACCGCAAGGGGCTCATTTCCAGTCAGTCAGAAATGAAAAAGGGGGAAGGCATCCGCTTTCCCCCTGCAGGCAGACCTGACTTTGGAAGATCAGCCTTCGTCGATACCTTCGTCGTTGGGGTTGTTGATGATCGCGTGCAGGCGGCTGCCTGGCACGTAGGATTCCAGGAATTCGAATTGTTCGGGCAGCAAGCCGGCGCGCTGCTGGGCCTTGATCAGTTCATTCAGCGTCATGGTCATCTCCTTTGTTTGTCAGTCAACACCTGACTGAGTCAGTCAGGTTGTCCAAATCTTATGTTTGTCCTGGACAAATGTCAACGATTATTTGATGCGGAGATGAATAGCGTTGAGCCGATCGACGGGGTAGTCGCCGGACCGCTTACCTCGCCCACGGCTTCTCGAACTGAGTGGCAGCAACGTGAGCCGACCAGGCCTTCGTCAGCTTCATTACTGTCAGGGAACCTGGGGGGATGCCAGCCTGGGTAACTCCTGCCGAGTACGCGTCTCATAGATAATTGAAGTCTCGATGCGGGTCACACCGGCACGGCTCGTGAAGCGGTCGAGTGCGAGATCTTTCAGGTGCCGCGTATCGCGCGCCACGACATGAACGACCAAATCGTAGCGTCCCGTGATCAGGTGGGCCGAGCGCACCTCGGGTATCTCGACAATGTCGTCCATGAAACGGTCGACTGTAGCGCGTTCGTGCTTGGCAAGCTCAATCATCAGCAAGGCTTCGAGACCGACCCCCATCGCCTGCGGCGAGACCTCGGCGTGGAACCCGGTCAGCACGCCATCGGCCCACAGTCGCTTGATCCGATCATGCACGCTTGATGGCGCCAGACCGACTGCAGCGGCGATCTGCTTGTTTGAAAGCCGGGCGTCATTCTGCAAGAGTCGAAGAATTTCGGTGTCGATTCGGTCCAGGATCATTTTTTCGGTCTATCTCCGAAATCAATTCGGTTTACATGTCTTTTCACTGCGTGCGAAATTATACATAGATCAGACAACCCGAATTCATTAAGGAAATAACCATAAATGGCCGAATCGATAACTGTCCGCAAGCCCGGCTTTGCCACCCGTGCCATCCACCATGCCTATGACCCCTATGCCGGCTACGGTGCACTCAATCCTCCGGTGTATCTGAGTTCCACCTATACCTTCCCGACCGTAGAGGACGGCGCGGCGCGCTTCGCCGGCGAACAGGCTGGTTATGTCTACTCACGCGTCGGCAACCCGACCACCGTACTGCTAGAGCAGCGCATTGCCGACCTCGAAGGCGGAGAGGCAGCCCTGGTCACGGCCTCGGGCATGGGCGCAACCACCTCGCTGCTGTGGACGCTGCTGCAGCCGGGCGACGAGGTGATCGCCGACAAGACGCTCTACGGCTGTACCTTTGGCTTCTTCAACCACGGCCTTGCAAAGTTCGGCATCAAGATCACCCATATCGACATGACCGAACCGGCCAACCTGGAGCGAGCTATCGGCCCCGCGACCAAGGTGGTCTTCTTCGAGTCGCCGGCCAACCCCAACATGCGGCTCGTGGACATTGCCGCCATATCGACGATCGCGCGCCGCCACGGTGCCAAGGTGGTGGTCGACAATACCTATTGCACGCCCTACCTGCAGCGACCGATCGAACTGGGTGCCGATTATGTCGTGCATTCCGCGACCAAGTACCTCGGTGGCCACGGCGACCTGATTGCGGGCGCCATCGTCGGGCCGAAGGAATCGCTGGACCAGGTACGTTTCTATGGCCTCAAGGACATGACCGGCGCGGTGTTGTCGTCCCAGGATGCCTTCCTGATCCTGCGTGGGATCAAGACACTCTCGCTGCGCATGCACCGCCACTCGGAGAACGCGCAAGGCATTGCCGAGTTCCTGGCAGCGCATGCGAAAGTTGAGGTCGTGCACTTCCCCGGCCTGCCGACGTTTCCGCAAATCGAACTGGCGCGGCGGCAGATGAAGCTCCCGGGCGGCATGATCGCTTTCGAACTCAAGGGTGGCATCGAGGCCGGCCGCCGCTTCATGAATGCGCTGCAGCTGATTACCCGGGCAGTCAGTCTTGGCGACGCCGAAAGCCTCGCGCAGCACCCAGCCAGCATGACGCACTCCTTCTACACGCCCGAGGAGCGTGCGGCCCACATGATCAGCGAGGGACTGGTGCGGATCTCCGCAGGGCTTGAAGATCTCGACGACCTGCTGGCAGACGTTGATCAAGCCTTGCAAGCGACATGAGACAGGGTCCATGCTTGCCGGAAACTCGGGGAACGGACGCATGGACTATCCATGGAAAGTCCAGCAGTCATTTCAATATCTGCTTTGTGGAAACAACACGTGGCAGCAGTTGGCCGAGAGGGTGGGTCCGCCCAGGATGCTCTCTCTATTTCGGCAGTATCGGTTCACATTAATGACCCGGCAAACGCCCCGATTTCCAGGGTGGCCCGGGACATGCTGACATCCAAATCGGCAACCGAAAGCCGCTGTAGAATCGACAGCGCGCCAACCACTGAAAGATTTGACCATGCCCTATACGCCTGAACTGCTCGATGAACTGAACATGCTGATTCGCTTCGACCTGGTGACCAATCAACAAGGCCTCAAGGTTCACACCCACACGGCCGATGCCAAGGTGATTTCTGCCACCCGGCGTCTGTACGACAAAGGGCTGGTTACGCAGCAGGATGGCGGTTATCTGACCAGTCTGGGACGTAACGCCGTGGACCATGCGCATGCAGCGCTGGCCCTGCTGACCGAGGGCAGTGCACATGCTGCGAAGACGCCCGAACCTGAAGTTGCGATTTCCGCCTGATCGGCAATTGCCCGGACGGACAACCAGGCGGTCGTAATCGTTAGCTGAAACGCTGCCGAACGCAACCGCGGTTAGTGCCCGTGCGGGCGCTTGTTGTGGGGCTTGGCGACCACCGGCTCGGGCACCTCGGGCGGGTGGCGA
>ENA-UOWG01001613-UOWG01001613.1-activated-sludge-metagenome-genome-assembly--contig:-NODE-1613-length-21759-cov-6.305796_pt1 | contig 21759 bp, 13 predicted proteins | sample MGYA00238147_ERZ761563 | MGnify/ENA primary metagenome ERZ761563 (study PRJEB28884, sample SAMN05720216) | anaerobic digester metagenome | isolation source: active sludge of municipal... | reverse complement strand
GGGAGCCTGACAGTCCTGAAGGCCCCTGGAGTGTCAGGCTGCCGGTCATCGCGGCGGCGGGCGTGACCCGGGTATATCTCGATGGGAATGGCAAGGTCGCTTTTGACAAGGACGAGCTGCTGAAAGCAACTTTCATCCAGGGAAAAGAGGAATATGAGGAGATCGAATAGCGGGGGATACATGGTTAATGGGGACAAGTTCGGCAACCCTATACCTATCGTCGCCAACGGGTGGTGGCGTGCGGCACGGACTTGACCTGAACGCCGGAATACCTATTTCTCCAGAAGAGGGGAGGCTTTTCTGCAACCTCATCCTGTCGTATGTAACATATCTCATGGCAGAGCATAGCCGATTGTGCTCGTGAAGGACTATGACGAAAGGGCGGCAAGGGAAGAGGGGAAACACAAGAACGCTTCTGGCAAAGACGCGTCTGAAGGGATGGAATGCAGGGGCTAGAACTGAGAAGCTATGGGGCGCTCGTCTTTCCTTCGTTACACAGGTACGATTGAGTTGAGTGCAGATGAAATCATGAAAAGCGTGAAGGATTCCTGGGAGAAATTCCTCCATCCCGGGACACTGCGTGCAAACCTGCTGTTGATTTCTCTCTTTATTGCCGCCTTCGAGATGTTCAAGGACTCTGTGATTCAAAAACCTGAGAGTTTCTTCTGTCACGGTTTTAACAAAGATGGTCTTATCATCAGCGAAACCTACCGGAACGAAGTTTTGTCGAAGTCCAAGAGCCGCCTCTATGCCTCGCTTCTATGGTTCCGGGAAATGGGTGCCATCGACGACGCGGATCTTCAAATCTTTGATGATATTCGGAGACACCGGAACGAAGTCACCCATGAACTGTCGGATTTCTTGGGGAATGCAGAGCGCAATTTCGATATCACCAAGTTTCAGGCGTTGATCGAGTTGCTCTCAAGGATCGAGAACTGGTGGTTCATGAACATCGAGCTGGCAATCGACCCAGAAATGCTTCCGGATGGGGCGGATCCGAAAGACGTCATACCGGCAGTGCTCATGAACTTGAGGCTGATGTTGGAGATCGCTTTGACAGATGAATCGGAGGCCAGTTACTATTATGAAGCCTTCAAAAAGGGTAGTACCCCTGAGGCAGGCTGAAGGAGAAGACCGGGCTTGACTCCTTATCGAGCTCCGAGAAAAAATTGCAGGACAGCATAGAGACCACCAGGGCCGACGGACTCTGGCAATAGAAAAGGGATTACGGTATATTTGCTGGAACAAGGGCAAGGAGGCCACCATGGACATTGAGTTCCATTACCACATGACCTACATCGTCGCAAGGAGGGCGGGTTTCAGCTCCAACGACTCATCCGTCATCGCCTACTCCTCCCAGTACACTGATGACAACACCGAGCATCTCTACATCAGCCAGGACACCCCCGACGCGTACGAGAGCTACATCAGTCAGACCGTCAACATCCTCAAGCCCCAGAAGGAGCTTATGCGGATATACCCGGTGTTTCACTTCCTCCCCGGCTCCCTCACAGAGATAGCCGGCGAGTCAGCGAGGCGCGCCGATGGGAAGCTCCACCTCATGAACACGATCCCCAACAGCTTGAGCGCGCAGAAGGTCCTCACAGAGGCCCTCGGCCTCGATGACCTTTACCGCATAGGGATAGCAACCCACACCTTCGCCGACACGTTCGCCCACCAGAACTTCGTGGGGGCCGATGACGGCTTCAACGACATGGCGGGGCTGCTGGAGAAACTCATCCCCAGCGTGGGACACGCGGACGCAAAGCACAGCCCCGACATACCGAACGAGATCTGGCAGGATAAGCGCCTCGTGTTGAGTCACGCCTCCATCGATAACAAGCCACGATTCCTCGATGCGGCGGGATGTCTTTTCGATCTCTACCGTGGCCGCTCTGTCGACGATGATGCGAGAAGGACCCTGCTTGCCGACCTCGGCAATGCCATAGGGGACAGTACGAGCACGAAGACCCGGCGCGTCGGGAACTACAAGGCCCTCATCGGGGGAGAGTTCACGAAGTACGACGAGGACGCCTGGTTCAAGGAGGCGGTGGGTTTCACTACGGCGGACACATCCGGTGGCGGGGACACCGTGCCGGGGACGGAGACGCGGTGGGTGTGGAAGGACAATTACAAAGAAAGCCACTGGTTCAAGTTCCAGGAGGCGGTCAAGGCACACCAGGCGTACGTCCTGACGAGCATTGTGCGCCCCATATACGCAACGATGGAGCAGACGACTTGGTAGCAAGAACCCCTGCGCCCGTCGGAGTGGAGAAGAGATCATGGTCCACACTTACGAGATAGAAGGCCTGAAGGTCCAGACGGGTGACCTTCTCTGCACCACCGACGGCGGCGGTGCGGACATCACCGGACAGTTCTGGCGCCTCATCGGAAAGCTCATACCGGGGGACGTGGACCACATCGTCGTTTATGTCGGCGCCGGGGGAAGGTGCGTTGAGGCAGGCGCGAAGGGGAAGGTCATCACCTTCAACGTTATTGGCAACACGTGGAACGCCAACGAGATGAAATCCGAGAGAGGCCCCTTTGTCGATATGCTCTACGGTGCTGCATATCCTCTCCTGTCCGTGGATATTGACCCGGCCAGGGCCGTGGCGATCCGGGAGGACGTTGCCGCATACTGCATCAGGCAGGCGGAGCTGAACAAGCCCTATAACCTCAACTTCTTCGATTCAGCTACAGAGGGATCCTTCTACTGCAGCCAGCTGGCATACAGGGCGTACCTGAGAAACGGGATCGATCTCAACACGGGCGCCTCGGTCTGGAGCATACCGGGGACAGAAAAGATCATGCTTCCGCAGGAGATATGGGACGGGTGTGTGCATGAGAGCGTGGGCGTGCATGAGGAATAGTGATTTAGCATAAGAGCGCCTGCTGAGACTGGGTTGACTTCCTGAAAGCGAGAATATCCATAGTTTTCAAAACATTTTAGACTTCAACTGGCAATCAATAGATTGTTCCTTGCAAAAAATCTGTAATTGAAGGAAAATATTAAAAAATCAAACGCATGGGGAGGCGTAGCTGGAAGCCGCGCAAAATCATCTACTTTGTTCAAAAGCATCCCTTACGGTTCATGGATGATTACTGGCAACAGCATAATCAAAGATTTTCTTTTTGTTTTCGACCCGCCTAGTCTGCTTGCTTTACAGGATCGGTTTTCGCGGGAAGCAGTTCCCGCGCTCATGCATCTTCGAGAAAGCTCCGGCATAACTACCCAGTTAGTCTTGCCAAGATATATATTTGACATCTCTGCCCTTAAAGATTCCAAGCTTATGAAACTCCTCAAGGTAATAACAGAAGGCCCTCCCCCTATCTTCAACTTTGACAAAGTGGTCGCAAAAAGACTACGGAAAGACTGTGGTGAATTGCTCGAAAGCAAACGAGAATTGGCTCTTCTATCTCTGTCGGAAAGTATGGTAGCAGACGGAATAGTGACCGGCTCTAAACTACTTATCCAAAGTCAGTATGTCCTGTATCAATACCACCGGATACGGGTAATTCCTGTTGACGAGTTTCTCGACTTAATCAGTGTTATTGCCGTGGGTAACTCCGTTTTCTGGTCGACGGCATACGCTGGGGACATAGGATTTGACGCTTTCTATCAAATGACCCATTGGAAAGCCAGCAGATTGTTCAAGTGGTGGGCGCGTTCAATCTCTGGGAGGGAAAAGAAGGAGTCGGTCGAAAACCTGAGAGCCGCGTTGCTTAATAGGTTTCCATACATCCTCTATTCACGTGACATGGTCCGGTTTTATCAGCTTCATAGGGACTATTATATACGGAATAATCAGCGTCAAATGTATGGAACAGCCATCGGGTTCTATATCAATACATTTTATCTCATGCTTTGGGGAATGCTTGACCATCTGACCATCATAGCGAAACATGCAAGAGATATGAGAATAAGTGAGAGGTACTGCGGTATCCGTAGCAAAGATTTTTGGAAGGAATTCAGAAAGATCGAGAATGGTCTGTATAATTACATAAAGGGAAAAGACATAAGCGATTGGATCAACATTATGGCGGACATGCGCCATCAAGCAGCTCATAGCATTATTCCAATTCCCTCATTACTTGTAAATGAAACGACCGACTCAAAGAAAAGTGATGACGAAATAATTGAGATACTGAAGAATGAAAAATCTAGTCTTTACAGAATTTTTGATTCTCAAACTATCGAAGCTCTGCAACCCTCGTGGATAGCTGACTGGAAATGGAAGAAAATGGAAATTGTTGCGCCTGGAATGATCAGAATTACGAAACCAGACGGAACAGGTTATATGCGAGATCCTGTCGTGAGTGTCGACCATGATTTATCTAACCTTATAGCTGTCATGGACGCCTTTCTAGTAAAGCTGTTTAATTGAATGATATTCCAACAATCAAACGTTAGCATTAGTCATTTACGTGGCGGATATGGGTGAAAACCGCAAAAATGGTCAACAAAATGCAGCACCGGAAAGGGATTCCACTTCTATCAATCCCTGCCGGTAAGCCTGACTATTGTACAGAGACGCGTGGTCAAAGGAGGTGACTCAAATTGACTGCACCAAGATGGAAAGAGTTTGAGGACGCAGTAATGAAGTTTGTTGCCGCGCTTGACGCAAAGGCAAAAGTCACGGCTAATGTTAGGCTACCCGACACCCACACCTCTAAGCCGAGGCAAAGGGACGTATGGATTGAGGCCAAGGTCTGCAACCACTTTCCACTAAAAGTGCTGATAAGCTGCAAGAGGTTAAAAAGAAAAATAGACCAGCAAGACATCGACGCTTTCAACGGCGAGTTAATTTCATCGGAAGCCCGCCTAGGTGTACTATACGCCTATTCGGGCTTCACTTCTAATGCGATGGAGAAAGCAAAAAAGCTTGGGGTGAGTTGCTGCAGACTATTTGACAATGAACCGGCCGATATTCCACGAAATTTGGTATTTATCGATAGTTATTGCTGTACGTCCCGCATATCCGTTTCGGTAATGGCACCCCTTGATCGCCAATGGAATTTGACAACTTGGAATGAACTGTTCTCTCTTCAATGTGAGGACGCAGGCTTACCTTTGTCTGTAATCGACGCTATCAGCCGGTCTTATCGCGACGGCGAAAAAGAAGTCGTAAGTAAAGCAAGCGAAACCTTTTTTCCATTGAATTGGGTGAGGGTGCTCGAATGTATCAAAGAGGAGCCTAATAAGAAGACGATAAAAATCATAATCCGTGGTAGTTGGAACGTGTACGAGGGCCGGCTTAAGGCTCATTTATTGAAGGGTTCTTATAACTTCTCCAGCCAGGAATTCCTGGGTTCTATCAGTACACCATCTGTTGACACCCAAAGCTCCCATCCTGGACCGGGGTGGACTTTGCTGAAGGTACTTCCCGAAAAGTCGACCATGAAATCGATTCGGGGCCTATTCATTATGTCGGGCGGTAATGTGAAAGAATCGCTCCTCGAGCAACTCGGTCCGAGACCGATAACGATAGAGGAAATTAACGAGTCGTTAATGAACCCTGTATAACGACTTGGGGTCACCGAATCTGCGTGAAAGGATAACCGGGGATGGTCATGTTACACCCATAATCTAGGACTCGCCATTATTTGTCGTATGCAAGATTCGTAAGTGAAATGGGAAACTTTTTCCCGCAAAACCCGATGCCTGAAACACCGCAACAGCCTGAAATTGTCCTGCTAATTCTCCGTATCTGATACACAATTTGCTATAACGGGGCGGGTTAAATCCACGCACAATTCATTCATCAGGGCCTTGAGACGGGTTAGTTTTAGGTTATCACAACCACCTCAGCGGTCAAGGCGCACTAGGCATATGTGCCGAGCTGTAGTAGCATCGTGCGGCCCATATATGCGACGATGGAACAGACGACGTGGTGATTATAAAGGCGCTCCCAGATAGCATGTCTGACAAGGACAAACTGCCCGTTGCTTATCGAGCTCAAGAGGGAGCAAAGAGTAAAGAGGATTGACACCTCACGCGTCCCTCAAAAAATCTCAGAGTAGCTTGTTGATAGCCGCAAATAAAGTTTCGAATCGCTTTAGCGTATCTTTATCTAATTCTTTAGGAGGGTTGGCCGCAAAATTAGACGCGACCAAGTAATGATTGAAACCCCCGCTGGGCCTGATCTTAATCCCAGTTTTGTCGATGTAGCGGTTTAACCGATCAACTATACGGTCACCTGGAGGTAGGTCGGTTTCAGAAACAGAAGTGCCGAATGTCTTATTAAATCTTTCCAGATAGAATTCGGGTTTGAAGAGGTCCTCCATATCGGAGGGCACCCCATCTGCTCGGGAGGCCTTCCGATCCCTGAACAGAGAAATGTTGAGCAGCATCTTGGCCGGAATAATCTTCTCCTTGACCAGATCCATCAGTTTTTGTTCTGAAGCACCGCGATAATCGTGAAGTACCGCGAGTTTCAATCCATTCGCACCAAGCAGTGCGATAAACGTGACAACCTTATCAAGGCCACCAACAGGGACAATGACAATATCGCCCCGAAGCCGTGTCCTATTCTGGTCTTCCAAGATTGCGGATAAGGCTTGAAGGTAAATGAGATCAGAAGGGCCTTCAACCAGAAGGTTGTGCTTTGAGATGAAAAGGTTTTGAGCAATTGTCCAGCCGAGTGCAGCCTGCAACGGGAACAACGTGCGGGGGTCGGATCCTGATACACTGTTAGAGACTACGGTTCCTACGTTCGGCTGATCCTCCACCATCCGTACTTGGCGTAACCTGTCAGAATGAACCATGAAGGGCGAGTGGGTAGTGTAGAGTACCTGATGTTTTGCTGACAGCTCATCTATGTAACGAAGGAGATCATTCTGCGCTAATGCATGGAGTGACAAACCCGGCTCGTCAAGGAGAAGGATGAGCTGTCCTTGGCCTGCCGCATCGATCTGCTGTTGCACGCTATCAAACCAGACAAGAAAACTGAAGAACCAGATGAATCCCCTACTTCTTTGTTCAAAAGGAGTACTGACCCGATGTCGTCGGTTCTTGATCCGGAGATAAAGGTTGGAGCCATTGTTGTACGGTGGAGAATCTGTTGGGTCTTGCTTTATATCAACTTCGACGTCCAGGTCTTCGTTTTGCTTCCAGAACTTCATAATTTGATCCGTAAGCTTAATCGAAACAGCTTCTATTCGTGCCTTGAGTTTTTCGTAGCCTTCGGGGTCAGTAAATTCATCAACTGATATCCGCGCCATTCGTAATAATGCCAGAATCGCCCGGTGCTTTGGCTCAAGATTCTGATTATTCTTAATGCGACTGGCCAGGTCCGGAAGATTTATCTTGCTCGGCAATAGTTCATATTCGCTGAAATAGAGGAATTGCGGAATTCTTGGTTTCAACCATTGCCATACTTCCCACTGCACTATCGATGTCCATTGAGTTGCCGCCACACGTTTTTCTATTCCATCTCGAAACGCCGTATCTTCTTCTGTGAGGCTGACTTCCTTCAATATTTCAGGAATGGAGCGTACCGACCGGGCATTCTTGATTGCTGCTCGAGAATCAGAACTCAGACCCTCCGTGGCAACCAGAGATGCTAATACAGGCGATTCATCAACAGTTAAAACGATCATTAAATGGTTATCGTATTTGTGGTTTATTGTGAATTCAAAGCCCGGCTTCAGATGGGTGTGTACCACAGAATTGAGTTCGGCAATTTCTTTATCATCAAGACGATACGTCAGCTCTGCCACAATCGACGGATTTTCTTCGTGCTGGTCCAAATACGTGGAGAGTTCTTTTCTCGGATAGTCGTTTATAGGGTCATATTCTGCTTCCCCCAAAGCGTCTGTTGCTTTCTGCAAGGCTTGTAGGAAAACAGTTTTCCCGGCCTCATTCATACCGACCAGCACCGTGACCTCGGTATCAATCGGCACGGTCTGTGGCTCGTTAATGGACTTGAATGGTCCTACTTTCGCTGATACAAGAAGCATTTCCGCCCTCCTTGATTCTATTTGTGACGATTACATTATCTCTATAATTTGCTGCTGTAGTCGTGTCAGATGCGGAGACTTAAGATGTAGGGACCCTTGACGTCAATAGTCTATCGCAGAGGGTAGAAGGTTGTCAATTATGCGATATTATTCTCGTACCTGATAATGTGACACAGGCGCGAAAGCATGTACCGAACTTGCCGTGCCACCCCCTTGTCACTCCCCATCTACAATAAACGTGAAATTTTCGGCCGAATCCTGTACGATATCGGTGAAGCTCTCCAGTAATTTCAACGTACGGTAAACATCGGAGCCTTCACAAGGGGTTGAAAGGGGGATTCCTGATGAAATACTGCGGCACCGTTGTGGCCTGCCTGCACTATGAACAGGCTCCCTCTGCACCGGATCTTCACCCGGCATCTTGTAACTTCCAGTATCAACGAACTTCCACACGCGGAGCCTGCTGAATGAATAATTTCAACGAGAAAACCAGCTTCATCTGGTCCGTCGCGGATCTCCTTCGCGGACCATACCGCCCTAACCAGTACAAGGATGTGATGCTTCCATTGACCGTCCTGAGACGCCTGGATTGCGTTTTGGAGCCCACCAAGACAAAAGTCCTCAAGGAGCAGGAAAGGCTCTCAGGGGGCAAGGTAAAGGACATAGGACCTATTCTCTGTCGCGCCACCGGGATGTCTTTTTACAACACCAGCCTTTTCACGTTCGAGAAGCTCAAGGGTGATCCCGGTAACATTGCGGCCAACCTCGTCAACTACATCAAGGGTTTTTCCACCCGGGCCCGGGAGATCATCGAACACTTCGGTTTTGAAGAACACATCGCCAAACTTGAGAAGGCGGACCGCCTGTATCTCGTGGTATCAAAGTTCTGTGACATAGACCTCCACCCGAATGTCGTGTCGAACCTCGAGATGGGGTACATCTTTGAGGAACTCATCAGACGATTCAACGAGGCATCGAACGAGGAGGCCGGCGATCACTTCACGCCACGCGAGGTCATCCGCCTGATGGTGGACCTTCTTTTCCTCCCGGACAATGATATCCTCACCACGAAGGGCATTGTTAAGACACTCTACGACCCTGCCTGCGGCACGGGTGGCATGCTGTCCGTATCTGAAGAGTACGTCCGCGAGCTGAACCCCGATGCTCGACTGGAAGCGTTCGGCCAGGATTACAACGACCAGGCCTATGCGATATGCGGGTCCGACATGATGATCAAGGGACAGGACATCGGGCACATCGCCTTCGGTAACAGCTTCACCAATGACCACTTCCCGAACCACAGGTTCGAGTACATGCTTGCGAACCCTCCTTTCGGGGTAGAGTGGAAGCCGGAAGCGGACGTCATCAAGCGAGAACACGATGAGCAGGGATTCGGAGGCCGCTTTGGGGCAGGGCTACCCCGCATCAATGACGGTTCCCTTTTGTTCCTACTACACATGATCAGCAAGAGGAAGGACCCGAAGGAGGGCGGTACCCGCCTAGCCATCGTTTTCAACGGTTCCCCCCTCTTCACGGGAAGCGCCGGCTCCGGGGAGAGTGACATCCGTCGATGGATCATCGAGAACGACTGGCTTGAGGCCATTGTGGCCCTCCCAGACCAGCTTTTCTACAACACCGGCATATCCACTTATCTCTGGATCGTAACGAACCGGAAGGAGCCGAAACGCAAGGGCAAGATACAGCTTGTCGACGGCACATCCTTCTTCAAGAAGATGCGCAGGTCCCTGGGGAACAAACGTAACGAGGTCTGTGAGGACCAGCGCGGGGATATCACGCGGCTATATGGGGATTTCAAGGAAAGCGAGCACGTCCGCATCTTCGACAACAAGGCCTTCGGATACAGGCGCATCACGGTGGAGAGGCCTTTGAAACTCAACTTTGCCGTTGATGAGGGGCGGCTTGCCCGCCTGAAAGAAGCGACCGCGTTTGCAGGCCTCGCATCCAGCAAGAAGCGCAAGGACGTCAAGGGAATGGAGGCTGAGATCGAGGAAGGGAAGGAGCTCCAGGAGGCGATTTTAGAGGCCCTGTCGGGACTGGCGTCGAAGGGTGTGGTCAGGAAAAGGGAGGAGTTCTCCGACCTGATGAAGGGGGCCTTCAACAAGGCAGGCTTGAAGATCCCGGCCCCGTTGTTCAAAGCTATCTTGGGGGCTCTCTCGGAACGTGACGAGACGGCGGATGTCTGCACTGACGGGAAAGGCAACCCTGAGCCGGACCCCGACCTGCGTGACTATGAGAACGTCCCCCTTAAGGAGGATGTTGACGAATACATGAAACGCGAGGTCCTGCCTCATGTACCGGATGCATGGATAGACCACGAGAAGACCAAAGTGGGCTATGAGATCAATTTCAACAGGTACTTCTATCGGTATGTACCCCCGAGGCCGCTCGAGGAGATCGAGGCGGACCTGAAGAAGATCGAGAAGGAAATAGCGGATATGCTGGCAGAGGTAACGGCATGAAGTGGCGGACATATACGACATATAAGGATTCAGGCGTCGAATGGCTGGGAGAGATTCCAGAGCGCTGGAATGTATATCGACTGCGGATGTTGTTAAGAGATTTTGAAGGTATCAAAATAGGGCCATTTGGGAGTGCCCTTAAACTCGAATACATGCAAGACGATGGATACAAGGTTTATGGGCAAGAGCATTTGATAAACGCTGACTTCTCTTTGGGATACAAATATGTCGACGAGAACAAATTCAACGAGCTTATCATGTGCGAAATATTACCTGGAGACCTCGTCGTATCGATGATGGGGACCACCGGTAAATGCCAAGTTGTTCCTGAACATATTGAACGCGGTATAATGGACTCACACTTGTTAAGACTTCGCACAAACGACTTGATATTCCCGTCCTATCTCGCTTCTCTTGTGGATGATTCTGATTACATCCGCCATCAGATAACCACCAATGGCAAAGGATCTATAATGGAAGGGCTTAACTCGTCCATTATAAAAGAGTTGCTAATCATGTTGCCCCCCCTGACAGAACAGCACACCATAGCCGCCTTCCTCGACCGAGAAACTTCCCGTATCGACGAACTCATCGCGAAGAAACAGCGCCAAATCGAACTCCTCCAGGAAAAGCGCTCCGCCCTCATCAGCCACGTCGTCACTAAGGGCCTCGACCCGAATGTGAAGATGAAGGACTCCGGCGTGGAGTGGTTGGGAGAGATTCCAGAGCATTGGAAGGTAAAAAAGTTGAAACATATAGTACAGGATAATCTGGCCAATGGCATCTTCAAGAAGAAGGATTCCTTTGGCTCCGGTGTGAAATTGATCAATGTGTACGATATATATCGTGATGATTTTTTCGTTCATTCCGCCAGCCTTGAACGTGTTGAGGTGGAACTCTCAGAGCAAAAAAAGTACGCTGTTTTTGCTGGCGACATATTCTTTGTACGTTCATCGTTGAAACTTGAGGGGGTTGGGCGCTCCGTATGTGCTCTGGATATAGATGAGCCTACGGTATTTGAGTGCCATGTCGTCAGGACTCGTCCTAAGAGAGAGTTGGTCAACCCCAAGTATCTCATACACTACCTAAACTCTGCTCCTACAATCAATCGACTTGTATCTTTGTCGAATAATGTGACGATGGCAACAATTGACCAAGATAAAATTAAGAACCTTGAAATTGTTCTGCCCCCTCGTACCGAGCAAGATCTGATGATGGCTTCTCTGGAACAAGATCTAGCATTTATGTACGATTTACGAAGTAGGATTCTTACGAGTATAGAAAAGCTCTGCGAATACCGCACTGCCCTCATATCCGCCGCCGTCACCGGCAAGATCGACGTCCGCGAGGAGGTTGCCTGATGCCAGCAGACCACAAGGAGATTGCCTTCGAAGCCGCCATCGAGCACCATCTCATAACCTCGGCCGGCTACGAGAAGGGCAGCCCCGATGCCTTCGATCAGGAACGCGGCCTTTTCCCTCAGGACGTGGTCTCCTTCATCCAGGAGACACAGCCTAAAGAATGGGAATACCTCTCCACCATCCAGAAGGGCAAGGCCGAGGAGACCCTCCTCGATGATCTCTGCCGGGCCCTCAACTCCGAGCACGAAGGATGCCTTTCCGTCTTGCGCCACGGTTTCAAGTGCTTCGGGAAGACCTTTCACATGGCCTATTTCGCCCCTGCGAGCGGCATGAACCCCGATACTCTGAAACTTTACCAGGCCAACCGCCTGACGATCACCCGTCAGCTGCGCTACTCGTCAAAGCATAACAACGAACTCGATGTGACCCTGTCCCTCAACGGGATCCCCGTGGCCACGGTGGAGCTCAAGAACCAGATGACGGGTCAGAGCTGGCGCAACGCGGTCACGCAGTACAAGACTGATCGTGACCCGGCGGACCTCATCTTCCAGTTCAAGAAGCGGGCCCTCGTCCATTTCGCGGTGGATACGGACGAGGTCTACATGACGACGCGCCTCTCCGGCAAGAACACGCGCTTCCTCCCCTTCAACAAAGGCTCAAACGGCGGCGCCGGCAATCCCGAGAACCCCGGGAACTACAGGACGGCCTACCTCTGGGAGGAGGTCCTGGAGAGGCACAGTTTCCTCGATATCCTGGCACAGTTCATCCACCTCCAGGTGGAGGAGAAGAAGCTCGGGGACAGGAAAGTCAGGGTTGAGACCATGATCTTCCCCCGGTATCACCAGCTCGACTGTGTCCGGGCTCTCGTGACCGGTGCACGCAGCGAAGGTGTCGGAAAGAACTACCTCATCCAGCATTCCGCCGGGAGCGGGAAGTCGAATTCCATCGCCTGGCTGGCCCACAGGCTCTCCAGCCTCCACAACGATAAGGACGAGAGGGTCTTCGATTCCGTCATCGTCATTACGGACCGTGTGGTGCTCGACCAGCAGCTCCAGAACACTATCTATCAGTTCGAGCATAAGCAGGGTGTCGTGCAGAAGATCGACGTAGACTCCGCCCAGCTCGCAGATGCTCTCGGATCCGCCGTGCCTGTTGTCATCACAACCCTCCAGAAGTTCCCCTTCGTCACGGAGAAGGTCGGCGAGCTTCCCATGCGCCGGTATGCTGTGATCATTGATGAGGCGCACAGTTCCCAGGGAGGGGAGACCGCTACCGAACTCAAGGGAGTCCTCGCGGGGGCTGCTATTAAGAAAGAGGCAAAAGCCAAGGCCGAGGAGGAGGGCCTGCCCGACTACGAGGAGGAGATCCTCAAGGCCATGGCCAAGCGGGGGAAGCAACCGAACATCAGCTTCTTTGCCTTCACCGCGACCCCGAAGTACAGGACGATGGAGGTTTTCGGTGTGCCCGGTCCGGACGGCAAGCCTCAACCCTTTCACCTCTACAGCATGCGCCAGGCCATCGAGGAGAACTTCATCCTCGATGTGCTCAAGCACTACACGACCTACAAGACGTACTACCGGCTGATAAAGTCCATTGAGAACGACCCGAAAGTGGAGAAGCGAAAGGCCGCCAGGGCCCTCGCCCGCTTCATGAGTCTGCATTCACACAATATCTCCCAGAAGACGGAGGTCATGATCGAGCATTTCCGTCACTTCACGATGCACAAGATCGGGGGAAGGGCCAAGGCGATGGTTGTCACTTCCAGCCGCCTCCATGCGGTGAGGTACAAGCAGGCCTTTGACAAGTACATCTTGAAGAAGGGCTACACGGGGATAAAGACGCTCGTCGCCTTCTCGGGGACGGTGGTCGACCCCGACGTGAAGGACATTTCGTATACGGAAGTCACTATGAACGGCGGCATCCGAGAGAAGGAACTCCCGGAGCGGTTCGGGAGCGAGGAGTATCAGGTGCTCATCGTCGCCGAGAAGTATCAGACCGGATTCGACCAGCCCCTGCTCCACACGATGTATGTGGACAAGAGGCTTGCCGGCATCCAGGCGGTTCAGACCCTTTCGAGGCTTAACCGGACGCATGCCGGCAAGGAGGATACCTTTGTCCTCGACTTCGTGAACGAAACTAAGGAGATCCTCGATGCCTTTCAGCCGTACTATGAGCAGACCACCGTCGGCGAACAGGCGGAGGCAAAGCAGCTCTATGAGCTGCAGGCGAAGCTCGACGCACAGCAGGTCTACTACAAGGACGAGGTGGAGGAGTTCAGCAAGGTCTTCTATACCCCGAGGGTAAAGCAGACCCCTTCCGACCATGCGCGGATGAATGCCTGTATAGATCCCGCCGTAGGGAGATTCAAGAAGCTCGATGAAGAGGCCCGAGAGGAGTTCCGCAAGACCCTGATTGCGTTCAGGAACTTATATGCCTTCATGTCCCAGGTCATCCCCTTCCAGGACTCGGATCTGGAGAAACTATACTCGTACGTACGCTTCCTGGTCGCGAAGCTCCCGAGAGAGGACCGGGGCCCCGTCTATCACTTCGATGATGAGGTTGCCCTGAAGTTCTACCGGCTGCAGAAGATCGGAGAGGGAGCGATTGACCTGAAGGCCGGTGAGGAGCAGCCCATATCCGGGCCCACATCAGTGGGGACGGGTGCTGCCGGCGGAGAGATGGTAGAACTCTCCAGGCTCATCGATATCCTCAATGACAGGTTCGGGACCGAGTTCAAGCCCGGTGACCAGCTGTTTTTCGATTCCATAAAGGAAGATGCGATGGGTGATAGGAGCCTGCGCCAGGCAGCTCATGCCAATACCCTGGAGAACTTTGGCTATGTGTTCACGAAGGCGCTGGAGGGGATCTTCATCGACCGGATGGACCAGAACGAGGATATAACCGCCAGGTTCATGAACGATGGCAAATTCAGGGAAGCGGTGAGTCAGCGGCTGCAGAAGGAAATTTATGAACAGATGCGGAGGGAAGGGGACAGTGCAACCGAATAACCGATTGCTGAGGGAGGTGGGCCAGAAATGGATTGTCTTTGTTGTGTGCTGCTTGTCTCTCATGTTCGTACTCGCGGGAAACATTGCTACTTCGCAGGCAAAGAGCGCTAGTGAAGTGTTCGAACTCGCCTCCAAGAGCACAGTAGTGGTACTCGGCTATGACAGCAATGGAAGGATCTCAGCTCTTGGGAGCGGTGTTGTTATGCCGGACGGTACGGTGGCAACCAACTATCATGTGGTTGAAACCGCGGTCAAAGTGCGAATACGTTACCAGAACCAGGAGTACCCCGCGACCCTGCTGCATACGGATTGGCATAGGGATGTTTGCTCCATAACTGTGAAAAACCTCAAAGTTCCAGCCGTTAGAGTCGGTAGCACGCTCAAGCTTAGAGTGGGGGCTCGCGTGTACGCTATCGGTGCACCTCAAGGCTTGGATCTGACGCTTTCAGAGGGCATCGTTTCCAGCCTGCGTGAGATCAAAGGCAGTAAATACATTCAAACCACCGCTCCAATCTCTGCCGGCTCATCCGGTGGCGGTCTTTTTGACGAAGACGGTTATCTAGTAGGGTTGACCACATTCTATATGGCCAAAGGACAGAACCTCAATTTTGCCTTGCCGGTTGAGTGGATAAGCGAGTTGCCTGTGCGGCAAACCTCTGGCCACAGACAGAGGACACGTACGATTGATTGGGTCAATAGAACGCTGGACCTGGAGACAAAGGAAGACTGGAACGGAATGGCCAAACACTGCAAACGCTGGCTGGTGGAGGACCCCGAGAATGATTTCGCATGGTTCTCTCTGGGTGTGGCTTATGCTGAGTTGAACCAGACCGCAAAGGCCATCGAGTGTTTTCAGGAGTCACTACGTATCAACCCGAAACACCCCCTCACGTGGTTTAATCTCGGCAACAGTTACGATAGACTAAAACATTCCGCGAAGGCAATCGAATGTTTTCAGCAGGTACTGCGAATCGATCCAGAAAATGCGGATGCTTGGCACAATCTTGGAATAGCGTATGGCACGTCAGGGCAACCTGTGAAGGCAATTGATTGCTTTCAACGGGTGCTACGGATTAATCCTAAGAATGCCGGAACCTGGTACGCCCTGGGCATCTGTTACAATATGGTTGGTCAAAGGCAGAGGGTCATAGAAGTGTATCGAATATTGAAAGGTCTTGATTCTGTTAGAGCCGAAAGGCTGTTCAAAGAAGCAGTCTTGCCGTAGTAAGTCTGAGGTGCCGGGAAACCGCCAGGCTTTCAGTCTGAGCGCATTTTCGGGTATAGCGAATAGTCGTGTAGCGTCGTGTAGCACCCACCCTTCAGAAAACGTCCCAGAGGCCCTATTTCTTCGCGGCGGTCTTCCTTGGGGACTTCTTCGCCGGTTTCTTCTTTCCCTTCCTCGCCTTTCCCGCCTTGCGTTCTTTCAGTTCCTCAGTTGCCGGCGGCGCGGCCTCAACCATCTTGACGCTCCCGTCCCCTGAAGGAAACAGCGGCATCAAGGAGTCAACAGCGGCCGCTTGATGCTCCGGGGCAAGGTGGGCATATCTCATTGTCATGGATATGTCTGAGTGTCCCAAGAGCTGAGAGACCGTAGCTAGCGGAGTGCCATTCATTACGAGATGGCTTGCGAAGGTGTGCCTCAAGTCGTGAAAGTGGAAATCCTTGATCTTCGCAGCCTCTAGGGCTGAAGCGAAAGAGCGTTTTATCTCTTTCCATGGCTCCTTAGTGCGCGCGTTATAAAACACCCATGGGACCTCGGGATCGCGGGGAAGGGCGGCAAGGGTTTCCTTCAAAATGGTGCTGATCGGTATTTCCCGACGCTTGCCGCTCTTCGTCTTCTCCAGGAATATGAAGCCGTGCTCTAGATCGACTTGGTCCCAGTGCAGAGATAAGATCTCTCCTCGCCGCATTCCGGTGGACAATGCGGTTACGACTATTGGCTTCAGATGGTCGTTACAGGCCTCAATGAGAGCCTGGGACTCGGCCTGTGATAGGAAACGGAGCCGAGTATTGCTGACCCGGGGAAGGCTTCCCTTCCGGACGGGGTTTGTTCCACCCCAGAGCTTGAGATCGATTGCCTTGTTGACAATGCGGCGTATGAGGCCTAGTACGTGCTTGACGGACTGGGGGGAGAGACCGTCTCCAAAGAGATTCTTCTTCAGTTTCTCGAGGATGGCGGGATCGATCTCATCAAGGCGTGTATTTCCGATAGGGCCCTCGAGATGATTGTCGTACCGGTTCTGATCAGCTACGGTGCCTTTCTGATTGTCTTTAAGCCACTGGAGGTAACGTCCCGCGACGGTTTTGAAAAGTGGGGAGGGCCTATTCTTTACCGGGAGGTCGTTGCCATGACGCTTTGCACGGATCCGTTCAGCTCTGATGTTTTCGGCGAGAGCGGGAGTGTATCCTTCGGAGGCCCAGCCGACTTTTTCCCAGCGGAGTTTACTCTTGTGTCGATAGCAGATATAATAGCATTCATCAGGTTGACCGCGGTGTTTGCGGGTCGTGTGTTCATTGATATAGACACCAGGGTGGTATGTGATCTCCACTGTGCCATCTTTCCTTTTCCGCTGGTTTTTGATGGCGCGGTGGCGTTGCACCTGAGTTGTAGACTTTGCTTTTTTTCTGTCCGCCACTTGGCTCCCCCTTGGATCCTGCTAACGTCCTGCTAACGGGACGACTGAAATATGATGCCCCAGTGAGTAATACTGTGTCAACAAGAATCACGTGCGGAGGCAGTAATAGCAACGTGTCAAAAAGAAGTGTCAATGATTTCACGAATAACGGAAAAACCCTGAGAATGGCCTCCGGAGCCAAAGGCCACAGGTTCAAATCCTGTCGGGCGCGCTTAACCTCAGCCGATAGGGTTTGTATGGTTTCTTTGGTTTGTACGGTTTGTTCTGTTTCTTCGGTTTATAAAGATTTCCTTCTCTTTTAACGCCCCACAAACTTTCAAACGCCTCATAAACTGTCAAACTATCTTTATCTCGAACTGTCTTTCGCTTTCCCGTTCAAGTGCCTGCAGCCGTTTTTTCGGAGATCCGGTACGTCGTGCGGCAGGAAATTCTCAACGGGCTGTCAGGTATTCAAAACTTTTTTTTAAGATATTTCAGGAACATCCTCGGATTTGTGGAGATGAGAGCGTCCGACACAAGGTGGTCCCTTGTCCTGGAGATCAGGACCGCGGTCGTTTCCCCGATCAGGGCGGAGGTTTTTCTCAGGCGCTGCATGTCACCCTGCGATGGGGATGAGGTGAGCTTGATCTCTATGGTGTATACGGTGCCCGACAGGCTTATGATCAGGTCGATCTCATAGCCGTCATTAGTTCGAAGGTAATAGGGCCCGTCGTATTGTGTGCCCGTGTTGTTCAGGAAGTCAAGGACCTGCCCGATGACCCATCCTTCCCAGCTTGCCCCCACCCGGGGGTGGGAGATCAGATCGTCGAATGTATTGAGGCGGAGAAGGCTGTGGAGCAGACCGCTGTCGCGCCAGTACACTTTTGGGCTTTTCGTCAGCCGCTTCTTCAGGTTGTCGTGATAGGGATATATCCTCCTTATGAGAAAGGCCTGCTCGAGGTAATTCAGATACGAGGTCGCCGTATGGTAAGAAACCCCGAGGCTTTTCCCCGTCTGGCTCGCATTCCACGCGTTCCCGTGTCCGATAGCGAGCATGGTGAAGAAGCGGTGTATCGCCGGCGGCTGTGCCGGCAGGCCCCAGACGGGAAGGTCACGCATGGAAAGAAGGTCGAGGTAGTTATTTTGCCACACCGGGTAGTTCTTATCCCCGAGGATGCCTCCGTCGGGGTATCCGCCCTTGAGCCAGAGCTCGTCATCCTTTGCTTTGTCGATCTCAGCGATGGAAAAAGGTGTAAGCTCGCACAGCGCGATGCGCCCGGCCAGGGATTCGGACACCTCCTTCATGAGACCGGGGGAGACTGAGCCGAGAAGCAGGAACCTGCCTTTCCTGCCGCGCGCGGCATCTATGGTGTTGCGGATCCTCGGAAAGATCTCCGGATAGTTCTGGGCTTCATCAAGGACGACGGGCTTGTCCGATGCAATGATGTCATTCCACTGCAGGTCGGCCTTCAGCCTGTCTTCCTCGATCTCAAGGTCATAATAGGCTTTTGAAATAGTTCTTGCGAGCGTGGTCTTTCCCGCCTGGCGCGGGCCAAGTATGGCGACGGCAGGGAACGCCCGGAGCCTTTCCTTGATGATCGATGCCATCTCTCTCTTGATCATAATTACATATTAGAAATAATATTCTAATTTGTAAATATTTATTTTCATCAACGGGTAAAGACAGTTTGACAGTTTCTTCGGTTTCTATGGTTTCTCCCATTCAAGCGGTTCAAGCTGCTCAAGCGGTTCGAGCTGTCTGTCCGTTTTACCGCAGATGGACGCAGATGAACGCAGATAATTTCGGATGGATATATCTGTGTCCTCCATTGGGATAGAACAGCAATGGAGTCCACCCTCCATCCCCCTTCGGGGCAGATATAAAGACAGTTTGAATGTTTCAGTGTTTGAACGTTTGAGAGTGGCAAGGAAAGAAGCCCTTCTTCTTTTTTTAACGCTTCATAAACTTTCAAACTGTCTTTATCTCACGCCGTCTTTCATCTTTGAAGCTTCATTTCTATTTCGATCATTTCTTTTTCACGCATAATTTCGGCCTGCAATTCTTCTTTTGTAGGAATGTAGGGGACATACCTGGAGACAAATATCTGTTTCTTGTCCTCGGGTAGCGTAAAACGGACAACTGCCCGGTTTCTCTCAGCGCACAGAATGATCCCTATGGGAGGATTTTCTCCTTCAGCCATCTGCGTTCTTTCATAATAGTTTACATACATCTGCATTTGACCGATGTCCTGATGGCTCAGTTTGCCCATTTTAAGATCAATGAGCACAAAACTTCTTGTGAGCCGGTTATAGAACACAAGGTCGATGTAGAAATGGTCGCCGCCGAGCGTGATCCTTTTCTGTCTGGCCACGAATGAAAAACCCCTGCCGAGTTCTAGAAGGAAATGACGCAGGTGGTCTATAAGCGCCTGCTCCAGCTGTTTCTCGACAGTTTTCTCATGGTTTTCCAAACCAAGAAATTCCAATACATAGGGGTCTTTCACCAGGTCTTCCGGTTTCTGAACGGTTTGCCCTTTCCTTGATAGCCGCAAAAGCCCCTCCTTGTCCTTGCTCAGTGAAAGGCGTTCGTAAAGCAGGGAACTCATCTGCCTCTCCAACTCCCTTGTGCTCCAGCTTCCGTTTATTGCTTCATTCATGTAGAACTCGCGGGCTCCATCTTTTTCCACTCTAAGAAGCAGACGGTAATGGGTCCAGGTTAATTCTGAACGCAGCGCGTTCATTTTTTTGTAATTCAGGTAAAAACTGCGCATGAACCACAGATTGCGTTTGTCAAATCCATGGCCGAAATCTGATGTCAGTTTATCAGCCAGCTCTTGAACAAGATGTTTTCCATATTCCGCTCTTTTAAGGCCTTTTTGTTCTTCCTCGACGATGATCCGCCCAATGTTCCAGTATGCCTGCACCATGGCAAAGTTCACCGCGCGGTATGCCTGGCTTCGTGCCTGACCGATAACGTCTTTGATCTTTCTATACACATCGTCAACGCCTGATCGTGTCAATTTGTTCTTCTCTTTGTTCTTCTCCATGGTCTCCTCATAATAATGGAATGAGCACAATCTTGATCCGGGAGCGGCTGCCTTTATATTACTTTCCACTTCAATAAAAATTCTCGTGCAAGCTCGCAAAAATGCAGGTGATGGATGTAAAGACAGTTTGAGAGTTTCACGGTTTGAAAGTTTGAAAGCAGAAAGGCAGGAAGCCCCTCTTTCTTTTTAAACGCCCCACAAACCCTCAAACTATAAACTCTCGAACTGTTTTTCACGCCCCCTGATCTTGCGAATTGTATTTCAAAACAGGCTTGTCGCTTTGGAGGGAAGGTGCTACAATCCGATGGAAGGGGTATGCAGGATCTCTTTTAGCTCATTTTTCTAATACGTGATCATGGGAGGTCAAGGGGATGAGGTATTTTCGCTTCATCGTTATCTTTTTTTTCGCCTTGAGCGTGCTGGCAATGTTGTTCCCTGATTCGTCACCATGCCAGTCGGATGCGCAGGTCAAGGCCATCATGGTGAAGATAAACGAGCTGAAAAAACAGGGCAATTTTCAGGAGGCGATCCCTCTTACAGAAACGCTTCTGAAGATAGTTGAAAGGCGCGTGGGGCCGGAGCATGATTTTTACGCCATCACCCTCAACAACCTTGCATCGCTCTATGTCAAGACCGGCCGGTATACCGAGGCCGAACACACCTATAAAGGCGCCATCGGGCTCTTCGAAAGAAAATACGGCATGGACCATCAGCATGTAGCTACATGCGTGAGCAACCTGGCTGAAGTTTATTATACTGTCGAACGATACGACGAAGCAGAAAAGCTCTTGAAGCGTTCGCTGGGGATCAGGGAGAAGGCCTTCGGTCCCAGCCACCCCGATGTCGGCCAATCCCTCTATAACCTGGCGATGCTCTATTGGCTCACGGGCCGTTACGTTGAATCGGAGGAGATGCACAGGAGAGCGCTTTCCATACGCGAGTCTGCCCTGGGCCCGGATCATATCAGTTTGTCGGCCAATCTCAACGGTTTTGCGGTGCTTTGCCAGGCCACCGGACGGTACGTGGAGGCGGAGGACCTTTTCAAGCGCGCCCTGGCGATCAGGGAGAAGGCGCTCGGTCCCCACCATCCCGATGTGGCGCAAAGCGTCAACAATCTTGCGGTGCTTTACTGGAAAACAGAGCGCTATGAAGAAGCCGTCCCTCTTTTCAAAAGGGCGCTCGGGATAACAGAGAGAACACTCGGTCCCGACCATCCCATTGTAGCATCCGGTCTGAACAATCTCGCCCATGTGTATCGGGCTGGCGGCCGCTACAAGGAGGCCGCACAG
>ENA-UOWG01001608-UOWG01001608.1-activated-sludge-metagenome-genome-assembly--contig:-NODE-1608-length-21784-cov-5.349717_pt1 | contig 21784 bp, 33 predicted proteins | sample MGYA00238147_ERZ761563 | MGnify/ENA primary metagenome ERZ761563 (study PRJEB28884, sample SAMN05720216) | anaerobic digester metagenome | isolation source: active sludge of municipal... | reverse complement strand
GTCGATGTCGTCGTTCATTGTTGACAAAGGTATTTTCAATACCTTCTATAAACACCAACGTTGGGAAAGCGGAATCTGATGTACACCCCAAATACTTTTCTTGAATACGTTGCGATCGCCTCGTTGTTTGTAGGGTTCGCTGTCTTTATTGTGGTACCTTTAGCTTACTTAGCTGGTTTAGCTAGGATTAAGTCTAAGATGCTAGGTCAGAATACCTTCGATCTAGCTAGGGCTAGGTCAGTGGCCGTCACAGCTTACGTGGAAGCTATTCGGACAATACAACAAGAGTCTGAAGATGCTAAAGAGAAAACTGCGAAAAAGGACGCGGGTAAGCAACCTATCTTGGTCATGTCCGAAGACACGTTGACATTGTCTTTGACTTCTACTCGAAGTCTAACTGAGACTAAGTGGGGTAAGGCAGAAACTGCCTTCTACAAAAACGTCGTGATCAATGCGGATGGGTCAATCCTCTATCTAAGAGAAGGAATAAAGGCTGCGGTGAAAGTCTTGTTCAACTAAACAATTTCGGAGTGTAGCACAGCCTGGTAGTGCGTATTGTAATAATACCTCCCGTTCGCCTAGTCTGGTATGGCACCTGCTTTGGGAGCAGGCATAACGTCGGTTCAAATCCGGCACGGGAGACCAATAATTTAGGAAACAGCTATGGTTATCCGAAACATGAAGGTATATGCCTCACCTGTTAGTAGTATCGACCATGTAGCTGTTGTACCTGAGGTACAGCGATCTTTGGCAAAATGGATTGAGGCTAGGCTGCAAGGTAGAGACTCTGGTGTTTTAATAGGAGGTCTTGCCATGTCCTTCTATGCAAGGCCTAGACACACTACTGATGTAGACTTGCTGTTTCTGGCGAAGACCAACATACCAGAGGCTGTGCCTGGATTCAGGCGTTATAGGCAAGGGGCTTTCGAAGACACAGATACTGGGGTTGATATTGAGGTAACTACTCCGGAATCTTTCAAAAGCTTACCTTCGCCGTTAGCTCGAAAAGTCGCAGAGACTGCGATTAACCACGGCAAACTCTTAGTTGCCAGTCGTGAGGGAATGATTGCCTTAAAGTTAGTTGGGGCTGACACACCTAAACGAGAGATGAAAGACCTAGCTGATGTCGTGTCCCTGTTAGACAACCACTTATCCATAACAATGGATAGATGGTATCTAACTGAAAATCAGTTAAAGAATTTTGAACTGTGTAAATCGAAACTTAAATAGGAGAAAACGCCATGCGTAGTATAACGTAACTACACAAGGAGAAGAAGATGTCCGCATTTGGTCAAACCACCGTTTCCGATGCTTACACGCTGGCAGAAAGGTTCCAACACATTCAGCTTGCGAACATTTCCAAAGTCAAACTCACCAAGTGGCTTAGGGAAAACGTTCGTACTGCGGACGGGGACACTTTGAGTCTGGGTCAGGCCTTTCGGGTGAGCACCTTGATTCAAGAGGCTTACCGCATGGGAGAAATCCGGGGACGGGCACTCAAGTAATTTCAGTTGAAATGGTTGGAATTAAACTGTAAATACTGAGTATGAGATAAACCAGCGAGGGTGAAGTTCGTCCACCGCAGTTGGTAAAGAGCCTACATCTTATCCTATCTAGGAGAAAACGTAGGAAGAAGTTACCTTGAGTTTCCTCATTTCCTCAAGGGCACTTCTTTGACGGCACTATAAGGTATATCATTTTTCTGTCTTCTTGGTAGAAAATTAATGTCGTCAAAGAAGTGTAGTAAAAGGTAACACGTGGTTGACAGGCCAAAAGGACTCCGTCACCCCCTGTTTACTATATCACGGCACTTCAAAACGTTCAGGGCTCCCAATGAACAATGAACGGATGGTCATTAACGCCGTATTGGCTGCATCGTATAGTTGGAGAGGAATGGGCCAACACAAATCGAGCTATACGAGAATTGGATTAGTGTTCCTACTTAGCTGGCCAGCACCCTTATTTAGAGCAGGGTAGTAGGGCACTTCTTGAAATACATTGTCGAGTGGGAGTGCAACCCATGAAGTATGGAATTAGGCCAACCTCAGTGTGAAGTCGACTAACACTGCGGTAGTATTAGGTCTAATTCTGTTTCCAATGCATGAGTTGGTACAGTGTGTTTCAAGAAGTGTTTGTCGGTGCAGACGAAAGTCCCGAGCGCAGGTAGCTGAGGTTAAGAGCCTGAAGTATCTGGCACAGACGAATATTTCTTAATGGTTGTGAAAGTGAGTCCACCCTCCGACAGGGACTAACCGTTGCTATGTGATATGGCGACCGTGGTGGATAGCTTTAGATGTTGAAGTGAAGGAGTGTCGGACGCGGGTTCAAATCCCGCCACCTCCACCTAAGGATTAAAGTGCCTAGCTTAATGCGTTTGTTACACTGCACAACGAGTAACAAGAGTTCTTAAGTGGGGGTGACCTGGTTTCGACGGCGCTAGATAATGAATACTGACAACCCGCCAGGCGATCGGCGTTAATGAAGCAAACCAAGTAAATGCAAATGATAGCGCATTCCGTATCGCGGCCTAAACGCCAAGTACGGTGAAGCAGGTAAGCTGAAGACCTAGTAAACTAGGTCCAAGCTTATCTGGCCCGACGTCCCGATAATGACGGACCCTTCATCACCAGAAGTCGGGCACCTCCGTATTTATACACCTGTGAAACTTTCGGTGGATTAGCAGGAAACGTATGAACTAGAACTAGTGGTTACTGTTAGGCAGGGTGTATTTCTGCGTTATACCTGTCGATTGTAACGAAACCGACTTGGCCGTGGTAGCAGAGTGGTAATGCAATCGTTTTGTAAGCGATAGATCGAGTGTTCGATTCACTCCCACGGCACCACACCATACTCCTTAGTATAGAGGACTACATGACAACAATTGCTAATAACCAAGGTCAGAAAGTAACTTTCCCGCAATGTGCTTTTCTACCTAAAAACGTAGGGGACCTAGTTCAGACTAGGTCTGAAACAACAGGGTTGATCCAACACGTGGATCTAGGATCTGCGATTGCCTTAGCTACTAAGGACAAAACAATTTGGAAAATCTCGTACACTACTGAAGACGGGCATCGACGCTTCGTTATTAGGTAGCTTAGGAGAAACACCTGCAATGTAACCGGCACTTAGGGGACGGTAGCTCAGTTGGTCAGAGCATTGGCCTCATAAGCCATGGGTCGCTGGTTCAAGTCCAGTCCGTCTCACCATATACTTAATACACGTATTTTCAGAAGGTTACTTATGCCATATTCCAGTTATATTTCCCAGCAAGTCTCTGCCTTGCGAGACGACGCTTATATCCAGATACACCTTGATGGCCCTGTCTTGTTCTGAGCATCTCGGATGCATTGGCTTACGGCATGGGAGCGTCTGCTGTTGGCACTGAATGTAGTGACGCCAAATTCTTTGGCACAGAAACACTGAGGTCGAAGCAACTACCTTTCCACGTTTAGGTCTAAGAAGGACTAACATGAAGACCCCTATGAACACACGTCTTGACGATGCAAAAGCTTTTGTGCGATGGCTGGTAGGTTGGTTTGCCTTCGCCTTAGTATTCACACAATTTTTGTCCCTTACTCCTCTGAAAAAAGATGACAGTGATCCTGAGCCTGAAGGCTGGGGTCGGCGTAGTGGTATTCAAGTTCGTACAGACAGCTTAACTGGCTGCCAATACTTGGAGACTACCTCAGGAGGTATCACTCCCAGAGTTGACGGCAATGGCCGCCATGTTGGTTGCAACACCAACACCAACAACTCCCCTAAGTGACTGCAGGTGTAGGATGTTTATCGAAACACTTTCAGGCTTCGTCCTAGTATTTGCTGGTGCCTATATGGTCTGGTGTGAACTAACGAGACCTAAGTCGGTCCGAGACACTGGACCACGTCTATGGTCGTAATCCTTTTCTGCTTATTTCATAAGCGCAGGGTTGCTTATACTGTCGATAGTGTTTGCGCCCCTTTTTGCTTAAAAATTAAGCAAAATTAGCAGTCTTTTTGCACCGGAAAGCTTAGATATTGTTGTATTTAGCTATGGAAACGCTATTTTCTGCGTTTTTGTGTTACAATAAACTGTGGGCACAGCTATAGCCCAAGCATTGGGGTGGCCACAGCAGGAAACGGTATATACTGTTTACTTATACACTTTCAAAAGGAACTTTCATTATGGCAACCAAGTCTTTCATCTCCGCGCAAGACCTTGCGTGTACCTACTACAACCGGTTATTGGACGCGGGACTACCGGAAGTTTACGCAGCTATGGCGGCGAAAAACTTTGAAAAAGAGCGGAAGTCTCTCCGCCAAAGTTGGCCCTCGTTACCTAGAGGTAACGCCTCGAATCTTGTGGACTTTGGGTTTGAATGGTCGGCTTCTTCTGAAGGTTTCGAGTTTTGGGAGGCTATCTGGGAAGACAGCCGTGTCAGTCTTTAAGGAAGGGGCAGTCATAATAGCAACTACTGGAACACGAGTCTCGATTAAAAAAACTTTCAGGACTTCGTCGTTCCCGACACTGAGATTTAAGTCCAGCGTGGACTAGCTTGCCTTAACACAGGATAGTCTGCGGTGTACTTACACCACTTACATCATTTCATCGAACTTTAATGAGGAACTTTTTATCATGTCGAAATCTGTTGATCTCCAACGTGTATCTCGCTTCTTCTTTGCAACGGAACTTCCGTTCACTGTCACTTATGCTGGCACCGAAAACTGCCAAGTACATTTCCGCCTGACAGCCGCCCAAGAGCGCATCGTTCGCGCGCACTTCAAGATCCCCTCTCACCTCCCTATTCAATTCGCCACCTGCGAAATCGCTAGCCAAGGCTACGGCAGGTATTTGGCGTTCTCCCTCAGCGGCCGCCCTGACGAGTCCCTCAAAGCGATCTTGAATATCAAGGCCGCCCTGTGGTATGCAGAAAACGCTGACTACGTTGATCGCCAGCGCAAGGCCCAACGCGCAGAACGGGTTGCGATCCAGATCGTGTCTAAGGTACGCCCGCGTCGCCGAGTTGTTGTCAAACAAGTTGTTGGATACGACGGTCGTATCCACAATGTGGTATGCGACAGGGCCTTGCAAGCCCTCACTACGCCTGAACCGTATGCCTTGCACAGGTATCGTGACGAAAAAATCCGTCGAGAGTTCTATAACACCGATTTGGCGTTTGCAGTCACAGACCTCCGTAACCACTTTGGTAAGTAACTTAATACTATTATGACTAACTCAAAACTTAATGCCAGCCAAGTCCAAACTTGGACTATCCGTGCCTGTTTGGCCTTTGCTGCTATATGCCTATTTGGTGTGTCCTTTCTAGGGTTTGGGTTCTTCTGTATGTTTTGGGTTTACGCATACGAAGCCTCTTCCCCGATCGCACTGTCCATAATTCTCGTTGGCAGTTTGGCGTTCCTAGTTAAATCACTACACATACTTTGGTTAGCAGTTACTTATTCTCCTATAGCCAGCACTAGGCATGTTAGGCAAAAATATGAGGTGTCTTCTAACAAAGAAGTCTGTACTGATCCTGAGCAGAAATTTATCTACGATTTGGATGCTGCACCTAAAGGCCAGAAGCTTCAGCTTTTGACTTCTGGGGGTATTGCCATTTACGGCAACATGCCTCCAGTTGTGGGTGGAAAATCCTACGGAATCTGGGCTTGGCACCCATTGCCAGTGCGTGATCGTCTTGAGGAGAAGAAACGTGGTCTCAAATAGGGATGTCAGCGATGCTATCTTGCGTGACCTGAAACGAACAAAACACACTTGGGCAGAGACTCAAAAGGCCGAACTCGTTGTTCAGAAAGAAGAACTTATTGAGTGCAACTATTTCAAGCTGAATACCTTTTTGAAGGACCTTGAAATTCGGGGTCTCCACAAAATCCTCGTTGATGAAAGGTTCCTTATCTATAGCAAAGATCTTATTGTCCCGACCGAGGGGAATCATCCTGTGATATGCGTCATCCAATGTTGCGTGTTTCTGTCTCCTGTCGAGAAACGCGCACTGTGGCGTGTCTACTCTAGGCGCCCTTCCCAAAGACCTAGGTAAAGAGTAACGGTTCACACCCCCATTTTTTATTAATCATTCGGAGATTATTATGCACGTATACGTCCCTGGAACCTTCGTAAAAGTTCCTAGCCAACTCCTCAAGTACAAGGAGACCTTTCGTAAGATAGGGAACAACTTGTTTACCCGTGATACCAGCAAGATGTTTGCGGTACAGGGTATGACTTTGAGAGAGTTGACAAAAAAGTTTGGAGACACCGCAACACTATCCAAGGTAGCATCAGACGCGAGTCTGAAGCAGCTTGGTCTATCCAAAATGGCGTTAGAGGGATGGCGCCGCGCTACTGACAAAGAAGCAATTCTCTACAAGAAAGCTGTCGAAGACTTCGATTCTTTCGTGCAGCAAGAGCACCTCAAACTTGCAAGGGAGAAACTACGCCAATCGAAGTCTTTCCTAAAAGAAAGTGAGAAAAGCGTCGTGCGAGCAAACAAGCGAATTTCGCATTGGCTGAAAATTCAAGACGAACTGACGAAGACTGATTCCTACGATAAGAGGAAAGTAGCCAAGCTACTGGCAAGTCGACAATCTCAACTGGTCAGACCACTATGAAGCAAGTTACCCAACCACAAGCAATTGCGATCTTCCAATCAGACCTCTGGAAAAAGTGGACGCCGCAACAACGAGCGGCCTTTCAATTTGAGCAGAGTCTCCTCTGTATGCCCTTTGACGTCTTTCACTCTGCAGTAAGAGAAACTCTTAGGCGCCCTGTAGTTGTTCGTGACTTTGCTGTTAACTATGAAGGCATGAAGGCTGAAATTGAGGCACGGGGCATTGATATGCCCTACATTGATTTCTTGGAATAACACTCAATAACACACTTAAGGAGTAATCATGATCACGTTCACTAACCAAACTACTGGTCAATCTACACTCTCAAATCACCTTCTGCGGACGGTTTCTGATAAGATTGAGTTGGAATATCACCAAGGCACACTACAGCTCACTATTGATGACAATATTTGGTTTTCAAGGCCCTTGCGTGCTGGAGATAACTGGACGCTAAGTTACACTAATTCTTGTCCAAGCCTGGACAGAGGGAAGGCGTTGTTTGAACTGTTGGAATCCTTCATGGAGGAATTTTTGCTACACGCCAATTACATTTGGCCCAGTAGCGTGATGATCGGTAACGGCGGCACAGGCATTTTCCGTGACTATATTGCAATGCGGTTTAATTGGCTTGATCGTGATCTTGCAATATATCCAAATTTCTCTTGGAGAGAGCTACTCCGATACCTTTCCCGGAAGAAGATTTATGCAGAATTACAAGATGTTCTTACCTTGGAGGCGGCAAGGACTGAAAGAGAAAATTCATCCGATATTTCAATCGAAATTCCCTTCCGTCGTGGGACAAGGTCCTATGACATTCTGGAAGCTTACAAGGCTACGCCCGAATTCAAGGCAGACCTGGCGATTTGCGAATACATGGGTGCGGTAGGCGCAACCGTGGAAATAATGACGAGGCCTATTCCCGATCTGTGTTCAGAGTCAGGGAGACTGCCTGTCCTTAATAAAGACGTCCTTCACGACAATTGGGATTAAGTTCATACAAGCTGTTAAGGAGAATTAAATGGCTACCAGAAATAAGGAAATTCCCCTTTCACATCGGACTTTTTAGGAGTACATCATGTCAGTGATCTTGAATATCAAAACCTTTTGGCAAAGCTTGTTCTCAGTCCTGTTTCCCCAAGTGGGTTGGCAGTACCGGTACAAATACGACAATGCTCGTGGTAAGTGGGTTATCGAGTTGTGGGAATTCCACGAGTGGAAGGCCCTAGTTGTTGTAGAAGATAACCGGCTGAAGGTAAAGGAGTTCGTCTCTATGGACGCGGCTGAAAACTACGTTGAGACTTCGGGCATAGGTAAAGTCTACAAGTACAAGAGCTTTATGCACTAATTTCAGTGTAACTACCGTTCCCTGACCTTGCACGTAGTACAACTCTTACTTATGACACACCACTTTGAGGTGGAACTACCTATGAGCACTAATCCTAACGCCCCTAAAGGCAATTCTCTTTTTTCTGACGATGAAAAATTCCAGAAGCTTAAAGACTCTTTGTTCACCCTTAGCGAGCAGAACTTGAAGCTTCAATCTCAGATTAGCCGAGAGCAACAAGACGAGGCGTGTGCGTCCAATCTAAAGGACGCAAAAGACAAGCTGAAAGTTATGTTCCCTAACATTGGGAAAGAATACGTTCTCTACGTGGAGAACTCTCGCTCTGTTCCTCCTGCGGAATTTGCAGCCCTCCTAATACTTGGACTTGGAATTAGCCCAAGTGTTATTCGGCAGATCCTTAACTTGATGGACAAACCAGAGAACTGGCACAAGAGGATACCTTTGGTTATCAGTTCAAATAAAACCTCTACTTACAATCGCCTAAACGATGTTTTGTTCCTTTCCAGGGACACTCCTTTGCGATTTGGAATTTACTTGCAACCAACAAAAAGCTTTAGGTGATACCTTATGACTACACTTGCACTTACACAGGTACCCCACCAAAATCCAACTGTGTTGACGTTTCTAAATAGCTTACGTCCTGCTATTCCCTTTAGCACCGAAAAGCCGTGTTTGCCCGCCAGCAACGGGGAGATAACTCGTTGGTGCAAAAATAAAGCGGTATTGATTAACGGAGAGACTGTAGATTCAAAGGAGGTTATAGACTTTCCTGTGTTCTCCCTCGTCTTCTTTCCCAAATCTGGCCGTCGTACTAATCTTATCTAGAAAAACTTTACAAAGGTCTTTAACATGAATACCTCTAACACTACGTCCAGCAAGCCTGGAGTTGTCGCAAAACGCCCTAACTTATCTAATGAACGTCTGCAAGAAATGCAGATCAGAGCATCCAAGATTTGGCGTGGGGAAATGCAACCTAAAGGGCAATGTGCGGCCGATGTTCTATACTTGGTTGCAGAAATTCGTTCTCTTCGAGAAGTGCTTTCTAAATTGCAGAATCTCCAGTCACATGCCGAAGTCAGTGCATCCCCTGATGCGGTACCTGACCTTGAGGTTACTAACTGGGACTCAATCTTTAAGATGTTTAAGGATCTAGACCAAGGATCTTATCGAGATGAGAGACCTTCTTTTCAACAAACTCCAAAAAGTACACAGGCGTCTACCTCAACACCCTCAACACCTGCAAAAGGTGCTCACGTTACTGGCGTATCCTACAAGGATAGATTTCGAGCATTCCAAACTAAGGTAGAAAGGCTACTGCGCAGGGGCAAACAAATTATCTAACTGTAAATAGGTGCATAGGAGACTTTGATAGAGGAGCCTCTCATTAATTTGATAGGTTCTTGAGTTCATTCTTAAACTAGAAAGTGCAGCACCTATACCATGACACTGAAATTTGTTAAAGAGGGCAAATTCGTTTATGCTCAAATCAACGGCGTACTTGCTTCTAAACCGTGTAGGAACGAGGATGAAGCTAGACTTTACGCTGATAAAGTTAACAAAGGACTTGTTAGATTCGAACCTTTAGCTACAACCGCTGTTCGCAGCATTAACCTTAATCAAACTCGTTATTAAACGGTACTTTTCATGAAACCTAGAGTAGATCTCACTAAAACAAACCGATTCATGGTATGGGAGGCTGGCGGCCTAGATACCCGCAAGCAACCCCCACTAAGTAATAGCCTCATCTGTGCAGATGCAAACGGCGAGAAGCTCAAGATCGCCTTCGATACCAATCCAAGAGAAAACATCACCCAGTGTGCTTTCTTTGCAGAGATTGGGCATATCTTGGCTGCCTGCTATATCAACCAAGTTCAGGACCCTGACACAGGTAGCAATAGCAAAAGCGAAGTAACTCTGGAACTAGCTCGTATCCAGCAACTTACCACCACCTTAGTCCAAGGTGAAGCTCGCGCATCGTGTGTTCTACAGACTCTATGGGTGCATCGAGAAGTGGTACCTAATGACCAAATACAAAGTTTGGTAAATCGGTACGACTTGACTAAAGACGGCCACCGAGAAGAGTTCAAAACCCTTTTAGGCGTTGCTCTGGAAAAGGCAGTAACTCCACTTAACGAACAACGCTTCTTCTGGGCAATTCCACGGAATCCAAGTCTCAAGTTTAACGATTGACGTCCAATTTACTAAATACGTCTGAATATGCACACTAATAAATTCAATATCGAGTGTAGACTTAGCGCAGACCAGATCGTTCATATCGTTCTATACGAAATAACGGCACCAGTGCACCACAATTCCAATGCAGTTCAAGTGTCCTTGGACAACATAACAAAACCAATACACCTGAAAAACATCGTAAAAGCCCACCTATACGAATTCGGCATTTCCAAACTTAGGCAGGCACTACCGGATAAGGTGATCCTGCGTCGGCAAGAGGTTATTAGCGCTCTTAGGGGACTGATCTAAAGAAAGCATATACACCAGTTAACCTAGACTTAAACTTAGGAGGCAATTTTCTGATGCGATAGCTCCCTTATCTTCCACCAAAGAAAGCAAACTGTAAATATCAGGTGAGAAGCAAACAAATGGTTTCTCGTTGCAACAAGAGTTTTTCATTAACAACACTCCTATATAGGAAAAGGAAGTACCATGCCGAAAGTTAGCAAGAAGAGCAAAAAAGAAGAAAACCTGAAGAAAAAGAAGAAGGCTGCGGCCAAGCCTGAGAAGGAAACGAAAAAGGGCAAGAAGGTGAAGGCTGAAAAGGAAACGAAGAAGGGCAAGAAGGCTAAGGCTGAAAAGGCTGAAAAGAAGGGCAAGGCGAAAGCTGGTAAGAAGGCTAAGCCTGAGAAGGTCTCCAAGAAGGCAAAATCAACTAAATCCGCAAAGGCAGAAAAAGTGAGCAAGAAGGCAAAAGTAACTAAGGCAGATAAGGCAGCTAAGGGCAAGGCAGCTAAGGGTGCTAAGAACGCAGTAGCAACCGAGTCGTTGACTATTGTGGGTAATATCTTGACGGTGGTTACCGAGGATGGCAAGCAAACCTTCAACATTGAAGGCAGCAAGGTTGCATTTGACTTCGTACCGGCCAAGGCAGGTAAGCCCAGCAAGGCCAAAGACGACGAGTCTGATGACGAAGATGACGAAGACTTGAGCGACCTGGACGACGAAGAAGACGGTGACGACGAAGAAGACGGTGACGACGACGAAGACGGTGACGACGAGTCGGATGACGACGAAGAAGATTCCGACGACGAAGAAGATTCCGACGACGAGTCGGATGACGACGAAGAAGATTCCGACGACGAAGACGGTGACGACGAAGAGTCGGATGACGACGAAGAAGATTCCGACGACGAAGACGGTGACGACGAAGAGTCGGATGACGACGAAGAAGACGAAAAGCCTTCTAAGAAGTCTAAGGGCAAAGACAAGAAGTCCAAAGGTAAGAGCAAGAAGTCTGATGACGGCGATGATGACTGGGACTTGTCCTAATTCAGCATCAGCTTAGGTTGTAAGTAAGCAAAAGGCCGGCACTAACTCTGTCGGCCTTCTTTGTTTTTGCTTTATACCAAAGAACTTAGACTAGGACTTAGACATTTAGGAAAACTAATATGGCAATTACTACTGCTAAGGCACCGTTGCAGGTTACTGCAAGTGGTGGAATCACAGTTAGCTTGGCTAAGAAGCCAGCTACGCACACTGTTGCACCAGGGACTATCAAGTCATCTGTTGCTCGATCCCCTGATACAGATCCCGATCCAGACACTGAGACTAAAAAGACGACTATGTCTACACCTGTACCCAATACACCCCACTCAGTACCCCAAACTGAGGTGGACGAAGACGAAGACTTATCTTCACTCGAAGACGAAACTGAGGACGCAGAATCTTCAACCGAAGATAGTAACATCCATAACCCAGAAGCCTCGCTTAAGGAAGACGAAGATTCGTTGGATGTGGATGAGATTAACAACGGCGTGTTGGAGATTTATCACGCAAAGTGTTTGTCGTGCCAGCGCCTAGTGCCCCATGCAGACAAGAAGTACACGAATTGCTCCTTTACTAAGGGAAACACTAGGTGCCCTGCAAGTAGTGTGCAGGTGCTTATTGGAATTCCGTTGGACAAGATTGTTACTGCGTTCTTTGTCGCAGAACAAACTGGAGACAACGCACGTTTGGGCAAGCTTTACGCCCAGTTGGCTAATAAGCCAGCTTGGCAACAACAACGCATTACCCAAGCACTTAACGAGCGCAGAGCTGCCCAACAAACCCAAACAAAGGGAAGCGGTGGCGGGAACAAGACACACAAGTGAGAGTCGCAGACTGTCTGCCTTACTTAGTGCAAGATAGCCTGTAGGTCAAGCCTACAGGCTGGTCTTGTTTAGCAGGTATTGTTTTGTCTTCACTGCGAGTTTTGCTATGAAACGTTCTCACTCCCAACCAACTGACCTACGTCAAACTAAGAGATCGTCTACACCTACAGGGAAACAGACGCTGTCATTAGTTCGTAGGACTTACCCTTTACCACAAGTCTTTTATCCGCGCACAGACACTGATTATAGCCTGTTGTCTGCACTTAGAATTCCTATCACACAAGTATCTGTTGACTACTACCCTTTGCTCTTGCACCGGTGCAAGCAGGAAAAAGTAGTTATCAACACGGTGTTGTTTTCTGATCTTGAAACCTCTGCACTAACTAAATTCCAATCTCATTGGAAACACGAAATTGCTATTGACGACACTAGTATTACTTTGTCTTGGCCAAAGACAGTCAAACTAGACGTCTCTAAATACACAGACAAACTCATTGCTTGGTATGCAAAACACAGCATCAAAACAGAAGTTGTGTCTAAGAGGACCGCGCGCGCCTACAAAGTTTTTATTCGGAAAGTTCTGGATTAACTGCAAGGAGATCCTAAATGGAAACCTCTACCCCTATTTCCTTGGCTAACAAGGAGACTGCTATCAAGCTTATCCCCGCACTTGACACTAGCCTTATCGACTACGTCAGGAAAAAAATTGAAGAGAAGCTTCGTAAACACGTTAAACCTGTAGGCACCTACAAAGGTGCCAATGTTTATAAGTTTGGCGACAGCGAGAACGGTTATGTCATCTTAGTTGAAGACTCTGAGGTTATTTACTTCGTCAAATACAAACGTATTAGTTTCAACGGCACTAGACATGCTCGCCAAGTTTTGGTCTGGAGAAACAACACGGCATTTCCAGCTATTGGGTTTGCTGATTTTGTGTTTTTTCAACGCTTGTTGCCTACGTTTAAGTCGCTTGTGAGCGATCAACTTCAAACAGAAGGGGGCAAGAAATTCTGGCAGTTTGCTGTAAATAAGGCCATAGATCAAGGTCTCTATGTATACCTATATGACAGGTCAATAAGACCTAATACTTTGATTTTGTTGCCCACTTTTAATGACGCAAAGGTACACACCAAAACCCTTTGGGGGCAGACTGAACGGGACAAGTACAGGCTATTGATTATCTCCCTTATCCCCTTGAAACTACGAGATTCCAAATGACAAGAAAATACAACGAGAGTGACATAACTGGGTTTACCCGAGACTTGGAAAAGATCCAAGCTAAGCCAACGCTATTTATTGGTCCATTAGACGACGCGGGTGTGTTTACTATCCTTAGGGAGTGTCTAGATAATGCTGTAGACGAGGCTAGAGCAGGCCGCAACGATTTTATCTATGTTGACATTGGGTCCTTAACTGGGCCTTTTACCGTTGTAGATCGCGGGGTAGGTATACCTGTCAAGATACACGAGAAAATGAAGATCAGTACGCTGACCCACGTATTGACCAACCTACAATCCAGCGGTAAAATGAAAGTTGGTGGGGCTTACGTAAGTGCGGTGGGCACTCATGGAGTAGGTGTAAAGGCAACTAATGCTCTTTCGTCAGAATTTGAAGTATGGACGTATCGAAAAGACGCAGGCGGTTGGCACAACACTAAGTTTGCATTTGGTAAAGAAAAGTCTCCAGTAAAGAAATCAAAGGCACCTAAAGTGCCTGGGTTGAAGATTGAACACGGTACGTGTGTGAGGTTCACTCCCGACACTAATGTGTTCAAAAAACACAAACTGAATATTGCGGCCTTGATTCAGTGGGCACAAATGACTGCGTACATGAACGCAGGCTTAAAGATCAAAGTTGCCTACAAAGGGAAAGTAAAAGAGTTTTACTCTAAGGATGGTATCAAATCGTACTTAACGTCCCGGATAGAGACGTTAAAGGCAAACCCTTTCAGTAAAAAACAAATCAGCCATAGTTCCAATACATTGGAAATGGCGTTGGCGTTTACAGACTTAGAAGGGGCTAACGTAGAGTATTTTACCAACACTGTACGCAATGTAGAAGAAGGTGTACACGCAGATGACGTGTACAAGGCGCTATTTGACAGCCTAAAACCTTTCGTGGGAAAGAATAAATTCACACCAAGTGACATTCGAGACGGCTTACTTGGTATCGTTAACTATAAGATTGATGCTCCACAGTTTGACTCGCAAACGAAGGAAAAATTAGTAGACGCTAGAGTGAAGGGTGTCTGTTACACAGAAGCAATGTCTGTGTTCAAAGCTTTCTGGGACGCTAATAAATCTTTGGCCAAAGATCTTTGCGCTAGGGCCGCCTTGTTGCGGTCCAAGACCGCAGACTTCCTTAAGGACAAAAAGCTTGTCAAGAATGTCAACGCTGCCAAGAAGAACTTGGCAACTAAGTTAGCCCCAATTCAAGGCAAAGCCCCAGTTAACGAACGAGAGCTGTTCTTAGTCGAGGGGGACTCTGCTGGTGGGGGTTGCATTAGGGCCAGAAACAAATACACACAAGCTATCTACCCTTTAAGGGGGAAACCCCTCAATGTGATGGAGGCTCAGAAAGACAAGATCAACAACAACGCAGAAGTAGTTGGGCTACTAGCCGCCCTTGGGATTGACTTGGGAGGCAAGCGACCTAACTTGGAGGTTCCTTATGGTAAGATTATCAACATGGCCGACCCTGACGTTGACGGCGACCACATCAACGTCCTGTTGTTAGGTGTTCTTTGGAAGTACATGCCTTCATTGTTCAAGACAGGGAAGGTCTACGTAGTCAAAGCGCCTCTCTACAAATCTAGGCACAAAGGTCAACTGTATTTTGGGATGACCAAGGACGAGGTCTACAAACAAGCTGGCACCAACAAGTGTGAGGTAACTTACATTAAGGGGTGGGGAGAACTTAGCGAGAGTGACTTAGGTATTGCTTTGGATCCTAAGTTGCGGAAGCTCTACAAGGTGATGCCTCCAGACAAAGCTGGGGCGAACAAGTTCCAGCTTCTTCTGGGGAAGAGTCCTGCGTTCCGAAAAGAACTATTCGGAGTAACATGATGGACATGAACGAACAGATTAAGGCGCTTGCAGACCAGGCGGGTCTCTCATTTTATGAAGGTATTCTTGCAGACGATACTGTACCTACACAACAATGGTCAGGACCAGTTACTGACCTTAACAAGTTCGCAGAACTTGTGTGGAGGAGGCTATGCAGCTTAACATAGGCGCAGATCCGGATTCCCCTGCGTCATCTATCTTGGAAGAACGTGCGCGTAAAGTCTTTTCCCACTTTGGGATTAAGGTGAAAGGTGAATGATGGTACTAAGCGAACAACAAAGAAACCACCTTAGAGAACTTTGGTCTCAAGCTAATGAAGATACTCGCCACCTAAATGTGGTCACGGGGCCTGAACGTCAAGTTATTCTCTTCGCAGAGTTGATTATCTTGGAGTGTGCCAAAATTCCACAGCGTAATATTTCACCAGGAATAGACGAACATATTCATAAGGTGCAGGCGAAGAAAATATCTACTGCGATACTGAAGCACTTTGGAGTGACATAATGCATACTAATCACAGAAGAAACTTTGTAAGATCAAAATCTAAAGACAGTGTTTCCAGCGAAAAACACATTGAAGTATCTATTGATAAGTTTGCTATCCGAAAGTACAAGAACTACGGGGTAGCTGTCTTAGAGGATCGAGCGATTCCAGATTACCGTGATGGGATGAACCCCGTTAACCGACGGGTACTGTGGTCTGCCTACGAGCTTGGGGTACGGAGTACTGGAAAGTTTGTTAAATCGGCACGTATCGTCGGTGACACGCTGGGCCGTTTCCATCCGCACGGCGACTCTAGTTGCTATGGTGCGATGGTAGGTATGACCAACGTAGGGACTGCGGTCAACAATATTCGGTGCGGACTGTTTGAAGGGGAAGGCAATTGGGGCTCCTTCTCTAACCGTAGTTCTGCAGCTATGCGATACACAGAAGCACGGTTAAGCAAATTTGCAGATGAGGTACTGTTCAATAAGTTCTATTTGCCTGTTGTGGAAACTGGTCCCAACTTCGATAGCAGCGGTAAAGAACCTGTGCTATTGCCAGCACTACTGCCCTTAGTGTTCTTGAACGGGCGTTTTGGTATTGCACCCGGGGCCCAGACCAATATTCCTAGCTTTGAATACAGGAGCGTTCTAAAAACCCTTAAGGCAATCTACGACGGCCAGGAAATTACCCCTAAGTTTTTGTACCAAAACCTCAAGGTGTGTACCTTGTTTGGCGGTTCCGAACGCCCCGACACTACTACGAAGGAAGAGCGTTTAGAACGCCTAAGTTTGTTCAAGACAACCTCAGGTAGAGTTACGTGTTGGGGTAACCCTGTGTTTGACGAGAAGGCTAAGACAATTGTCGCTAACCGATTCGGCAACGCTAAAGTGAACGTAGAAAAGCTAATAGCTACGCTAAGTGGTTTCGAGGGCGTTCAAAGCGTATTAGATGATTCGTCTAAAGGTGAGAAGTACGGGACGATAAAGATCATCCTACGTCGAAACTTGACGACAGTAGCTTATGCCAAACTGTTGAAAAAAGTGGATGTTGAACTGAGTTCCAGAGAGAACTACATTCTCAATTTCACTGAACGGTATTTGGACAACGAAGGTCAGGCCCAAGCTAGAATGAAGCCCCAGTCCGTAACCGAAGCCCTTACAAACTGGGTACAGTGGCGCATTGAACTTGAGCGTAAAGCCTGCGCCTATTGGATTGGGGAGACAGTCAAACAGATTCGTAAGCTTGAACTATTGCTTTTAGCAGTAGACAACAGAAAGTTGATTATTGAGTCCTTGGACAAGGATTTAGATCAAGATGCTTTGGAAGATTGGTTGGCCAAGAAGCTCAAGATCACAAAGCAAGAAGCTGCGTTCATTTACGACCTGAAGGTACGCCAGCTCCGTAAATTGGAGCGCAAAGGACTTGAAGCACAAATGAAGGAAGTGCTGGCCAGGAAAAAGACACTGGAACGCCGTAAGGCCAAGCCGGAGCCGTTTCTTGCAGAACAGCTTAAAGACTTTGTTCACCTACTTCCTTCGGAAAACAAAAAATGACATCATTCGACGTAAACTATCACCAAGGTCTTGGTACTCTCTTAGGACAAGCTATTGGGATGCAGGACTTTGTACGCTTGGTCCACATTTGTCACTACGTAATCCAAACAGAGCACTTAGGTGGGTCTGTAGTGGAACTTGGTTGCAACCAAGGCCGGACTGCCAAGTTGATCAGTGCGCTGACACAACGAGACGTCCACATCTACGACAGCTTTGAGGGGCTTCCTAAGGAAGAGGGGTACAACGGAGGGGAAATGGGTGCGAGTGTGGCAGGCATCGAAGCACTGTTTAAGGAGCACCCTATAGGAGTTACACCAACTATCCACAAAGGTTGGTTCAACGAGCTTACTCATGCAGATGTCCCAGACACCATCTCATTCGCTCACCTTGATGGGGATATGTATTCGTCTACTTTGGACTCCTTAGAACTAGTCTACCCTAAGATGGTATCAGGAGGAGTTATTTTGGTGGATGACTACCTCAACACAAATTGGACAGGCGTTGAGAAAGCATTAGTAGAATTCTTTGCCGATAAAGTAGAGGTAGTGGCCAACCTTAAGGGGTTGCACCATAACCCCAGCTTGAAGGCTCTGATCGTCAAAGTATAGGTGTTTAAGGAGATTCAAATGGATCACTTTGGAATAGGGAACGCAGTTCGTGCAAGTGCTTTAAGTTACTTCCAAGGGGCAAGTAGGTCAGGACGAACCACGTCTTTAATTGAGTCTGTTAAAGATGGGGACCGGATCTTATTCAAGAATCAGCGCGAAGCAAACCGAGTTTCGTCTTTACTTAGGGATCGCAACCCTAGCCTACAAGTCCAGTGTATTGTTCTAGACCCCAAAGAAAGCTCTCGTATCTTTGAACTTGGGTCTCTTCCTGGAGAAGGTAGAACACTTTTCGACCACGGTTGGGTAGAGCAATACTACCTGGACGCAATAAACAATGCTATCAAAAGCATTGACTCTCTCCAGAGAGAAACCTCAAGGTACGGAGAAGCTCACAGGGAAACTAAAAGAAAAATTGAGGCATTCAGGCCTTGGTTTTTGTAAAAACACTACGTCTACGTCTACGTCTACGTACTTCGGTATAAAGGAATACATACTATCATGGCAGAACTTATTCAATACCCCGCTACTTTGGCTGCTCTAGACGCTACTGGGGTGTTAGGCGACAACCAAGTATTGGCATTCAACTCTCACATGGAGCAGGTGCAGAAGCAAGCTGCACTAGGCAAACGCAGTTACGAGACAACTCAGTTGTCGTTCAAAAACTACAACTTGGATACTCTGTTCATTGCACAAGGGTATGCAGTAGTGTCTTCAAATGTAGCTCCGAATAACTTTAAGGCAGTTATTACTTGGTAGCCAATATGTCTAATGCTACTCCTACTCTTAATCGAGACAAAATCGAGACAGTTATTTTTCTTGATATTGAAGGCGTTGTGGTAACTCACGAAACCATTATAGTCAACACAGACTTGTCTAACGGAAAGCTCTACAAAGGGAATAGCCCTTTTATGCATCGTTACGTAGACAAGATCGCAATAGGCCTTGTGTACAAATTGGCAGTTGATTTCAAAGCTAAGATCGTATTGACGTCTACACTACGACATTTGCCTTACACTCATGGTTGTCTATGGGCGTGCGCACCAACTTGGTGTAAAGACGGTGCTCCTAATCTCCTTATTACCGAAACTACTCTCCGTCTAAGCAAACGAGAAGAAGAAATAGCAGAGTTTGTGGCACGCCACCAAGTAGAACGTTATGTAGTGTTAGACGATAAGTATTTGGTTTGCCCTAACTTTGTATCGGTAGATCCTACTACCGGCTTTGGCTACAGGGAATACCAAGAGGCTAAGCGGTTCCTAGCCAAAGAGGAATCCCAAGTGAGTCTCGAAGCGATCTATCTTTGAAGACAACTCTATGTTGCTATTGTAGACATAGCAGTGTAAATATACTAGAGGATATACGCCAAAACAGACAAGTTATTTTCATACCCCCTTACCACAAACTAACTAAGGTTAAACACTGATGTACGTCACTAAAAGAAGCGGAGAGCGAGAAGCTCTGGACATGACTAAGAGCAACCTCGTACTTGAATGGGCTACGCATGGTATCACTGGAGTAAGCGCCAGTGATTTGGCCATGAAGGCGGCCCCTAAGCTGTACGATGGAGTCAAGACAACCGACATTCATTTGAGCTATATTCAGGCAGCCGAGGACCTAATACCAGAAAGTCACAACTATGCTGAGGTGCAGTCTCGTCTTTTGATTGTGGACCTGCTAAAGAAAGTTTACGGTGATTGGGACATCATTAAGCCATTGTCTCAAGTGGTACAAGAAAATATTGAAGCGGGATTTTACGACCCCCAGTTGTATTCCAAGTACACTACACAAGAGTGGGCAAAGTTCGATACTATGATAGACCATAAGCGAGACTACTTGCTTATGGGTGCGGGGTTGAAGCAATTCATTGATAAGTATCTGACTCAAGATCGGTCCACTAAGACCGTAGTAGAAACGCCTCAGGTTGCTTATGCGTTGGCAGCAATCGCGGGGCTTGCGAATTACCAAGTAGAGAATCCCAGGCTACGTATTGCTCAGATCAAGAAAACCTACGACGCATTCTCCAAAGGGAAGATTAGTCTTCCTACCCCTATTTTGGCAGGCGTTCGTCAACGTACCAAACAATTTGCGTCCTGAGTGCTGATCGATGTTGGGGACAAGTTGAACAGCATTAACGATGCGTGTTCTGCCGCAAACCAGTATGCAGCTAAACGGGCAGGCTTAGGTATCAATGTAGGTCGCATTCGTCCTGTAGGATCTAAGGTAGGGACTGGCGAGATTGTGCATACGGGTATTGTACCGTTCATCCGTCAGATCGAAAGTAGTATTAAGAGCTGTAGCCAAGGTGGAATTCGTGATGCTTCGGCAACTCTGTTTATCCCGTGTTGGCATTTTGAGATCGAGAGCGTATTGGTCCTTAAGAGCCCAAAGCTAACGCATGAGCAGACAGTGCGGCGCCTTGACTATTGCGCTCAGTGGGATTCCTACCTAAAGCGCAGGGCTTTGCGTAGCCAAGACATGACGTTGTTTAGTCCTCATGAAGTACCTGATCTGTATGAAGCCTTCTTCGGCAAGGACAGGGAAAAGTTTGAGTCTCTCTATGAGAAATACGAGAAGGACACTAGTCTCAAGTTCCGTAAGGTGGTTAACGCCCGTACCCTTTTCAATGATGTGTTCTTGACACAGGCTAACGAGACGGGTCGTATCTACGACATGAACGTAGACCATACCAACACGCATACTCCATTCAAAGAACCTATTTATCAGTCCAATCTTTGTTTGGAAGTGACGCTACCTACCCAACCAATTGAGAACAAGTTTGGGGACTTGGACCCCCAGACGATGAGGTCCACAGTAGAGTACACTGGGCTAGTACAACTGTGTATCTTAGGCGCAATCAACACGGGTAACGTAGACTTAGACAACCAAAAGGACATGGAAGACCGGATGGACGTTCTGGTTACCTACCTTAATGAGCTGATTGACTACCAAGACTATATGCTTCCGCAGTCTCGTAGGGCTACTAAGGAATACCGACCACTTGGTATTGGTGTCGTTAACTTTGCTTATGCGTTGGCAAAGCGTGGACTTAGATACTCTGATCAAGGGGCTTTGGACTTTACGCACCGTCTAGCAGAGCAAATGTATTACTACGGGCTGAAGGCAAGTAACAAGTATGCCCAATACAAGGGTAAACCGTTGCCCGCTTACGATAAACTGATCTACAGTGACGGCAGAACTTTGCTGGATACCTATTGCAAGCGAGTAGATGAATTAACGACTGAGAAGCTTCACTGTGATTGGGATACGCTTAACGCAGATATCGCCAAGTTTGGAGTCTACAACTCCACTATTGGTGCGCTTATGCCGTCCGAAAGTAGCAGCACGGTCTTAAATGCTACGTCTGGGTTTGATCCTATACGAAGTCTCATTACAACCAAAGGGAATAAGCGCGTTACGTTCAAGCAGGTGGCACCAGAAGCTCACAAACTCAAGAACCAATACGACTACCTTTGGCACATGACGCCCCTTAAGTTGGAAGGGTATATCAAGGTAGCAGCGGTCTTCCAAAAGTTTATCTGCCAAGCGATCTCCACGAATTTTTCCTACAACCCTAATCACTTCCCTGACGGGAAAGTTGATATTACGGCCTTAATGAACCATACGTTCTTGGCCTCCAAATACGGTCTGAAAACTCGCTATTATGTAAATACATATGGAGAAGAAGAAGACTTGGTAGAAAAGCTAACGAAGGAAGCAGACGCTCAAGAAACCTTAGACGAATCTACTGGAAACTCCTCTGACAGTGACTTTGAAGATGAAGGCGGATGCGCAGGTGGGG
>ENA-UOWG01001603-UOWG01001603.1-activated-sludge-metagenome-genome-assembly--contig:-NODE-1603-length-21818-cov-31.934476_pt1 | contig 21818 bp, 14 predicted proteins | sample MGYA00238147_ERZ761563 | MGnify/ENA primary metagenome ERZ761563 (study PRJEB28884, sample SAMN05720216) | anaerobic digester metagenome | isolation source: active sludge of municipal... | reverse complement strand
GAGCACCTGCTTTGCAAGCAGGGGGTCATCGGTTCGATCCCGTTCACCTCCACCAAGACCTCCAGGGTGTGTGATGCGCGGTGCGCGTCAAGTGTCATAGGCGAGCCTCGGCGGCGTGCTGCGCAAGCGGTGCGTGGCGGGCCGGAGTTGGCCTCTGACAGCTTGGTGCTGTTGGCTGTTCTTTAACAATTGGGAAGAAGCGAAGCGTTGCCATCGGCAAACCCGTGATGAGCGGGGGCGGCGATGGCTAACGGGTTGTGATTGCATTCGAGTTCTTGAGCGCAAACGAGAGAACGGCAACGCGGTCGCGCGACGATGACGTTGCTGCCGTCAGGCGGCAGGGTTATAGGATCAAGCGACTAAGTGCATGTGGTGGATGCCTTGGCGATCACAGGCGATGAAGGACGTGGCAGCCTGCGAAAAGCTGCGGGGAGCTGGCAAACAAGCATTGATCCGCAGATGTCCGAATGGGGAAACCCACCCGCAAGGGTAGCCCTGGCTGAATACATAGGCCAGGAGCGGCGAACCGGGAGAACTGAAACATCTAAGTACCCCGAGGAATAGAAATCAACCGAGATTCCGAAAGTAGTGGCGAGCGAAATCGGACCAGCCGGTACGTTTTAGCAGTGTTCTTAGTGGAGCGGTCTGGAAAGGCCGGCCATAGTGGGTGATAGCCCCGTACACGAAAAGAACGTTGTGGAACTGAGCGTACGAAAAGTAGGGCGGGACACGTGAAATCCTGTCTGAAGATGGGGGGACCATCCTCCAAGGCTAAATACTCGTGATCGACCGATAGTGAACCAGTACCGTGAGGGAAAGGCGAAAAGAACCCCGGGAGGGGAGTGAAATAGATCCTGAAACCGCATGCATACAAACAGTAGGAGCCTCGTAAGGGGTGACTGCGTACCTTTTGCATAATGGGTCAGCGACTTACATTCTGTGGCGAGCTTAACCGAGTAGGGAAGGCGTAGCGAAAGCGAGTCCGAATAGGGCGTCCAGTCGCAGGGTGTAGACCCGAAACCAGATGAGCTATCCATGGCCAGGTTGAAGGTGTGGTAACACACACTGGAGGACCGAACCGACTACTGTTGCAAAAGTAGCGGATGAGCTGTGGATAGGGGTGAAAGGCCAAACAAATCTGGAGATAGCTGGTTCTCCCCGAAAACTATTGAGGTAGTGCCTCGCGTATCACTCCAGGGGGTAGAGCACTGTTATGGCTAGGGGGACATGGCGTCTTACCAAACCATGGCAAACTCCGAATACTTGGAAGTGTGAGCGCGGGAGACAGTGCACCGGGTGCTAACGTCCGGACACGAAAGGGAAACAACCCAGACCGCCAGCTAAGGTCCCCAATATCGGCTAAGTGGGAAACGAAGTGGGAAGGCTAAGACAGTCAGGAAGTTGGCTTAGAAGCAGCCATCCTTCAAAGAAAGCGTAATAGCTCACTGATCGAGTCTTCCTGCGCGGAAGATGTAACGGGGCTAAGCCGATAACCGAAGCTGCGGATGCACACGCAAGTGTGCGTGGTAGGGGAGCGTTCTGTAAGCCTGCGAAGGTGGGTCGAGAGGCCTGCTGGAGGTATCAGAAGTGCGAATGCTGACATGAGTAGCGTTAAAGCGGGTGAAAAGCCCGCTCGCCGAAAGCCCAAGGTTTCCTGCTCTACGTTCATCGGAGCAGGGTGAGTCGGCCCCTAAGGCGAGGCTGAAAAGCGTAGTCGATGGGAACAAGGTTAATATTCCTTGACCGCCGCCAAGTGCGATGGGGGGACGGAGTATTGAAGGTCATCCGGGTGTTGGACGTCCCGGTTCCTGAGTGTAGGAGGCCAGTAGGCAAATCCGCTGGCGTATCTCCGAGGCGAAGGGTCGAGCTGCCTTGTGCAGCGAAGTGACTGGATGTGCTTCCAGGAAAAGCCTCTAAGCTCCAGCTTGGCGGGACCGTACCGCAAACCGACACTGGTGGGCGAGCTGAATATGCTCAGGCGCTTGAGAGAACTCGGGAGAAGGAACTCGGCAAATTGACACCGTAACTTCGGAAGAAGGTGTGCCTTGGTAGCGTGACCGGAGAAACACCGGAAGCGTGAAGAGGTCTCAGAGAATCGGTGGCTGCGACTGTTTATTAAAAACACAGCACTCTGCAAACACGAAAGTGGACGTATAGGGTGTGACGCCTGCCCGGTGCCGGAAGGTTAAGTGATGGGGTGCAAGCTCTTGATCGAAGCCCCGGTAAACGGCGGCCGTAACTATAACGGTCCTAAGGTAGCGAAATTCCTTGTCGGGTAAGTTCCGACCTGCACGAATGGCATAACGATGGCCACACTGTCTCCTCCCGAGACTCAGCGAAGTTGAAATGTTTGTGATGATGCAATCTACCCGCGGCTAGACGGAAAGACCCCATGAACCTTTACTGTAGCTTTGCATTGGACTGTGAACCGATCTGTGTAGGATAGGTGGGAGGCTTTGAAGCGGTGCCGCTAGGTGCCGTGGAGCCAACCTTGAAATACCACCCTGGTTTGTTTGCGGTTCTAACCTAGGCCCGTTATCCGGGTCGGGAACAGTGCATGGTAGGCAGTTTGACTGGGGCGGTCTCCTCCTAAAGAGTAACGGAGGAGTACGAAGGTACGCTAGGTACGGTCGGAAATCGTACTGATAGTGCAATGGCATAAGCGTGCTTGACTGCGAGACCTACAAGTCGAGCAGATGCGAAAGCAGGTCATAGTGATCCGGTGGTTCTGTATGGAAGGGCCATCGCTCAACGGATAAAAGGTACTCCGGGGATAACAGGCTGATACCGCCCAAGAGTTCATATCGACGGCGGTGTTTGGCACCTCGATGTCGGCTCATCTCATCCTGGGGCTGTAGCCGGTCCCAAGGGTATGGCTGTTCGCCATTTAAAGAGGTACGTGAGCTGGGTTTAAAACGTCGTGAGACAGTTTGGTCCCTATCTGCCGTGGGCGCTGGAAATTTGACGGGGGCTGCTCCTAGTACGAGAGGACCGGAGTGGACGCACCTCTGGTGTACCGGTTGTCACGCCAGTGGCATCGCCGGGTAGCTATGTGCGGAAGAGATAACCGCTGAAAGCATCTAAGCGGGAAACTTGCCTGAAGATGAGATTTCCCGGAGGCTTGACCTCCTTGAAGGGTCGTTCAAGACCAGGACGTTGATAGGCTGGGTGTGGAAGCGCTGTAAGGCGTTAAGCTAACCAGTACTAATTGCCCGTACGGCTTGATCCTATAACCGTGCCGCCGTGACCTCACCGCGCACCCAAGACTCGAGCCCTCACACCCCACCGCTTCGCTTCACCCCAATTGCGACGGCCGGCCCCGCCACCCACAGTGGCCCCGCCTGCCGTCACCCCCCTTTGCCTGACGACCATAGCGAGGTGGTCCCACGCCTTCCCATCCCGAACAGGACCGTGAAACGCCTCCGCGCCGATGATAGTGGGTTGCATTTCCCGCGAAAGTAGGTCATCGTCAGGCTCCATACCCCAACGCCCCCGGATCCATACCTCCGGGGGCGTTGCTATTTCTGACCGCGGCTTTCTTTCGGTACCGGCTTCTCGCCCGTGGCTACTGTCTTCCCATCCGATTGGCGGGCTCTCGAGGCAATCGGGGCTGCCCAGCGCGAGATCGAGACGCTCGCCGTACTCGATCGCGGTCTCGATGCCGAGTACATCGTGTTTCACGGTGTGCACTGGACGCGGCTCGAGCACGGTTTCTCGGTGATTGGCGAGATCGACTTCGTCGTCATGAACCGCGCCGGGCGCCTGCTGCTGATCGAGCAGAAGTCCGGATTTCTCAAGGAAGGCGAAGACGGGCTCGCGAAGAACTACGGCGGGGCAGGCGACAAGTCCGTCGTGGCGCAGATGGGCCGCGCTCGCGAAAACCTCCTCAAGCGCCTCGGCACCATCAGCGCTGCCGTGCCCTCGGTCGAGCAGTTGCTGTACTGCCCGGACTATCGGATCAAGAGCCCCGGCACTGCCGGTATCCCGCCCGAGCGCCTGGTCGACGCGACGCAGCGCGGGCAGCTAGCCGCGCGCATCCAGGCCATCTTGCCAGTCGAGCCTCCGAATCCCGAGCTTGTCCGTCGCCTCAAGGCATTCTTCGCGGACCAACTCGAGCTGGTGCCGGATGTCGGCCGCTTGCTGGCGCGCGCCGAGGCAGAAGTCACGCGGCTTGCGGGCGGACTGGCCACCTGGGCGCGGGCGCTGGAATTCGAGCCCTTTCGCTTGCGCGTGATCGGCACCGCCGGCTCCGGCAAGACGCAGCTCGCCCTGCAAGTCCTGCGCGACGCCGACTCGCGCGGGCGTCGCGCGCTCTATGTCTGCTACAACCGCCCGCTCGCCGATCACCTGAGTCGCGTGGCCCCGGCCTCGGCACAGGTGTGCACTTATCACCAGTTCGCGGATCGCAGCCTGCGCGCCGCGGGGCAGCGCGTCGACTATCGCGCGCCCCAGGCGTTCGCCGACCTCGAAGCCAGGCTCGCGCAACTGACCGTCGCGCCTCAAGACCGATTCGACGAGATCGTGATCGACGAAGGCCAGGACTTTCTGCCGGCCTGGCGCGACGCCCTGCTGGCGCGTCTGGCACCCCAGGCTCGCGCCTGGTGGCTCGAAGATCCCATGCAGAACCTGTACCTGCGTCCGCCCGTCGAGCTCGATGGCTGGGTGAGCCTGCACGCCGACGTGAACTACCGCAGCCCGCGCGACGTTCTGAAGGTGATGGAGGAGCTCCACCTGCCCGAACGCAAGGTCGTTCCGGGCGGTCCGATCGCCGCCGGCGTGGTCGAGGTCACGCCCTACGACGACACCCCCGGGCTGCTTGACGCAACCAAGCGCGCGGTCACTCAGGCGCTGGCGGCAGGACTGCGCAAGGAGGACATCGTCCTGCTGACCTATGCGGGCCGCGAGCGCTCGCGCCTGCTGCCGTTCGATCGTCTGGGCCCGCACCAGCTGCGCCGCTTCTCTGGCGAGTACGACCTGTTCGGGGCGCCCGTGTACACGGAGGGCGACCTGCTTGCCGAGACCGTCTACCGCTTCAAGGGCCAGGCCGCGCCTTGCGTAATCTTCACGGAGATCGACTTTCCCGAATTCGACGAGCGCGCGCGGCGCAAGCTCTTCGTGGGCATGACTCGCGCCGGACTACGGCTGCACCTGGTCATGTCGCGCACGGCTGAACGCAAGCTCGCGCAGCGCGTTGCAAGCGTCTGACTGCATCGCGGATTTCCCTAGGGCGCCCGCCGCGGCTTGATGGTTCGCAAGCTCCAACGTGTCGCCCTCGGTTAGGGTGGGGGTGTCATAGGCACAGAAAGAGCTTCATGCAGTTCCGTTTCTTCAAGCGTCCCTCCACGCTCGCACTCGAGTCCGCCATCGCCGCGCTGGCGATCGGCTATCTGCTGGTCGTCGCTGGCCTCGTCATGCCGGTGCTGTCGTTCGTCGGTGTGGCCGTGATGTTCGCCGGCCTCGGCGTCGTCTTCGACCTCGGCGCAGGCACGCGTCGCGACACGGCCACCCTCTGGCCAGCCACCTAGACAGGTCAGTCTCCCGTCCCGATCGCGCGCCACCGGGCAGGCCGCCTGGTTCTTGCCGCGCCTGACTGCCCGCTGCCCTCAGGGGCGGGTGGCCAGATTCAGCACAGCCTCGAGTTCCGCGTCCGGCGGGGCGCCGTCGAGGCAGGCGCGCAACAGCGCCTGCTCGCGTTCGCCGTCCAGTCCCGCGCTGCTCAGCCACGCCGGTGAGTAGTAGGTGTGCGCATAGCGGCTGCCCGAGTCGCACAGGATCGTCACCACCGAGCCTGACTGCCCGCGCCGGCGCATATCTTCCATGCACGCCAGCGCCGCGATCAGATTGGTCCCCGTGCTGCCACCCACGCTGCGGCCAAGGCGGCGCGAGACCTCGCGCATCGCCGCGATCGACCAGCGATCGGGCACCTTCACCATCGCGTCGATCACGTCGGGCAGGAACGAAGCCTCCACCCTCGGCCGCCCGATGCCCTCGATGCGCGAGGCCTCCTCGATGCGGATCGTGCAATCGCGTTTCAGGTAGTAGTCGAAGAAGACCGATCGCTCGGCGTCGACGCCGCACACCCGCGTGGGGTGCTGGCAGTAGCGCGCGTAGCGGCCCAGCGTCGCCAGCGTCCCGCCGGTGCCCGCGCTCGACACCAGCCACGCCGGGCAGGGGTGCGGCTCGCGCCGCATCTGCTGGTAGATCGAGTCCGCGATGTTGTTGTTCGCGCGCCAGTCCGTTGCCCGCTCGGCGTAGGTGAACTGGTCCATGTAATGCCCGTGCAACTCGCGAGCCAGGCGCTCGGACTCGGCGTAGATCGCGCCCGCCTCGTCGACCAGGTGACAGCGCCCGCCCTGGAACTCGATCGCCGCGATCTTCTCGGGCGAGGTCGTGGTCGGCATCACCGCCACGAACGGCAGCCCCAGCAGGCGCGCGAAATAGGCCTCCGACACCGCGGTCGAGCCGCTCGAGGCCTCGACCACCGTGCTGCCCGCATTCAGCCACCCGTTACATAAGGCATACAGAAACAGCGATCGCGCCAAGCGATGCTTCAAGCTCCCCGTCGGGTGGCTGGATTCGTCCTTGAGGTACAGGTCGATCCCCGGAAAGCCCGCGATGGGCAGGGGGATGAGGTGCGTGTCGCTCGAGCGCTGGAAGTCCGCGTCGATCCTCTGTATGGCCTGGCGGATCCACTCGCGGCCGGACGGTGTGCTGGAACGGTCGATCATGGCGTCACGAAGTTAGCACGCGCCCAGATTGCGACCGCCAGCCCGGGTGCGCGCACACAGGGTGACGCGCCGATGCGCAATTTCCGACACGATCCGGCAAAGCCCCTGCGATAGACTCGAAACGCGGTTGAACCGAATGGGGCGCGCGGCACCTGAACCGCGCGCGACGAGCTTGCAGCACGTGTTCTGGGAGGGGGTCTCATGCAGTTCAATCTGACGTCGCGTGCTCAACGCGTGTGGGGCGCAGCGGCGCTCGTAGCCTCGATGGTCGTGCTGGCGGGTTGCAGCGCGACCGGCTCGCATCCGCCGGCGCCCAAGGCCGCATCCGACGCGGACTACAAGTACCTCATCGGCCCGCTCGACAACGTCAACATCATCGTCTGGCGCAACCCCGAACTGTCCACCTCCGTGCCGGTGCGTCCCGACGGACGCATCTCCACGCCCCTGGTCGAAGACCTGCCGGCCGCCGGGCGCAACCCTTCGGACCTCAGCCGCGACCTCGAGAAGGCGCTGGGCAAGTTCATCCGTGACCCGGTGGTCACCGTCATCGTCACCGGATTCCAGGGCCCGTACAGCGAGCAGATCCGCATCGTCGGCGAGGCTTCGCGCCCGCAGGCGCTGCCCTACCGCCAGAACATGACCATGCTCGACGTGATGATCGCGGTGGGCGGGCTCACCGACTTCGCCGACGGCAACGGCGCCGTGCTGGTGCGCGGTTCCGAGGCGGGCAAGCAGTACTCGGTGCGCCTGCGCGACCTCGTTCGTCGCGGCGACATCTCGGCCAACGTGCCGGTGCGGCCGGGCGACGTGCTCATCATCCCGCAGAGCTGGTTCTGATCGCCTCGCGCCCAACTCCTCTTTCCAGCGTTCCCCTGGTCCAAGGCTGAGCCGTGGAAGAAATCATCCAGCAACTCGTCGTCATCCTGCGTTCCATGTGGCTGCGCCGCTGGGCGGGCCTCGCGGTCGCCTGGGTCGCCGCCGTGGTCGGGCTGTTCGTCGTCTCGCGCATCCCCGACCGCTACGAGGCCGAGGCCCGCGTGTACGTCGACACCCAGACCGTGCTCAAGCCGCTGCTCTCTGGGCTCGCGGTCCAGCCCGACGTCAATCAGCAGATCACGATGATGGCGCGCACCCTGATCACGCGGCCCAACGTCGAGAAGCTGATCCGCTCGTCCGACATGGACCTCGGCGTCCAGAACCCCAAGGAAATGGACGGGCTGGTCGAGGACGTCACCAAGCGCCTCAAGCTCAGCGGCGGCGGGCGCGAGAACATCTACGACATCAGCTTCCGCGACACCAACCCGGCGCTCGCCAAGCGCGTGGTGCAGAACGTGGTCTCGATGTTCGTCGAGTCCGGACTGGGCGACAAGAAGCGTGATGCCGATACCGCGCGCCGCTTCCTCGACGAGCAGATCAAGACCTACGAAAAGCAGCTGCTCGAAGCCGAAGATCGGCTCAAGAACTTCAGGCTGCGCAACCTGGGTGTTGCCGGCGCAGGCAGCAACACCGACTACGTCTCGCGCTTCGGCGGGCTCAACGACGAGATCGGCAAGGTGCGCATGGACCTGCGCGCTGCCGAGCAATCGCGCGACGCCATCAAGCGCGAACTCGCCGGCGAGGACCCCGTCATGCTGCCCGAGCCCGGCTCGACCACCGGCGGCTCGCCCGTGCCCGAGATCGACTCGCGCATCGAGACCCAGCGCCGCCAGCTCGACGAACTGTTGCGCCGCTACACCGATCAGCATCCCGACGTCGTGGCCACCCGCCGCCTGATCACCCAGCTCGAGGACCAGAAGCGCCAGGAGCTCGAGGCCCGCAAGAAGTCCGCGGCCGCCACGCCCGGGCGTTACTCGGCCTCGACCAATCCGGTGTTCCAGCAACTCAAGATCTCGCTGGCCGAGCAGGAAGCCAATGTGGCCGCCCTGCGCGCCAGACTCTCCGAACTGCAAGGGCGCATGGATGCCATGCGCGCCTCTGCCGGCCAGGTGCCCCAGGTCGAAGCCGAACTCTCGCAGATGAACCGCGACTACGAGGTGCTGCGCAAGAACTACGAGGCCCTCGTGGCCCGGCGCGAGTCGGCCAAGATGGCCGAGGGCGCCGATGCCACCGCGGGCATGGCCGACTTCCGGGTGATCGATCCGCCGCGCGTGTCGCCCACCCCGGTGTTTCCCAATCGTCTCGTGTTCATTGCCATGGCGCTGGGCGCGGCGCTCGGCGCGGGTGTGGTCGCCAGTTTCATCCTCTCGCAGCTCTTCCCGCGCATCCAGGATGCCAAGTCCCTGCGCACCCTGACCAATCGTCCGGTGCTGGGCAGCGTGAGCCTGCTGCTCGACGCGCCCATGGTGCGCAAGGAACGCGTGCTCAACGTCGCTTTCGTCTCCGGCCTGGGCGCGCTCGTGCTCATGTTCGGAGCCTGGCTAGGCTGGATTGCCATGGTGTCTCAACGTGTCTGACAAGCGCCCCACCAGCGTCATCGAGCGCGCCGCGGCGCGTCTCGCCCAACTGCGCAACGCGGGCATCGAAGTGGCCACGCCCTCCACCGGTGCCAAGCCGGACGGCGCGATCGCCCTCGATCCGGGCCAGCCGCTGCCGCCGATGCCGCCTCTCGGCCCCACCGGTGCGGCTGCCGGCGCGCGCCTGCCCGCAGGCACTCCGGCCAGCCGCGTCCCGGAGCCCACGCCCGCTCCGCCGGCGCGGCGCGTCGACATCGACTTCGACCGCCTCGCCGGCATGGCCTACCTCACGCCCGGCGCGCCGCGCAGCCAGCTGGCCGACGAGTACCGCGTCATCAAGCGCAGCCTGCTCCTGCACATCGACACCCAGCCGGCCGAGGCGGTGAACCCCACCAACCTGATCATGGTCACCAGCGCCCTGGCGGGCGAGGGCAAGACCTTCACGGCGATCAACCTCGCCATGTCCATGGCCAGCGAACTCGATCGCACCGTGCTGCTGGTCGACGCCGACGTGCAGCGCCCCGCCGTGCTCGACCGCCTGGGCCTGCCGCGCAGCAAGGGGCTGCTGGATCTGCTCACCGACCCGTCAGTCGCGCTGCACGACGTGCTGCTCAGGACCAATGTCGAGAAGCTCACCCTGCTGCCCGCGGGCACAGCGCACGCCCAGGCCACCGAACTGCTGGCCAGCGACGCCATGGACCGGCTGCTCGTCGACATCGCCAACCGCTATCCCGACCGAGTGATCATTTTCGACGCGCCGCCGCTGCTCGCTTCCACCGAGTCGCGCGTGCTGGCCACGCACATGGGCCAGGTGGTCGTCGTCGTGGCGGCCGACAAGACACCGCAGGCCAGTCTCATGGAAGCCATGCGCAACCTCGAGACCTGCCCCCTGGTCTACTCGGTGCTCAACCGTACGCGCCGCGCCGGTGCCGGGTCCTACTACGGCTATTACGGTTACGGCTACTGAGTCCATGCGTTCCGGCGCCGACCGCATCCCGTCAGTCCTCGCGGGCCGCCGCTCGGTACGCGGGCGCTGCACCCGCTCGCTGCCGCCCACCTTGCTCGCGCTGGCCGTTGCCGCCACCGCTTGCCCGGCGGCGGCGCAGTCGGGGCCGCTGGGCGAGTCTGCCGGCGGGGCGGGCGGCGGAACCGGGCTCGCGGTCTCGGGTACGCCCGACCGCAGCTTCGGGCTCGCGGGGAGGCAGCCGCAGTTCACGGCGAGCATCGGGGGCAACGCCACCCTGACCAACAACTCGAATCTGTCCTCGAACGCCACCAAGGAGAGCGACCTCATCCTGAGCGTCTCTCCCTCGATCGGCGTCAACTACCAGGGCGGACGGCTGAGCCTCAACGGCAACGTCGGCCTCACTGCGCTCTACTACGTCAACGGCACGCAGGACAACTCGATCTTCCCGGCCATCGCCCTGGCCGGCACCTACGAGGCGATCGACAACTTCCTGTTCATCGACGGCTACGTCAACGGCAACACCCAGTTCATCAGCCCCTTCGGACCGCAGGTGGAGGGGCAGAACACCTCGAACACCTACACCGCCTACAACTACAACCTCGCGCCCTACATTCGCGGCCGCGCCTGGGGCGACGTCGAATACTTCGCCCGCAGCGACAGCACCTGGAGCAACTCCACGCAGGACGGTTTCGAGAACACCTACCTCTGGGCGGTGCAGGCGAGCCTCACCCGCGGCCCGCGCCCCTGGGGCTGGTCGCTGCTTTACAACATGAACCGTTGGGACGGCGGCTCGCGTCAGACCTTCGACAACAACGTCGCCCGGCTCGTCCTCACCTACCTGGTCAACGAGTCGCTCACCATCAGCGCCCGCGGCGGCTACGAAAGCCAGAGCGGCACCTTGCTGTCCTCGACCGACGTGATCTACGGCGGCGGCCTGACCTACCGTCCCAGCCCGCGCACCGACCTCAACGGCTACTGGGAAAAGCGCTTCTTCGGTGACTCCTGGAACGCGAGCTTCACCCACCGTCTGCCGCGCACCTCGATGAGCCTGCTCACCTCGCGCGACATCTCGTTCACCACCAACTCGCTGTTCACGGTGCCGGGCACGAGCAACGTCTTCACCTCGGTCGACGCGCTGCTCGCCACGCGCATTCCCAACGCCGATGCGCGCGCCATCGCCGCGCGCGAGCTCATCAGCCGCAACGGCCTGCCCGACACGCTCACCTCGCCGGTCCAGGTCTACACCGACCAGCTCACCGTCCAGACCAACTACTCCGGCATCCTGGTGTGGAGCGGGGCGCGCAACTCGGCCGCGCTCAACGGCTTCTACCTGCGCACCCAGGGCATCACCGCCACCGGCGTCGCCCTGCCGGGGCTGCTCACCGGGATCAATACCGTGCAGCGCGGCGGATCGGTCTCGTTCAGCCACCGCCTCGATCCGCTCACCAGCCTGAGCGCCGTGGCCCTGCTGCAGGACACCGTCGGCTTCGCGGGCAGCGCCGGCCAGTTCACGCGCACCTACACCTACCGGCTGCAGGCCAGTCGTCAGTTCGCCCCCAAGCTCAGCGCCTACGCGGGCGCGCGCTACGTGGCGTCCGACTCGAACGTGGACAACGCATACAACGAGGCCGCCATCTTCGCCGGCGCGACCTACGTCTTCTGAGGAATCATGTACGAGGCGTACTACGGCTTCACAGGCAAGCCCTTCCAGCTCAACCCGGACCCGTCCTTCTATTACGGCTCCAAGGGGCACACCAGCGCCTACTCCTACCTGCAGTACGGCGTGTATCAGGGCGAGGGCTTCATCGTCATCACCGGCGAGATCGGCACCGGCAAGACCACGCTTACGCGCGCCCTGCTCGAGCACCTCGACCCCAACCGCGTGATCGCCGTGCAGCTCGTCAGCACCCTGATCGACGCCGACGACCTGCTGCGCGCCGTGGCCACCGCCTTTGGCGTGCCCATCAAGGGTGCCGACAAGGCCGAGCTGCTGGCCACTCTCGAGGCCTTCCTCACCACCCTCGTCGGCCAGGACAAGCGCGCCCTGCTGGTGGTCGACGAGGCGCAGAACCTCACGCCGCGCGCGCTCGAAGAGCTGCGCATGCTCTCCAACTTCCAGTACGGCGACCGCGCCCTGCTGCAAAGCTTCCTGATCGGCCAGCCCGAGCTGCGCCAGATGCTGCGCAGCCCCAGCATGGAGCAGCTGCGCCAGCGCGTGATCGCGTCCTACCACCTCGGGCCCCTGGCCCCTGAAGAGACCGCCGGCTACATCGCCCACCGCCTCAAGCACGTGGGCTGGACGGGCGAGAACCCCGCGATCGATCCGGCCGCCATCGAGGCGATCCACCAGTCCACCGGCGGCATTCCGCGCAAGATCAACTCGCTCACCAATCGCGTCCTGCTCTCGGCCTACCTGGCCGAGAAAGACCACATCGGCGCCGACGACGTCGAGGCCGTCACCCGCGAGATCAGCGGCGAACTCGGCCCCAGCAACGCCCGCCGGCCGGTGGCCGTCGCGCCGGCCGAGCTCGGCATGCGCGACACCGTGGGCCGCAGCAATGCGCTCTCGTCCATCGCCGCGCGGCTCGACCGCATCGAGCGCAGCCTCGCGCTGCTGATCGAGGCCCTGCGCCCCGAGAACCCGCCCAAGCCCGAGCGGCGCGTGGGCAGCGGCAAGTCCAACCGTCCGGCGAGGCTCTGATGGGCAGCCCTGAACTTCCGGCCGGCGCCATCGTCTGCGTGGTGGGCGCGCGTCCCAACTTCATGAAGATGGCGCCGCTGCTGCGCGCGCTCGCCAGCCAGGCCGGGGCGCCGCCCGCGCTGCTGGTGCACACCGGGCAGCACTACGACCACGCGCTCTCCGACCAGCTCTTCCAGGACCTCGGCCTGCCCGCGCCCGACGTGAATCTCGAGGTCGGCTCGGCGAGCCACGCGGTGCAGACCGCCGAAGTCATGCGCCGCTTCGAGCCGGTGATCGACCAGACCCAGCCCAGCTGCGTCGTGGTGGTGGGCGACGTCAACTCCACGCTCGCCTGCGCGCTGGTGGCCGCCAAGAAGGGCGTGCCGGTGGCGCATGTCGAGGCCGGCCTGCGCAGCTACGACCGCGCCATGCCCGAAGAGATCAACCGCGTGCTCACCGACCAGATCTCCGATCTGCTCTACACCACCGAGCACCTGGCCGCCGCCAACCTCGCCCGCGAGGGCGTCTCGGGCGAGCGCGTGCACTTCGTCGGCAACCTGATGATCGATTCGCTGCACGCCGCGCTGCCGCTGGCGCGCGCGCCGGCGCAGACGCTCGCCGCCGCTGGCATCGAGCCCGAGTTTGTCGAGCGCGGCTACGGCCTCGTGACCCTGCACCGTCCCTCCAACGTGGACGATCCCGCCGCGCTCGCCGAGGTGCTCGACATCCTGGCCGACACCAGCGCGCGCCTGCCGCTGGTGTGGCCCGTGCATCCGCGCACCCGCGCCGCCATCGAGCGCGCCGGCCTCGACGCGCGCCTGGGTGCCATGCGGCTCGCGCTGCTGCCGCCCCAGGGCTACCTCGAGATGGTCGGCCTGATGCGCGAGGCGCGCGTGGCACTCACCGACTCCGGCGGCGTCCAGGAAGAGACCACCGCGCTGGGCGTGCCCTGCCTGACCATGCGCGAGAACACCGAGCGCCCCATCACGCTTTCCGAGGGCACCAACACCCTGGTCGGCCGCGACCGCATGTACATCGCCAGCCTGCTCGACGAGATCCTCGCCGGCGGCGGCAAGCACGGCCGCGTGCCCAAGGGCTGGGACGGCCAGGCCGCGCCGCGCATCGCGGCCCACCTCACCGCGTGGCTGGCGCAGCGCGCCACCGCGCACGCATGAGGTCGCGCCGTGAGCCCCGTGCCCCGCGACCCTGAGGTCGTCAACGCCCTGAGCATCGACGTCGAGGACTGGTTCCAGGTCTCGGCCTTCGCGCCCCACATCGACCGCGCCGACTGGGACCGCTTGCCCTGCCGCGTCGAGCGCAATGTCGATCGCCTGCTCGAATTGCTCGCCGGCTCCGAGGCGCGCGCCACCTTTTTCACCCTGGGCTGGATCGCCGAGCGCTATCCGCAGCTCGTGCGCCGCATCCACGCCGCGGGGCACGAGGTCGCCAGCCACGGCTACGGCCACCTGCGTGCCAGCGAGCAGACCCGCGAGCAGTTCCGCAACGACATTCGCAGCGCCCGCGCCCTGCTCGAAGACCAGGCCGGCGCGCCGGTGCGCGGCTACCGCGCGCCCAGCTTCTCGATCGGCCGCGACAACCTCTGGGCCTTCGACGAACTCGCCGAGGCCGGCTACCGCTACAGCTCCAGCGTGTACCCCGTGGCGCACGACCACTACGGCATGCCCGAGGCGCCGCGCTTCCCCTGGCAGGTGCGCGAGGGCCTCACCGAGATCCCCGTCACCACCGCGCGCATGGCGGGCCGCAACTGGCCCGCGGGCGGCGGAGGCTACTTCCGGCTCGCGCCCTACGCCGTGTCGCGCTGGGCCATCGCCCGCGTCAACCGCGAGGACCGCCGCCCCGCGATCTTCTACATGCACCCCTGGGAGATCGACCCCGGCCAGCCGCGCATGAACGGCGTGGGCTTCAAGACCCGCTTCCGCCACTACCTCAACCTCGAGCGCACCGAGCGTCGCCTGGGCCGCCTGCTCGACGACTTCCGCTGGGGCCGCGTCGACCAGGTCTTCGCCGGGGATCTCGCTTGAACGCCGCCGACGCGCCCCTGCATGCCGCACTCGCGGTGCGCCCGTATCGCGAGGCCGACCGCGAGGCCTGGGAGCGCTTCGTCGCCACCGCGCCCGATGCCAGCTTCTTCCACCGCATCGAGTGGCGCGCCATCCTGCAAGAAGTCTTCCGCCACCGTACCCACTACCTGGTCGCCACGCGCGGGCCCGAGCTCGTCGGCGTGCTGCCGCTGGCCGAGGTGCGCAGCCGGCTCTTTGGCCACTCGCTCGTGTCGCTGCCCTTCGCGGTGTACGGCGGCGCCGTGGCGCTCGATGACGCCGCCATCGCCGCCCTGCACGGCGCGGCGGTCGAGCTCGCCCGCAGCCTGGGCGTGAGCCACCTCGAGCTGCGCAACCGTGTCTCGCGCGAGTCCGCCTGGCCGCGCCAGGACCTCTACGTCACCTTCCGCAAGCCCATCCTGCCCGAGGTCGAGGCCAACCTCTCCGCCATCCCGCGCAAGCAGCGCGCCATGGTGCGCAAGAGCATCGGCCGCGGGCTGGCGAGCGAGATCGACCGCGACGCCGCGCGCTTCTTCGCCCTCTACGCCGACAACCAGCACCGCCACGGCACGCCGCCGCACGCGCGCCGCTACTTCGACGCGCTGCTCGCGCACTTCGGCGCCGACGCCGAGGTGCTCACCGTGCTCGACCCGCAGGGCCAGCCGGTCTCGGGCGTGCTCTCGTTCTACTGGCGCGACGAGGTGCTGCCCTACTACGCCGGCGACCTCGCCAGCGCGCGCGACCTGGCCGCCAACGACTTCAAGTACTGGGAACTCATGCGCCGCGCCTGCGAGCGCGGGCTCAAGGTCTTCGACTACGGCCGCTCCAAGCGCGACACCGGCTCCTTCGACTTCAAGAAGAACTGGGGCTTCGAGCCCGTGCCGCTCGCCTACGAGTACCAGCTGCTTACGCGCGACTCGGTGCCGCAGAACAACCCGGCCAACCCGCGCTACAAGCTGATGATCGACACCTGGCGCCGCCTGCCGCGCCCGGTGGCCAACGCGCTCGGCCCGCACCTCGTGCGCCACCTGGGCTGAACGCCATGCGTCCGCTGCTCTACCTCGCGCACCGTCTGCCCTTTCCCCCGAACAAGGGCGACAAGATCCGCTCCTTCCACCTGCTGCGCCACCTCGCGCAGCGCTGGCGGGTGCACCTGGGCTGCTTTGTCGACGCGCAGGAAGACCTCGCCCACGTGCCCGAGCTCGCCCGCTACTGCGCCAGCCACTGCGCCCTGCCCATGAACCCGCGGCTCGCCCGGCTCAAGAGCCTGCGCGGCCTGCTCAGCGGCGAGGCGCTCACGCTGCCCTACTACCGCAGCGCCGCCATGCAGCGCTGGGTGGCCGACACCGTCGCCCGCGAAGGCATCGCCCACGCGGTGGTCTTCTCGTCCGCCATGGCGCAGTACACCGAGGGGCTAAACGGCGTGCGCGTGGTCAACGACTTCTGCGATGTCGACTCCGCCAAATGGGAGCAGTACTCACGCAGCCACGCCTGGCCGGTGTCGTGGGTCTACGGCCGCGAGGGCGAGCGCCTGTTGGTCTCCGAACGCGAGGCCGCCGCCCGCTCGGCCGCCTGCATCTTCGTCACCGAGCCCGAGGCGCGCCTGTTCCGCGAGCTGGCCCCTGAAGTCGCCGACAAGGTGCACGCCATCGAGTGCGGCGTCGACACCGCCTTCTACGATCCGCGCGCCGATCGCGCCTCGCCTTATGCCGCCGGCGAAGTGCCCATCGTCATGACCGGCGTGATGGACTACTGGCCCAACATCGACGCCGCCACCTGGTTCGCGCGCGCTGCCCTGCCCAGCATTGCCCGTGCCCACCCTGCCGTGCGCTTCTACATCGTCGGCATGAATCCGGCGCCCACCGTGCAGGCGCTCTCGGCCGATCCGCGCGTGGTCGTCACCGGCAAGGTGGCCGATGTGCGCCCCTGGGTGCAGCACGCGCGTGTCGTGGTGGCGCCGCTGCGCGTGGCGCGCGGCGTCCAGACCAAGGTGCTCGAAGGCATGGCGCTCGGGCGGCCGGTGGTCGTGTCCGCGGCCAGCGCCGAGGCCGTGCCCGGTCGGCCGGGCGAGGACTACGCCGTGGCGACCAGCTCGCAGGACTTCATCGATCGCGTGGGCGACCTGCTCGATCCCGTCGCGGGCGAGGCCATGGGGCTGCGCGCCCGGGCGCGCATCCTGTCCGACTGCGACTGGGACCGCAACCTCGGCGCGCTCGACGCCTTGCTCGAGCCCGAGGCACCGCCCGAGGTGAGCCGCCATGCACGCTGAGCCTCAAGTCCGCCTGCACGGCATCGCGGCCGGCGCGCGTCTCATGACGCCCGCGCTCGCCTTCACGCTCGTGACGCTCGTGCTCGTGGTCGTGCTCTCGGTCTTCCCGGCCACCACGCGCTCCATGGTCGACATCTGGATCCGCGCCGAGACCTTCAATCACTGCTTCCTCGTCTTCCCCATCTTCCTGTGGCTGGTCTGGCGCGAGCGCGCCATCCTGGCCGGCACGGCACTGCGCCCCTGGTGGCCGGGCCTGCTGTTCGTGGCCGGCGCGGGTTTCGTGTGGCTGCTGGGCGAGCTCGGCTCCGCCATCGGGCCCTCGCAGTTCGCCATGGTGGCCATGGTCCCCGCGCTCGTGCTCACGCTCTTCGGCTGGGGCTGGGCCAAGGCCATCGCCATCCCGCTGCTCTTCCTGTTCTTCGCGGTGCCTTTCGGCGAGGTCTTCGTTCCCCAGCTCATCGACTGGACCGCCGACTTCACCGTCATGGCCCTGCTGGCCACCGGCGTGCCGGTCTACCGCGAAGGCAACCACTTCATCATCCCCAGCGGGGCGTGGTCCGTGGTCGAGGCCTGCAGCGGCATCCGCTACCTGATCGCCTCGTTCATGGTGGGCTGCGTCTACGCCTGGCTGATGTACCGCTCCACCGCGCGGCGCGTGGGCTTCATCCTGGTGTCGATCATCACGCCGCTCGTGGCCAACTGGCTGCGCGCCTACATCATCGTGATGCTCGGGCACCTCTCGAACAACCGCATCGCCACCGGCGTGGATCACATCATCTACGGCTGGATCTTCTTCGGCATCGTCATGGCGCTCATGTTCTGGATCGGCAGCTTCTGGCGCGAGGATCCCATCGCCGGCCAGGAGCCGCCGCCGCCGCCGCCGCTGCCCTTCGACGCCAACCGCCCGCTGCTTGCGGCCGGTGCCGGGCTCGCGCTCCTGATCGTGCCGCATGTCGCCCTGGCGGGGCTCGAAGCGCTGCGCGACACGCGCCCCGTGCAGTTGCAGCTTGTCGCCCCCAGCGGCGGCTGGACGCAGGTGGATGCCGCGGCGTCCTGGCGCCCCGACGTGCACGGCGCCGCACGCGAGTCCGTGCAGACCTTCCAGAAGAACGGCACGCGCGTGACCGTGTTCATCGCCGTGTTCCGCAACCAGCAGCAGGGCAGGGAGCTCGTCAACTCGCTCAACCAGACCGTCGAGCCCGGCAATCCGCGCTGGCACATGGTGGCCGCGGGCACCGAGTCATTCGAGGCCGCTGGCGGCCCGGCCCAGGCGCGGCGCGTGCTGGTGGCCGGCAACGCCGGCCGCCTCGAGACGCTCACCTGGTACTGGCTCGGCCAGGAGTCAACCATCAGCGACGTGCGCGGCAAGGTCGACCTCGCGCGCGACCGCCTGCTCGGCCGCTCCGACACCTCGGCCTGGGTCTCGGTCTCGACCGATGCCGCCGGCGGCCCGGCAGCGCGCGCCGCCCTGCGCGACTTCGTCCAGCAGATGGGCCCCTCGATTCACGCCGCGCTCGCGGCCACGGCGGCGCGCTGATGGACCCGCGCCCGCTCGTTGCGCACGTGGTCTACCGCTTCGATGTCGGCGGGCTCGAGAACGGCGTCGTCAACCTCATCAACCGCCTGCCCGCCAACGCCTGGCGCCATGCGGTCATCGCGCTCACCGAGGTCACCGACTTTCGCCGGCGCATCGAGCGCACGGACGTCGAGTTCGTCTCGCTGCACAAGCCCGCCGGCCACGGCCTGCAACTCCTGCCGCGCCTGGTGAGCGAGTTCCGCCGCCTGCGCCCGGCCATCGTCCACACGCGCAACCTGGCCGCGCTCGAGGCCAGCCTGCCCGCCTGGCTCGCCGGCGTGCCGGCGCGCGTGCACGGCGAGCACGGCTGGGATGTCTCCGATCTGCGCGGCGCCAGCCGCAAGCACCGCCTCATCCGCCGCGCCTACCGGCCCTTCGTGTCGCACTACATCGCGCTCTCGCGCCACCTGGCGAGCTACCTGCACCAGCAGGTGGGCGTGCCGGTGTCGCGCGTGAGCCAGATCTACAACGGCGTCGATGTGGCCCGCTTTCATCCTGCCGCCGCGCCCCAGCGCCCCGAAGGCTGCCCCTTCGGGCCCGAGACCTTCCTGGTCGGCACCGTCGGCCGGCTCGAGGTCGTGAAGGACCAGGTCTTGCTGGCCCTGGCCTTTGCCAACGCGGTGTCGTCCTCGTCTGCGGCGCGTGCGCGCCTGCGCCTGGCCATCGTGGGCGAGGGCTCGCAGCGCGCCCGCATCGAAGCCGTGCTGCGCGAGGCCGGCGTGCTCGACCTCGCCTGGCTGCCCGGCGCGCGCCACGACGTGCCCGCCGTACTGCGCGGGCTCGACGCCTTCGTGCTGCCCTCGCTGGCCGAGGGCATCTCGAACACCATCCTCGAGGCCATGGCCAGCGGCCTGCCGGTGGCTGCCACCGCCGTGGGCGGCAACGTCGAGCTGGTGGAAGAGGGCGTCACCGGCCGCCTCGTGCCCGCCGCCGCGCCCATGGCGCTCTCGGCCGTGCTGCTCGATTGGCTCGCCGATCCCTCCCGCGCCCGCGCGCTCGGCTGTGCCGGCCGCGCCGTAGCCGAGGCCCGCTTCGGGCTCGACCGCATGGCGGCCGACTACCAGAACGTCTATCAATCGCTGCTCACGCAGGGGCGCGCCGCCGCGGCGCCCACGGTGGCCTGAGATGCGCCACGCCCCCTTGCCCAACTCCGGCCCGCGCAGCGCTTGCGCGCAGGCCCCCGCCACGAAGGCCTGACCATGTGCGGCATCACCGGCATCATCGATCTCAAGGGCCGCCGCCAGTTCGAGCGCGCCGTGATCGAGCGCATGAACGAGTCGCAGCGCCACCGCGGCCCCGACGAAGGCGACCTCTATCTCGCGCCGGGCATCGCGCTCGGCCACCGCCGCCTGTCGATCATCGACCTGGCCACCGGCCAGCAGCCGCTGTTCAACGAGGACGGCAGCGTGGTCATCGTCTTCAACGGCGAGATCTACAACTACCAGGACCTGGTGCCCGAGCTCGAGGCCCTGGGCCATGTGTTCCGCACCCGCAGCGACACCGAGGTCATCGTCCACGCCTGGGAGGCCTGGGGCGAGTCCTGCGTCGATCGCCTGCGCGGCATGTTCGCCTTCGCCATCTGGGACGAGAACCGCCAGACCCTGTTCATGGCGCGCGACCGCCTCGGCGTGAAGCCCATGTACTACGCCGCGCTGCCCGACGGGCAACTGCTCTTCGGCTCGGAGCTCAAGGCGGTGATGGCCCACGGCGGCCTGCCGCGCGAGATCGACCCGCTGGCGCTCGAAGAGTATTTCTCGCTCGGCTACGTGGCCGAGCCGCGCACGGTGTTCAAGGCGGCGCGCAAGCTGCCGCCGGGCAGCCTCATCAGCCTGCGGCGCGGCCAGCCCGTGGGCGATCCGCGCACCTACTGGGACGTGCGCTTCACCGGCGACGCCCGCATCGGCGCGGCCGAGGCGCAGGAAGAACTCGTCGCCCGCCTGCGCGAGTCGGTGCGCCTGCGCATGATTGCCGAGGTGCCGCTGGGCGCCTTCCTCTCGGGCGGGGTCGACTCCAGCGCCGTGGTGGCCATGATGGCCGAGCAGAGCACCGAGTCCGTCAAGACCTGCTCGATCGCCTTCAACGACCCGCGCTTCGACGAGTCCGCCTTCGCCCAGCAGGTGGCCGACCGCTACTTCACCGAGCACCATGTCGACCGCGTCGACACCGACGACTTCGACCTCGTCGACACCCTGGCCCGCCTCTACGACGAGCCCTACGCCGACAGCTCCGCCATCCCCACCTACCGCGTCTGCCAGCTCGCGCGCCGCCACGTGACGGTGGCGCTCTCGGGCGACGGCGGCGACGAGAGCTTCGGCGGCTACCGCCGCTACCGCCTGCACATGGCCGAGGAACGCCTGCGCGCCGCGCTGCCCCTGGGCGTGCGCCGGCCGGTGTTCGGGCTGCTGGGCCGCGTGTACCCCAAGGCCGACTGGGCGCCGCGCCCGCTGCGCGCCAAGGCCACCTTCCAGGCGCTGGCGCGCGACACCGTCGACGCCTACTTCCACGGCGTGTCCATCGTGCGCGACGACCTGCGCAGCGCGCTCTTCTCCAACTCGCTCAAGGCCGAGCTGGGCGGCTACAACGCGGTGGAACTCTTCCGCGCCCACGCCGGCCGCGCCCAGGTGCACGACGCGCTCTCGCTGGTGCAGTACCTCGACCTCAAGACCTACCTGGTGGGCGACATCAACACCAAGGTCGACCGCGCCAGCATGGCCCACAGCCTCGAGGTGCGTGAGCCGCTCATGGACCACCCGCTCGTGGAGTGGCTGGCCAGCCTGCCCAGCGAGCTCAAGATCCGCGGCGACGAAGGCAAGTGGCTGCTCAAGAAGGCCATGGAGCCCCACCTGCCGCGCGACATCATGTACCGCCCCAAGCAGGGCTTCTCGGTGCCCCTGGCGCGCTGGTTCCGCGGCCCGCTGCGCGAGCGCGTGCGCGAGGCTGTGCTCGGCGGCCCGATGGCCGACACCGGCTGGTTCAACCGCCTGACTCTGCAGAAGATCCTCGCCGAGCACGAAAGCGGCCTGCGCGACTACTCCGCGCCGCTGTGGACCATCCTCATGTTCGACGCCTTCCTGCGCAACGTGGC